>ERZ838399.29-NODE-29-length-156076-cov-11.747669_pt1 | contig 156076 bp, 139 predicted proteins | sample MGYA00519683_ERZ838399 | MGnify/ENA primary metagenome ERZ838399 (study PRJEB31850, sample SAMEA3708833) | human gut metagenome | biome: human gut; feature: human-associated habitat; material: faeces | place: China | collected 2014 ...
CCTCTTTGGCGGCAGCGTCAACAACGAGTTCACCAAGATCGTCCAGACGCGTCCCAACACGCACCTCGTGACCAATATGAACTTGCCACTCCTTATTCAGCTGCTGTTCGTACCCGATTCCACTCCGATCGACGAGGCCATTCGCCAGATCGTCGAGGCGGACGACACTAAGGTCAAGTACGTCAACGACCTGCTGGGGCAGGCCGAACTCGATGAGTTTTAATCGTTAGGAGCACATCATGATTCAGATGATTCGTGTAGATTATCGACTGCTTCACGGCCAGGTTGCCGTTAGCTGGACCTCGGCTCTGGGTGCCGACTGCATCCTGTTAGTGAGCGACACGGTCCTCAATGACAAGCTTCGTCTGCAGGCCCTGTCCCTTGCAAAGCCCGAAGGATGCAAGGTCGTCGTCAAAAACACCGAGGATGCTGTCAAGGCGCTCCAGAGCGGTGTGACCGATAAGTACAAACTCTTCGTGGTTTGCGAGACGATTCAGCAGGCCGGTGCCGTCGCCAAGGCGATGGGAGTCAAGAAGATCAACCTCGGCAACGTTGCCTTTAGCGAGAATGCCCGCCAGGTCTCGACGAGCGTGTTCCTCACGCCCGAGAACGAGGCCTACGTGAAGGAGCTGCTCGGCGAGGGCTATGAACTGTTCATTCAGATGATTCCGGCAGATGCGAAGACTGACGCCGCGAAGGTCATCGGTTAGGGGCCGTCATGGTTATCAAGACAATCCTGATTTTCCTTATTGCCCTTTTGGGTTATTCCGAGTGGCTGACGGGCACGAGCTACCTCCAGCGCCCGATCGTGCTCGGACCTCTGGTTGGCCTTGTCATGGGCGACATGGTGACCGGCACGATCATGGGCGCCACGATGGAGCTTGCCATGGTCGGCGCCATCTCGGTCGGCGCCTATAACCCGCCCGATACGATTTCCGGCACTATCCTGGGCGTATCTCTTGCCATGCAGGCCGGCGCGGACGCTTCGGCGGCCCTGACCCTGGGTATTCCTATCGCCACGATCGTCCTGGCGCTCGACACGGCCCTGGGCCAACCGGTCATGCTGCTGCTGGTGCACCGTATCGACAAAAACGTCGAGGACGGAGACACCAAGGCCATCACGCGCAACATGCTCATCGCCGGTTACGCGCAGAGCTGGTGCGGCCTGCTGATTATTCCCCTGGCATTCTTCTTTGGTGCCGATGCTGTTGCCAGCCTGCTCAACATCATCCCCGATTTCGTTCAGACCGGCATGGATGTCGCCGCCGCCTTCTTGCCCGCACTCGGCTTTGCGATGCTGGCGCAGATGATTATGAACAAAACAGTGGCTCCGTTCTTCTTCGCTGGCTTCTTCCTCGTCGCCTACTTTGGCATTAGCACGACGGGTGTGGCGATCTTTGCCGCGATCATCGTCGTCGCGATGACGGTTTTGGGTGATAAGAAAAAAGCGGAGCAGCCCGCAGCGGCAACCGAGGATCCTGCGATTGGGAGTGGGTTCGATGAGTTTTAAGTTTGAGTCTTCTTACGACGGGCTGATTTCCCGCGCAGACCTTAAGAAGCTGTTCTGGCGCTCGATTCCCTATGAGCATTCCTGGAACTACGAGCGTATGGGCCATATCGGCTTTATGTGGGCCCTTATGCCGATCCTTCGCAAGCTGTATCCGCAGGATGCGGACTTTAAGGCCGCCCTTAAGCGCCATATGGAGCTCTATAACGTCACGCCGTACATCTCGACGCTTCCCATGTCCATCGCCGCTGCAATGGAGGAGGTCAACGCTACTGACGATAGCTTTGACACGAGCGCGATCTCTAATGTCAAGCTTGCTTTGATGGGGCCGCTGTCCGGCGTGGGCGATGCTTTCTACTGGGGCACGCTGCGAATTTTGGCAACGGGTGTCGGCACGTCGCTGGCGCTGCAGGGCTCTATTCTTGGCCCGATTTTGTTCCTGCTCGTGTTCAACGTTCCTCACTACATCATCCGTTACCTGCTGACGTTTGTGGGATATCGCTTTGGCTCGGACATGATCAGCAAGGTCCAGGAATCGGGCATTATGGACACGATCGTCAAGATGGCCTCTATCATGGGCGCCATGGTGATCGGTGCTATGACCATGGAGATGGTCACCGTGGACATTCCGCTCATGGTCGGTGCGGGCGATGGTGCTCAGACGCTCGCCGAGCTGCTCAACGGAATCTTCCCGGGCTTTGTCACGATGGGGCTGTTTGGAATTGTCTATCTCATGCTCAAGAAGAAGATGAATCCGCTGCTCATCATGCTTGTGATCCTGCTCGTGAGTATCGCTGGCGCGTTCTTTGGAGTGCTTGGTGTCCAGTAGGGTATCCGTCAGTATCCGTCATAATGAAAACAATGTAAGAGGGGGCGTCGCGCACACTGTGCTGCGGCGCCCTTTTGCCGAAAGGTGGACAAGATGGAGTATCCGCAGCTTGCCGTCATGAATATCAGCCATCGTTATTTTGACCTTGAGGAATTCTTTTCTTCGGCAGCGGCCTCGGGCTATACGTGTTGCGAGCTTTGGACCGGGGCGATGCATCTGTATGTCGATTGCCATGGATACGATTCGCTCGAGCGGGTACGGGAGCTGTCGCAGCGGTATGGGGTTCGGATTGTGGGGCTTTGTCCCGAACAGAACAACCCCAAGCCGTGGAATATCGCGGCGCGCGGGAATGAGGCGCGTGCCCGCACGCTCGCGTACTTTAAGAACGTTGTAGATATCGCGGCGGAACTTGGAGCCGAGCAGGTCATGGTCTCGAGCGGCTGGGCATTTTTGAACGAGCCGATCGAGGACGCGTGGGGTCGCAGCGCCTCGATGCTGCGTGCGATTGCCGAGCATGCGGGAGAGCGCGGCGTGCGACTGGTGCTCGAGGCTCTACAACCGGTTGAGTCGATAATCGTGAACTCGGCGGCCGACACGAAGCGCATGATTGAGGCAGTTGATCATCCGGCACTTAAGGCGTGTCTGGATATGGGCGCCATGGCGGTGGCGGGGGATACCATCGACGATTATTTCGATCTGCTTGGCGATGATGTCGCCCACGTGCATTTTGTCGATGTTGCGGCAGATGGCACGACGCATCTTGCCTGGGGTGACGGCGACCGCGATATGCGCGCCGACCTGGATAGGCTGGTGGCGCGCGGCTATCGCGGAGTTGTTTCGGCCGAGACCTATGACGGGCGCTATTTTGCCGACCCCGCGGCTGCCGATGCGCAGGTAATGGCAGAGTATCGTCGTGCGATTGGCGCCTAAGTGGGGTTGGGTTGCGGCAATCCGCTCCTATGTTTCCAAATGAATACGGTGTGAGCGGCTGCGACGCATTTTCCCCGCAAGCACTCTAGTATGCTAAAGTACCCAGAAGACCGGCGGAGCTATGCCGGTTTTTCGTTCTATATGAAACACAGCATGAGGAGGCTCACCAGATGACGGCCACACCGTGGGGATTCCGGGACATATTGCCCGAGGAGGCTCAGGCGCGCGAGGAGATCGCATGTACGGTGAAGGGCTGCTTCAGGGAGCATCATTACCTTCCGGTCGAGACGCCTCTGCTCGAGGACAAGGGTTCGCTCGAGGAAGGCGGCCGCATCGCGGATACGCCGTTTAAGCTCTTTGACGATGATGGCCGCCTACTGGTGGTCCGTCCCGACAACACGTTGCCGATCGTGCGCCTGGTTTCGACCCGCATGCACGCTGCCGACCTGCCCCTGCGCCTGCGCTATGAGGCGCCGGTGGTTCGCGAGTGCCAGCGCAATGCCGGTGGCTCGCGTCAGTTTACGCAGCTGGGCTTTGAGCTTATCGGTGCGGGCGATACCGCGGGCGATGTCGAGATTGTCTCGCTCGTGGCCGAGGCCGTGCGCGAGCTGGCGCTGCCCGATGCGCGCATTATCGCAGGTAGCGTGCGGCCGTTTAAGGAGCTGCTCGCGGCGTGCGAGGATCGCGAGCTGGCCGCCGAGGCCTTGCGCTGCGTGCACGCCAACGACTTTGTGGGCCTCGATGCCCGCGTGGCGGCAAGCGTCGAGTCCGATGCCGTCAAGGCCGCCATTAGCGAGCTGCCGCGTCTGCACGGCGGTGCCGAGGTACTCGACCGCGTGGACGCGCTGCTGGAGGCCGCCGGTATCGTCGCGCCGCTGACGCGCGAGCTGCGTGCCCTGGTCGAGGGCCTGGCACCCGAGGACGCCCAGGTGCAGTCGTTCGACTTCTCTATCATGAACTCTTTCGATTACTACACGGGCTTGGTCTTTAAGGCCTATGCCGGCGGCTTGCCCGATCCGGTCGGTTCGGGCGGACGCTATGACTCCATCTTTACCGGCGCATTTGGCGACGGTATCGAGGTGCCGGCGGCGGGCTTCGCCTTTTCGCTCGAGCGCTTGGAGGCCGCGCGCACCTCGGCCGAGGATGCCGCTTCCGATGGCGACCATGCCGCGGGCCGTGGCGCCGAGGGCCCGCTGCGCATCGCCGTGCCCAAGGGCTCGCTTAAGGCCGACACGCTCGACGTGCTCGAGGCCGCGGGTCTGGACGTCTCTGAGCTGCGTGATCCCGGCCGTCACCTGATCGTGCGCGGCCGCGACACGCGTGCCGGCGAGGGCGCGGTCGGCGATATCGAGTTTGTCATCGTGCGCCCCAGCGATGCGCCCGCCTTTGTGGGCTGCGGCGGTGCCGATTGCGGCATCTGCGGTTGGGACTCGCTCATCGAGGCCGACCTCAACCTGCTGCAGCTGGTCGATCTGGGCTACGGCCTGTGCACCTTTATCGAGGCGGAGCCCGCGTGGCGCGCTGGCCAGGCCGAGCGCAACTATGCCCGTCGCGGGTCGCTTCGCGTGGCCACCAAGTATCCGCGCATCGCGAGCGCCTGGTATGCCGAGCGCGGCGTGAACGCCGACATCGTCTCGCTGCACGGCAACATCGAGCTGGGCCCCATTGTCGGCATGACCGATCGCATCGTGGATATTACCGCCACGGGCGCCACGCTGCGCGATAACGACCTCGTTATTACTGGCCGCATCATGGACTGCACGGCCCGCTTCTTTGTCAATCCGGGTGCTGCGCGCCTGGATCCGCGTGTGCGCAACCTGGCCGATCGCCTGGCTGCTGCCGTGAAGGACAAGCATTTTGAGCCCGTCGCGGGCTCGGCACAATAGCGCGAGCGTGCACGGGCGCCCCAACGTACGGGCTGCGGGCCGATTGGCGCCGCCGCCCGGCCTCTCGTTTTTCGAACACAACCTCGACCGATAGGGGATACCGATATGAAGACCATCAAGCTTGCTCCCGGTGAGCGCCTTGTTACCAACCAGCTCAACCGCAAGGGTGTGCTGCCGCAAAACATCGTCGACGCCGCCCGCGATATCGTGGCCAACGTGCGTGCTAACGGCGATGCCGCGGTGTGCGATTACTGTCAGCGTTTTGACGGTGTTGAGCTGCAGAGCTTCCGCCTGCCGCAAGAGCAGATCGATGCCGCGCTTGAGGGCCTCGACCCGGCCTTTGTCGCCGCGCTCGAGAAGGCCGCGCGTCAGATTCGCGAGTTCCACCAGCGCGAGGTCGAGCAGAGCTGGTTTACCACGCGTGCGGACGGCACGATGCTCGGCGTTAAGGTGACCCCGCTCGCGGCGGCCGGCATCTACGTGCCGGGCGGTCGCGCGCAGTATCCCTCCACCGTGCTCATGAATGCCATTCCCGCCAAGGTCGCCGGCGTCAAGCGCGTGGTTATGGTGACCCCGCCGCAAAAGGACGGCCTTATCAGCCCCTACACGCTCGCCGCGGCAAAGCTCGGCGGAGTGGACGAAATCTATATGGTGGGCGGCGCCCAGGCCGTGGCCGCGCTGGCGTACGGCACCGAGACCATTCCGCGCGTCGACAAAATCACCGGTCCGGGCAACGCCTTTGTTGCCGCTGCCAAGCAGATCGTCTCCGGCGATGTGGGCATCGACATGGTCGCTGGCCCGTCCGAGGTCTGCGTGCTGGCCGATGCCACGGCCAAGCCTATGGTGGTCGCGGCCGACCTGATGGCTCAGGCCGAGCACGATCCGCTGGCGGCCTGCTATCTGGTGACCTGCGACGAGCAGTTTGCGCGTGAGGTCGAGGCGGGTATCGACATTCTGGTAGCGCAGTCCCCGCGTGCCGAGATTACGTGCGCTTCGCTCGATAACGAAGGCGCCATCGTGGTGGCCGCCGACATGGCGGCCGCCGTCGAGGCCGTGAACACCGTGGCGCCCGAGCACCTTGAGCTGCACTGCAAGGATGCGATGGGCCTGCTCGGCGGCATTCGCAACGCCGGCGCCATCTTTGTGGGCGCTTGGAGCTCCGAGCCGCTCGGCGATTACGTTGCCGGTCCCAACCACACGTTGCCGACCGGCGGCACGGCCATGTTCTCCAACCCGCTTTCGGTCGAAGAGTTCGTTAAGCGCTCGAGCGTTATATGCTATACGCCCGAGGGCCTGCTCTCCGACGCTCCCGCTACGCAGCGTCTGGCCGAGGCCGAGGGCCTGTGGGCGCACGCGCTTTCGGCCGCACTGCGTCGCCGCGTGTTGGAGCAGGGCGAGGATGCCGTGAGCGCCGAGTCGCTCGCCGCGGCCGACCTGACCAAGGTCGCCTGGCCGGGCGACGCCGTGGCGACGGTTGCCGAGGGCGTGGACCTGGCGGCTGCAGGCGCAGATGGCGCTGGCGTAACCGGCGGGGAGGCCTAATATGGCCGAACTCACGCCTCGCATGAAGGAGCTCGTCCAGCCTTACCTGGCCGGTATTGAGCCCTACGATCCCAACTTTACGCCCACGCGCATCAACCTTTCGGCCAACGAGAACACCTATCCCGTGCCGGCTGGCGTGCGCGAGGCGGTCGACGCCGCCCTGGCTGCCACGCCGCTCAACCGCTATCCCGATCCCATGTCCAACGATCTGCGCGACGAGCTTGCCGCTTGGCATGGTGTGGCGCGCGAGAATGTCTGCGTGGGCAACGGCGGCGACGAGCTGCTCTATAACTACCTGTTGGCGTTTGGCGGCGCGGGACGGACCCTGCTCAACTGCCCGCCGTGCTTTAGCGAGTATGCGTTCTTTGCGTCGCTCTGCCAGACCGAGGTGCGCGACGTGTGGCGCGACCCCGCGACCTTTGAGCTCGACCAGGCAGCCGTGCTTGCGGCGGCGTCCGAGTGCAACCTGGCAATCGTGACCTCGCCCAACAACCCCACGGGTGACGTGGCACCGCTCGACTTTGTCGCGGCGCTGTGCGATGCGTGCCCCGGCATGGTAATGGTTGACGAGGCCTACGTGGAGTTTGCCGACGATTCGTTTGGCGCGGTCACCACGGCGCAGGGGCTTATCGCCGAGCATCCCAACCTGGTGATTCTGCATACGTTGTCCAAGGCGTTTGGCGCTGCCGGTACGCGTCTGGGTTACGTGATCGCGGCGCCGGAAGTCATCGACGTGTTCGCGGCGATTCGCCAGATCTATTCAGTTAACGTGCTGAGCCAGGCGGCAGCACTTGCCTGCGTGCGTGCCCGTGATGCCTACACGCCCGTGGTGGCACAGATCGCATCCGAGCGCGAGCGCGAGCTGTGCGCCCTGCGCGCAATGGCTGCCGAGGGCATGCCCGTGGAGGCATGGCCGAGCGCGGCGAACTTTGTGCTCGTGCGCACGCCGCATGCCACGCGCGTGCGCGAGCGTCTGCGCGACGAGTATTCGATTTTGGTGCGCGACTTTAGCTACGCGCCGGGGCTTGCGGACTGTCTGCGCATCACTGTGGGTACGCCGCAGGAAAACGACGAGGTGCTGGCCGCGTTTGCCGCGCTGGTGAAGGAGGAGATGTAGATGGACCGCTATGCCGAGGTAACCCGCAAGACGGGCGAGACCGACATTGTCGTAAAGCTCGACCTGGACGGATCTGGCGTGTGCGATATCTCGACCGGCGTGCCGTTTTTCGACCACATGCTCAACGCTTTTGGCCGCCATGGCCTGTTCGATCTGACGGTGCATGCGGTGGGCGACGTCGAGGTCGACGCGCACCACACCGTTGAGGACACGGGCATTGTGCTGGGCGAGGCGTTTTGCCAGGCGCTGGGCGACAAGGCGGGTATTACGCGCTTTGCCGACGCGGCGATCGCCATGGACGAGACACTCGTGATGGCCGCCGTGGATATCTCGGGTCGCGGGCAGGCCTATTGCGAGCTGCCCGTGCCGACTGAGCGCGTGGGCAGCTTTGATACCGAGCTGGCCGTCGAGTTCTTCTATGCCTTTGCGCGCGATGCCAAGCTCACGCTGCGCGTGCGCGAGCTGGCGGGCGGCAACTCACATCACATTATCGAGGCCGCCTTTAAGGCCGTGGGCCGCACGATGCGCCACGCCTGCGAGCTCGATCCCCGCGTGCAGGGCATCCCCAGCACCAAGGGCTCGCTGTAACCTGCCAAAAAGGGACAGGTTTATTTTGGCAGGTTTTATCTGCGGAGATGCCGTCTCATACGGTGGGTGAACGTTTAACCGACCAAAATAAACCTGTCCCTTTTTGGCAGGTTTTGAATGGAAAAAGGGAGGGTCGCGTGGGCGAACCGAAGATCGTGGTGGTCGACTACCACAAGGGTAACTTGTCGAGCGTCGTGCGCGGGCTTGCGCGCGCCGGTGCCGCCGCCTGCACGTCGGACGATCCGGATCAGATCCGCAACGCCGACGGCCTGGTCATCCCGGGTGTGGGCGCGTTCTATGACGCGATCGCCTTTATGCGTCAGAGCGGCGAGGCGGACGCGGTACTCGACGCCGTTGCCGCCGGAACTCCGCTGCTCGGCATCTGCCTGGGCCTTCAGCTGCTTTTTGAGCGTGGCGACGAGGGCGTGCCGGCGGACGAGGGTGCGGACGCGGACGACGATGCCTCCGAGCAGGTCGGTGGCCCCTGGGTCGATGGCCTGGGCATCATGCGCGGCTCGTGCACGCGCCTGGAGTCGAGCCGTCTGAAGGTCCCGCATGTGGGCTGGGACCAGGTGCACATGACGCCCGCCGGTGCGGCCGATCCACTGCTTGCCGGTTTTGCCGAGGGTGCCAACATGTACTTCACCCACAGTTATGCGGTGGCAGACGACGTCGATGCCGCCGATGTGCTGGCGCGCACGCACTATACGCGGAGCTTTCCGTGCATCGTGCGCCACGGTAACGTGTGGGGTTGCCAGTTCCATCCCGAGAAATCCTCCGTGCTGGGTCAGCGTATCCTTAAGAACTTCGTGAGCATCGTCGAGGGGGCCGGCCGATGATTCTGTTTCCTGCAATCGATTTGATCGGCGGCAAGGTCGTGCGCCTGGAGCGCGGCGACCGCAGCCGCTGCAAGGTATATTCCGACGATCCCGTGGCCGTCGCCCGCTCGTTTGCCGAGCAGGGCGCGAACTGGGTGCACGTCGTCGATCTGTCCGCCGCCTTTGGCGAGGACGAGGACGCGTGCGCCGCCAACTCGGCGGCGATTAAGGCCATCTGCGGCGTCGACGGTCTGTCCGTGGACGTGGGCGGTGGCGTCCGCTCGCTCGCGCGCATCGACGAGTTGGCCGGCTACGGTGCTCGCCGCATCGCACTAGGTACCGTGCTGGTGACCGAGCCGGGTTTTGCCGAGGTGGCGGCCCAAGGCTTTGGCGAGTTACTGGTGGCAGACATTGCCGCACGCGACGGTCAGGTCAAGGTGAACGGCTGGCGTGACGGCGCGGGCGTGGCACTCGACGACGCCGTGGCGCAGCTCACCGAGCTGGGCTTTAAGCATCTGGTGTATACCGATATCGCGCGCGACGGCATGCAGACGGGCATCGACGTGGCAGCATATCGCCATGTGGCGCAGGTCGCGGGCTTTCCCGTCGTGGCTTCGGGTGGCATCTCGACGCTCGACGATATCCGCGCACTGGCCGCGGTGGGCGAGGATGCCATTGAGGGCGCCATTACCGGCCGTGCGCTCTACGAGGGCAATTTTACGCTGGTCCAGGCGCTGGTCGCCGCCCGAGGGGAGGAGTAGCCCATGCTTACCAAACGCGTGATTCCCTGCCTGGACGTCAAGGACGGCCGTGTGGTCAAGGGCGTCAACTTTGTGAGCCTGCGCGATGCGGGCGACCCAGTGGAGCTGGCCCGCGCCTACGACCGCGAGGGTGCGGACGAGGTCGTATTTTTGGACATTACCGCGACGAGCGACAACCGCGCGACGACCATCGAGATGGCGGCGCACGCGGCCGAGGAGCTCGCTATTCCCTATACCGTGGGCGGCGGTTTCCGCGACTTGGCGGGCATGCGGACCATGGTTGCCGCCGGCGCCGACAAGGTGTCGCTTAACTCTGCCGCCGTGCGCGATCCGTCGTTGATCAGCCAGGCTGCCGCGGCGTTTGGCAGCCAGGCCGTGGTTGTGGCGATTGATGCCAAGCGTGTGGGCCTGTCCGGCGCATCCGGTGCCGACAAGTGGGAGGTCTTCACGGCGGGCGGTCGCAACGCCACGGGTATCGATGCGGTGGCGTGGGCCGAGGAAGCGGCTCGTCGCGGCGCCGGTGAGATCTTGCTTACCAGCATGGATCGCGACGGCACCAAGGCTGGCTTCGACTTGGCACTCACCCGTGCCGTGGCGCGCGCAGTGCCGATTCCCGTCATCGCGAGCGGCGGCGTGGGCACGCTCGAGCATTTTGCCGAGGGCGTGATCGAGGGCGAGGCCGACGCCGTACTGGCGGCCAGCGTCTTTCACTTTGGAACCTTCAGCATTCGCGAAGTCAAAGAATACATGGCTAGCCAGGGAATCCCCGTGAGATTGGACTTCTAAATGGAGCAAGTGACAACCGCGGCAGAACTTAAATACGACGACTGTGGGCTCATTCCTTGTGTGGTTCAGCAGTATGACACCGGCGAGGTGCTTATGGTTGCTTGGATGAACGAGGAGTCGGTGGGGCTGACGCTCAAGACCGGGACCACGTGGTTTTGGAGCCGCAGCCGTCAGGAGCTCTGGAACAAGGGCGCGACGAGCGGCAACATGCAGGAGGTCAAGGAGCTCTGGACCGACTGCGATAGCGATACGCTGTTGGTCAAGGTCGACTCGCCGGGTCCAGCCTGCCACACCGGCAACCGTACCTGCTTCTTTAAGCGCGTGGAAGGGGGAGTGCGATGAAAGTTGTGACGCCGTTCGAGGTCGCCGACTGCAACACCGAGCTCCTCCGCGCGGGCGTGCCATGCCGCGTGCACCTGACTGATGCCTGCGGGGCGCAGTCGCTTTGGCTCGAGGCCGAGAAGGAAAGGCTCGATGAGGCCCATGCCGTTATCGTCGAGTTCTTTGAGAAAAAGGGCGCAAAGCCTCGGTTCGATGAGACCGGTACCTACTTTACGCTGCAGTAACGAGAGGAAATAACCATGGGAGTCAGAACAGCTAACGTGCAGCCGGGAAATATCGGCGAGACGCTGACGGGACTGGCCGAGGTGATTCACGGTCGTCGCGATGCGTCGCCGGAGGAGAGCTATACCGCCCGTCTGCTGACCGACGTCGAGGACGAACTGCTCAAGAAGCTTGCCGAGGAGGCGAGCGAGGTCATCATGGCCTGCAAGGACAACGACCACGACCACATCCGCTACGAAGCCGGCGATTTGGTCTACCACCTGCTCGTGACGCTCGAACGCTACGGCATCACCCTCGACGAGCTGGCCGGCGAGCTCAACGCTCGCCGCCACTAGTCATTGGGGACGTTCTTAAACGACTAGTTAGGCGAGGGGCGTGGATTCCCATTCGCCGGTGGGGTGGGGGATATCGAAGGCCCGGTAGCCGCAGTCGTAGGCGTGGGCCTGGGCCTCGCGGATGTTCCAGCAGATGTCGCAGGCGCGGTGCGCGTCCGAGCCAAAGGTGATGGGCACCTCGGCATGGGCGAAGCGGCGCAACAGCCCGGTCGCGGGGTAGTAATCGTCGAGCCCCTTGCGCGGTGCGGCGGTCGAGACCTCAACGCGGCGACCCGTATCGTGGGCGCATTCGGCCATCTGCTCCCAAAACGGCGCGGGGTCAAAGTCGGGTGCAAAGCCGTCCTTCGAAAAGCGCATGACCAGGTCGGGATGGGCCATCGCGTCAAAGTTGAGTGAGCTTTCGCAAGCACGGCACCAGTCGTCGACGTAGCACTCCCACACGCCGCGCACGCCTAAGTTTTCCCAAACATGCAGGTTGGTATCGTCGTCGATCCAACCGCAAAGGGAATCGGGTGTATCGGGGCGCGCGACGTCCTCTGTCCCTGCCGTGCCCGCGGCGCCTGCCGCAATATCGCCCGGGTTGCCAATCCAGTGCACGCTGCCCAGACGTACGACGGCGCCCTGGGACCAGTGCTCTACCAAGGGCTCGCAGCCCTCGTACCAATCGCATTCAAAACCGTAGATAAAGGTGAGCTCCGGCGCAATCTGCGCGGCGAGTTTGCGGGCGTCCTCAAAGGCCAAACGATGTGCCGGCAAGTCGCCCTCGACGACCTGCACCTCGCAGTTAGCATCCATACTGGCGGGCAGGGTAAGGTGGTCGGTCGAGACCATGACGCGGCAGCCGGCGGCAGCAGCGGCACGGACGTTGTCCTCGAACGAGGCGTGCCCGTCCGAGAACGAGGTATGAGTATGGCAATCGACCAGCGGGCAGGCGGGCATGGCGACTCCTTTGCATTTGGTGAATCCGCTCCATTGTAATGGTGCAGCTCTCAACACGCCGCGCACGCCGGGGGTCGAAATCGATTGGAAAGGCTGCGCGGCGCGCGGTGCGGCCTCGCTCTAAAATGTGTACGTCAGCCTCCAAAAGCTGCAAAAAATGACATGTTTGGAGGCTGACGTACATGTTTGAGACGAGGGCGAGGGGCGGGGCAGCGCGTGCCGGCGCCGGCGACTACTTGCTTCGTGTCGCCGCTCGTTTGGACTGCACGGTTATAATCGCGTGCCGCACGGCGGTGACGGGACGATAGCGGATCATACGCGGTCCCGACCAGCGCATGACCTCGCGGATCTTCTCGCGCATGGCAGGCCGGTAACAATGCGAAGGACAGGCCGAGCAAAATGTCTTGGTGCCCATGTGCGGGCAGTGCTCAATGCGCGCGATGGCGTATTTCTGCAGCTCGGCGCATTCGGGGCAGAGCGTAACGGTTCGGAGCCCGAGTTTGACGCGAGTGGGCTTTTCGCCGTTGGGAGCCTGCTTACCCTCGTGGCCGCCGCGATGATGCCCGCGGCACCACAGTGCAATCATCTGCGACACCATCTGGGCCTCGCGTGCACGTTTGCGCGCCAGCTCCGGTGTGTCGACTGGGCGCGCCATTAGCTCAGCCTCCCGTGCTCGACCGAAAGCGAGAAATCGGCAAACGCGCAGGTGCTGGCACGGTGGCTCACGAGCACAATGGTCTTGCCGCGGCGCTTGAGCTCGTCGATTGCCTGCATCACGGACGCCTCGTTGAGAGCATCGAGCGCGCTGGTGGGTTCGTCGAGCAAGATGAAGGGTGCGTCGTTGAGGAAGATGCGCGCAAGGCCGATGCGCTGGCGCTCGCCGCCCGAAAGCGAGTCGCCCAGCTCGGCAACGGGCGTGTCGAGTCCCTGCGGCAGACGGTCGATGAGCGTGGTGAGTGAGGCGGAGCGGCAAACGTCGAGCAGCTCGGCATCGGTGGCGTCGGCGTGCGCGACCAGCAGGTTCTCGCGTACGGTGCCGCAGAACAGATGCGTGTCCTGGGTCATATAGGCCTCGTGGCTGCGCAGGCTCGCCGTGTTGATGTGGCGGGCATCGACGCCGCTCACCGTGATGGTGCCGGCTGCGGGGTCCCAAAAGCGCATGAGCAGCTTAAGCAGCGTCGACTTGCCCGAACCCGAGCGCCCCATGATGCAGGTCATGGTACCGGGCGCAAAGGTGCAGGTCACGTCGTCGAGGATGAGACTCGCAGCGGTGTCGTTCGCGACCTGCTCTGTGGCGCCCGCACCGCCCGCGTCCACGCCGCCCACATAGCTAAAGCTCACATGCTCGGCTGCGGCGCCGGCAAACTCAACGTTCTGTCCATCGGCGACCTCGGCGCACTGGGGCTGCTCGTCGAGCAAATCGAGCACGCGTGCGCCCGAGGCGAGCGTCTCCTGCAGTGAGGCGCCCAGGCGGCTCACGGCCATCACCGAGCCAAACGACGACACAAAGGTAAAGACGGAGACAAACGCTGCGGCAAAGTCAATCGTTCCCGCAGCCACCAGCTGCAGCGCACGTCCGAGCATCACCAGATTAGCCACAAGAATAAGCGCATCGGCTACGGCCTCGCTGACCGCCTGGCGGCGCTTGAGGCGCGCGTCCACGGCGCCGACTTGCTCGGTCAGCTTGCCCAGGGCACGGCTGCGATCGGTGCCACCGGCAAACTGGATGGTCTCGCCCGCGCCGCGCAGACTGTCGAGTACAAAGGCGCCCAGCTTACCGGCGCCCTCGCGGCTCTGGCGGCCGGTGGTGCCGCATGCCTTGGCCGAGGTCAGGGGCAGTAGCACGCCCAGGACCGCGTAGGCCACGAGCGCGATGCCCGCGAGCTCGGGGCTCACAGCCAGCAAAAAGCCCTCAAACACAACGGTGCAGACCAGAGCTATGGCAATGGGCGAGATGGTGTGCGCGTAGAAGACCTCGAGCAGCTCGATATCCGAGGTGACCAGGCTCACGAGCTCGCCCTTGCCGCGGCCCTCGAGCTTGGCGGGGGCGAGCTGGCGCAGGGCGCCAAACACCAGGTCGCGAATGTGTGCGAGCAGACGGAATGCGATGTAATGGTTGCAGAGCTGCTCGCCGTAGTGGAGCGGCCCGCGCGCGATGCCGCAGGCGGCGCAGGCCGCGCATGCTGCGATAAGACCAAGCCCCAAGGCGTTGCGGCCCAGCGCGGCCATAAGGCCAAGGGCGCCAAAGGCCGGCACGAACGCGGCGGTGAGCATGCCGATGCTGCCCAGCGCGACGGCTAGCACAAGCCAGCCGGCAAGCGGTCGGACGAGCCCCATCATGCGCCACATGATGGACGGCGCCGAGCGACGGGCGCGGCCGGAGTCAGGCGCCGCGGCAGCGGAAGACGAACTAGTACCGTTGAGGCCATCGGCACAGGCGGCGCTGCCGTCAACAGCCTCAACCGCGCCGGCATCCTCAGCATCACCCTCTGCATACGCATATGCCGAGAGCTGCTCCTGGCTGTTCCACATGCGCGCATAGGCGCCCGCGGCGGCCAAGAGCTCGCCGTGAGTCCCGTGCTCGGCAATGCGGCCGCGTTCCAGCACCAGGATCTGATCGGCGTCCACGATCGTCGACAGGCGGTGTGCCACCACAATTACAGTGTGCCCGCCGGCAAGCGACGCGATGACCTCGCCGATCGCGGCCTCGCTTGCGGCATCGACGTTGCTCGTAGCCTCGTCAAACACATAGATCGGCGAGTCGTGCAGCAGGGCGCGGGCCATGCACACGCGCTGGCGCTGGCCGCCCGAAAGGTTGGTGCCACCCTCGTTAATCACCATGTCGAGCCCGCCGTTGGCCCGCACAAAGGCCGCCACGCGCGTGCGGTCGAGCGCGCGCAAAAGCTCGGTGTCGGTGGCGTTGGGCTGGGCGAGCAGCAGGTTGTCGCGCAGGGTGCCGGCAAACAGGTAGCCGTTGGTGGGCACCAGCGTGACGGCGCGCATGAGTGAGGCGGCCGTGACATCGCGCAGTTCGACGCCGCCAATGCGCACGCTGCCGCGGTAGGCGTCCTTGCGGCCCGCGATAATCCCCGCGAGCGTGGACTTGCCGCCGCCGCTTTCGCCCACGAGTGCCACGAGCGAGCCGTGCGCAATGGTCGCGCTGGCGCTGTCCAGCACGGTGCGGTCGCCGTAGGCATAGCTCACGCCTGCGAGCTCGATATCGCCGCGACCATCAAGCTCAACATCGCCGCGCTCGGGCTCGGGCGTATCCAAAATGCCAAACATGCGGCGCGAGGCGGCCATGCCGTTCATGGCCGTGTGGAACAGCGATCCCAGGCGGCGCATAGGCAAAAAGAACTCCTGTGACAGAAAGACGATGAGGAAGGCAGCCTCAAAGCCGATCTTGCCCGTGGCGAGCTGCAGTGCGGCCACGATAATGCCGAGCGCGGCGCCCATATAGACGACCAGGTCCATAACGCAAATGGAGCGCAGCTGCATCACCAGCAGGTGCATGGTCGCTGTGCGGAAACGCTCGGACTCGGCGTTGATGCGCTCGTGCCAGCTTCGATCGGCCTGGTAGACCTTAAGGGTGGTGAGACCCTGCACGGCCTCCAGGAACATGCCGTCCAGATCGACATAGCTGCCCCAGTACTCGGCACCGATCTTTTTGGCGTTGCGCATGACCATCATGATGGAGACGGGGATGACCGGAACGCAGGCGAGCAGCAGCGCGGCGGGAAGACCCGCCTGGCCCACGAGCAGTACAAACAGCGTGATGGGTGCCAAGCCGGCAAAGAAGAGCTGCGGCAGGTAGCCGCCAAAGTACACCTGGAGTTGCGTGGCGCCCTCGACGCTGGTCTGGACGGCCTCGGCGGTGGGGACGGTCTCGGTGTAGGAGGGGCCGAGTGTGGTGAGCTTGTCGTAGACGAACGAGCGCACGCGGCGGACGGCCTCGAACGCGGCCTTGTCGCCGGCGCGTTGGGCCAGGTAGATGGAGGCGGCGCGCACGATGATGGCGGCGGCGAGCGGCAAGGCCGCCTGTGCGAGGGCATCGACGGCGAGCGCGGCGGAAAGACCGTTCGTGACGATGCCGCCCAAGATGCGCGCAAGCATCCACATCACCGTGATGTTTGCCATGAGCGCGATCCACTTAAACAGGACGCTTGCCATAATGTAGGGCGTTGCCTGCGGAACCAGGGAGAAGAGCCGCTTCTCGAACATGAAACCTCCTATGCCGTAACGGTGCCGGGTTGGGTCCTCGGCAGCCGCTTAGTTAGCCAAATGCAACTAGAGTAACATCGTGCAGCGGGTAAGTATGCCGAGGGTAATTTTTAGCCGATGAACTGCGTAGAAAGTTCAAAATTGTTGAGTGCGGCGAACTTTGTGGTGGACGGAATGCGGGCGCAATTTTGATCGTGTGCGGCCCGCTCCAAAACGTGTACGTCAGCCTCCAAAACCGACAAAAAATGACATGTTTGGAGGCTGACGTACATGTTTGGATAGGGGCAAGGGCGACGACGGACGAAAGTCACGCCTGTGCCACGTTCGATGTGCTAGCGTTTGGGTGAATAAAACGAGCCCGTGCGGAAAGGATCCGGACCGTATGCAACGTGGAAGTACATCTTCGCTGTCCCGCGAGACCGATGCGCCCGAGACCATCGTCAAGCTGGAGTGCGACATCGACGATGCGTCGCCCGAGGTACTCGCCTATGCCGCGGACCGCCTGCGCGAGGCAGGCGCGCGCGAGGTGCACTGGCTGTCCCTCTACTGCAAAAAGGGCCGCCCCGGATGGCAGTTGCAGGTGATCTGCTCGCACGAGGATATCGAGCGCCTACAGACGATTATCTTTTTGGAGACCACGACCAACGCCGTTCGTCGCCAGGTGATGGAACGCGTCTGCCTGCCGCGTCGTTTTGAGCAGGTAGCGACGCCTTGGGGCGAGGTGGCCGTCAAAGTAGCCACCCTGCCCGACGGCAGTGAGCGTGCGGCGCCCGAGTACGAGGACTGCGCCCGTCTTGCCCGCGAGCATAATGTGCCGCTCCAGCGCGTGATGCAGGCGGCACAAGCCCCAGCACTGCGATTTGAATAGCGCGGCCGGCGACATCCCGCGCCCAGCCCCATCAACCCCACACCGAAAGGACTCCCCATGAAATACCTCATCGCTTCCGACATTCACGGCTCGGCATACTGGGCCGAGCGCCTCTGCGCTGCCATCGAATCCGAGCAGCCCGACCGCATCGTGCTGCTGGGCGACCTGCTCTACCACGGCCCGCGTAACGACCTGCCGCGCGACTACGCCCCCAAGCGTGTGATTCCGCTGCTCAACGCCCTGGCCGACCGCATCATCGCGGTGCGCGGCAACTGCGACGCCGAGGTCGACCAGATGGTGCTCGACTTCCCCGTCATGGCCGACTACGCCACGCTGTTCGACGAGACCGGCCGCGAGCTGTTCCTGACGCATGGCCACGTCTTTGGCGCTGGCATGCATAACAGCGTTGATCACGCGCCCGCGCTGCCCGAGGGCTCCGCGCTCGTCTACGGCCACACGCACATCAAGGTTAACGAGGCAAGCGAGGCGCACCCGGGCCTGTGGCTCTTCAACCCCGGCAGCGTGAGCATTCCCAAGGACGGTACGCACAGCTATGGCATCTACGAGGACGGCGCGTTCCGTCACGTGATCCTGGAGGAGGAATAACCATGGCAGAGCAGCTGGCTCAGCAAAATGCCGAGGGCTCGCGCGACCTGTCCACGCTGGTAGACGCGTCGGCCGAGCTGCAGCATCTGGTGCAGACCATCTGGCGCCTGCGTCAGCCCGACGGCTGCCCGTGGGACCGCGAGCAGACGCACCGCAGCATTGGCAAGAACATGATCGAGGAGGCCTATGAGGCGCTCGACTGCATCGAGGCCGACGACGCGGCACACCTGCGCGAGGAGTTGGGCGACGTGCTCATGCAGGTCGTACTGCATGCGCAGATTGCGGCGGATGCCGGCGAGTTTTCGCTGGCCGATGTGGCGCGCGATATCGACGCCAAGCTCATCCGTCGTCACCCGCACGTGTTTGGCGATGCGGATGCCGACAACTCCGACGAGGTGCTCAAGATTTGGGACGAGGTCAAGCTTGCCGAGAAGGCCGCCAAAGACCAGGCCGTGGCGGCAGTCGGGGCCGCACCCGAGGGTCTGCTCGACGGTGTGCCCACGCACCTGCCGGCGCTGATGCAGGCTCAGAAGGTGTCGCGCAAGGCGGCTGCCGTGGGCTTTGAGTGGGAGACGGTCCAGGACGTGTGGGACGAGGTTGCCGAGGAGCGTACCGAGTTTGAGGCCGAGGCTCCCGGTTCTCCCGAGCGCGAGATGGAGTTTGGCGACCTGCTCTTTGCCCTGGTCAACGTTGCGCGCAAGGAGGGAATTGACGCCGAGAGCGCCCTGCGTGCCAGTACGGCAAAGTTCCGCCGCCGCTGGGCTGCGATGGAGCAGATGGCGGCCGACGCCCACGTGGATCTGGCCGAGCTTTCGACCCACGGCCTCAATGACCTCTGGGATGCCGCAAAGGCAGAGGAGTAAGACTGCGGGGGCGACGGGACGGACTTGTCCCATCGCCCCTATTATTTTTAAAAAGATTGTATCCCTTGACTAACTTAGGGCATAATGCAAAAAGTGCGATAAGGCTAACTTATGAACCTGCGCGCCGCTGTAGCGTGCAAGCCGTGTCGCCAAGCATTCAACCCGTTTCCAAGTGAGAGGGAGACAACATGAGCGATATTTTGGACGTCTACGGTCGCGAGGTGCTCGACAGCCGCGGCAATCCCACCGTCGAGGTCGAGGTCGTGCTCGAGGACGGCAGCTTTGGCCGCGCAATGGTGCCTTCGGGTGCTTCGACCGGCGCCTTTGAGGCATGTGAGCTGCGCGACGGCGACAAGGGCCGCTATCTGGGCAAGGGCGTTTCGCAGGCCGTCGAGCACGTCAATAACGAGTGCGCTAACGCCGTCGTGGGCCTCGACGCCTTCGACCAGCGCGCCGTCGATGCCGCGCTGATTGCCGCGGACGGTACCCCCAACAAGACCAAGCTCGGTGCCAACGCCATCCTGGGCGTGTCGCTGGCCGTCGCCCGCGCCGCTGCCGAGTCGGCGGGCCTGTCGCTGTACCAGTACCTGGGCGGCGTCAACGCCCACCTGCTGCCCACGCCTATGATGAATATCCTCAACGGTGGCGTCCATGCCGACAATAACGTTGACTTCCAGGAGTTCATGATCATGCCGGTGGGCGCCCCGAGCTTTGCCGAGGGCCTGCGTTGGTGCGCCGAGGTCTACCACACCCTCAAGGGCGTGCTGCACGAGGCCGGCCTGGGCGGCGGCGTGGGCGACGAGGGCGGCTTTGCGCCCAACCTCAAGACCAATGCCGAGCCGTTCGAGTACATCACCAAGGCCGTGGAGAAGGCCGGCTTTAAGCCCGGCGTCGACTTCATGTACGCCATGGACCCGGCCTCGACCGAGTTCTACAACGCCGAGACCGGCATGTACGAGCTCAAGGGCGAGGGCGTGGAGTACACGAGCGCCCAGATGGTTGATTACTGGGAAAAGCTCGTCGACACCTATCCCATCATCTCCATCGAGGACGGCATGGCCGAGGAGGACTGGGACGGCTGGGTTGAGCTCACCCGTCGCATTGGCAACAAGGTGCAGCTGGTGGGCGACGACCTGTTCGTCACCAACACCGAGCGCCTTAAGAAGGGCATCGAGCTGGGTGCCGCCAACGCGATCCTGGTCAAGGTCAACCAGATCGGCACACTCACCGAGTCGCTCGAGGCCATCGAGACCGCCAAGGAGGCCGGCTATGCTTGCATCGTGAGCCACCGCTCCGGCGAGACTGAGGACTCCACGATTGCCGACCTGGTCGTGGGCGTCAACGCCGGCCAGATCAAGTCGGGCGCCCCGTGCCGCAGCGACCGTATCGCCAAGTACAACCAGCTCATCCGCATCGAGGACGAGCTCGAGGGCAGCGCGCGCTATGCCGGCAAGGCCGCGTTTTACAACATTCGCTAAACGGGCGAATTTGGCGAGGGGGAGGCTGACTCGGTTCCGTCCCGCCTTGACTGGATGCTGCAAAGCGCCATGGGCGCTGGGCCATACGGCTCAGCGCCTTTTTTATGTCGAGCAAAGGCTGGCGAAGGCGGTGCGCATGCTCGTGCTATAACTAAAGGACTTAGCGCAAACAAACCTCAACCGCACAAGGCGCACATGGATCAGATTTACGACAACAGGTACTATTCCGCCGGTTCGCGCGAGCCGTCGCCTCGCCGTGCGCGCACGGTGCAGCTCGGTGGGTCCGCTTATGCCGGCGCCGACCGCTCCACGCAGCGCCCGGCAAGTACCTCGCGCCCCAATGCTCAATCAAATACCTTGGCAGATGGACCGGTGCGCCCGGCACGTTCGTCGCATGCGTCGCGTCCCTCGACTCAAGCACACGACAAATCGAGTAGGCCCTCGAACCGTCTTTCGGGCTCGGACTTTATGCATTACGCCAACGACAACGCGGTTGTCAAGGCGATCTATGACTTTACGCATGGCCCTCTGCGTCCGCTGTTTATCGGTATCGTGGTGGCGCTGGTGCTCGTGAGCCTGTATTTCCCCGTGCGCGATCTGTATGTGGCAAAGCGTTCGAGCGATATCTTGGCCAAGCAGGTCGAGATTCGCCAGCAATACAATGATGAGCTGCAAAAAAGCGTCGACAAGCTGCTCTCGGAGGAGGGTATCAAGGACGCGGCGTCCGAGGACCTGGGCCTGGTGATGCCCGGCGAGAAGAAGATTGACGTGCTAGGTTTGGACGACGATTCGGACTCGTCGTCGAGCAAAAAGTCCTCAAACGCCAAGAAGGCCAGCGAAGTGGCCAAGGAAATCGAAGAAGTCGGCAAGGACGCGCCGTGGTACATCCAGGCGCTCGACATGCTGTTTGGGTTTAACGGCGTCGAGGGTCAGACGGTCGTGTCCAACGGCAAATAGCGCCCGGAGGGGAGCCCGCAATGACAAATTGCAAACGCTATAAGGTAGCCGCGATCGACCTGGGAACGGTGTCGTCGCGACTGGTGTTGGCCCAGGTTGAGGGCGGAGCGATTGTGGAATCGTCCAAGCATACCGAGATTACCGACCTGGGCGAGGGCGTGGACGCGACGGGGCGCTTCTGCGAGGCGGCTGTCGAGCGTGTGCTCGCTGCGTGCCGCATGTTTGTGGACGAGGCCCGTGCCTTTGGGGCCGTGTGCGTCTGCACCACGTGCACGAGTGCCGCGCGCGATGCGTCCAATGCCGCGCTGCTGCTGGACGGCCTGCGCGAGTTGGGGCTCAAACCACAGGTGATTCCGGGCGAGGTCGAGGCGCGCCTGACGTTTTTTGGCGTGGCGCACGACTTTGCCGGCGAGCGCATCATCGTCGCGGATTCGGGCGGCGGGTCCACGGAACTCGCGACGGGCGTATACGCTCCGGAGTGCAGCGTCTTTGCGCTGGAGGGAACGCGCTCGCTGGACATCGGTTGCCGTCGCGTGACGGAGCGCTTTTTCTCCGCGTTGCCGCCCGCGGATGGCGAGCTTGCTGCCGCTGCCGCGTGGGCAGGCGAGCAGTTCGCCGCCTATTTTGAGGGCCTGCCTGTCGACTTTGAGCGCGCCGAACGCTTAGTCGCGGTGGGCGGCACGGTGACTACGCTGGTGGCTCTGGTCCACGAGCTGGAACCGTACGATTCGAGCTTTGTGCACCTGCGCGAGCTTTCGATGGAGCAGATTTCTGCCGCTATCGAGCGCATGTCCACGCTGGACGTGGAGAGCATTGCCGCGTTGCCAGGCGTGCAGCCCAAGCGCGCGGGCGTGATTCTGGCCGGCGCCGTGGTGATTCGCGAACTCATGCGCGCCGGTGGCTACGATGCGCTCACCGTAAGCGAGAACAGCCTCCTCGCCGGCATGGCCGCCACCATCAACGAGGTTCTCGACGGCGCGACTCCCACCATCGCCTGGACCCCGAGCCTGAGCGCCCTTTAACCATCCCCTCATAAGTTGCGGTGAAATGCGGACTAAAATCGCCCTTTCGGGCCCCAACCAGTCCCTATTCCACCGCAACTCAACAGCCGGCACCTAGGGACGTTTTTTTCTGCCGGCACCTGGGGACAGTCCTTGCTGAGCGCCTCCGCAGCCTTTATGCCAGTTTGTCGATTTGCCCAATTTCCCAAAGCGGAATATTGACGAGCGTGTCCTCGTCTCTATATGCCGCCAGAGAGCTCCTCACGCAACGCTCGAGTTTGAATTTTTCGCAGGCTATTTTCAGACTCTTCGCTTTAAGGTTCTCTGCCGCCTTGACCTCAAGCGGAAGCACGGTTCCCGCATGGTCGATGGCAAAGTCGGTTTCGGCATTGCCAGAGGTAGAGGACCAATACACGGGAGTTTTGTCCTGGAGCAAAAGCTCCTGCGCGACGTATTGTTCGGTCAGCGAACCTTTGAACTCGGTAAAAACAGCGGATCCGTTAAGAACGATGGCCGGAGAGAGACCGGAGAGCGCTCCGAGGATGCCGGTGTCGATGCAGAACAGTTTGAAGCCCGAGAGGTCTTCGTAGCTCGAGAGCGGTGCCTTTAGAGCGGAAACACGTGGCACCTTATGAACGATTCCGTAGTCCGTGAGCCACTGGAGGCTTTCCTCAAAATCGCGTGCGCGCGCTCCAGGGCGAAGGGCGCCATAGACAAACTTCTTGTTCTCCTTGGCAAGCTGGCCGGGAAGGGATTTCCAAACCAACCTCATGCGCTCGACGATGCGGGCGGGTGCATGTTTGCCAAAATCGGATTCGTAAGCCTCGATGATTTGCTGCTGAAGCCTTCGGGCTTCAATGAAGTCGCGTGTCTCGGCGAAAGCGGAGACAACTTCGGGCATACCACCGACAACAAGGTATTCCTTGAGCAAGTGCACGAGCTTTTCGGTGACGTTTGCTAGAAGGTTCATGTCTGCGGCAAGGATGGCATCGGCGAGCGGGTTGCCGTCGACGGCGCGAACGAACTCGGCAAACCCCATGGGACGCATGGTGAGCTGGTCGATTTTGCCGACGGGAAATGACTCGTTTTCGCGTCGGAGCGCGAGGCCCATATAGGAACCGGCTGCTACGATGTGGTATTCGGGTGCAAGCTCGTTGAAGTACTTGAGCGAGGTGATCCCGCGTGGCGCCTCTTGGATCTCGTCGAAGATGATGATCGTGTCTGTCGGCGTTACGGTTTGGCCACGTAGGAGCTCTATCTGGGAGATGATGCGCTTGGGGTCGAGGTCCCCATCGAACAGCGAGCGTGTGCTCGGCTCGAGCATAAAGTCAAAACGAATGACGTTTCGATACTGCTGGCTTGCGAATTCGTTAAGAAGCCAAGTCTTTCCTGTCTGGCGGGCTCCCTTAAGCAAGAGAGGTTTGCGATTCGCCCTTGATTTCCAAGCGATAAGTTCACTCATAAGCTGTCGTTGCATATTGCCTCCCAACCCTCTCGGCTAGTATAAGACCATTTGGGCGTTTCCATCGGAAAATGTGCGAGACAACCACGTTTTTCCATCGGAAAATGTGCGAGATAACCACGCCTTTCCATCGAAAAATGTGGGAGTGCCAATCTGAGTTGCGGTGAAAAAGTTCTTAAATGAGCTGGTAACCAGTCAAAACAGGAACTATTCCACCGCAACTTATCATCCGTGTCGGCATCCACAAGAAACGAGCCCGCGTCTCCGGGGGACACGGGCTCGTAAACAATGCGTGGTAGGGGCGGTGGGACGTCTGCGAATTTGCGCAGCAAATACGCACCGGCCTCGGTCGCCTGCCGGCGCCCTCGCCGGCTCGCTACAAACGCTCCGCGTTTGCTTAACGCTCGCCCCCTCGCGGGTTCGAGCCCCACCGGCGTGCAAAAGAAACGGGCCCGCATCCCTGGGAGATACGGGCCCGTAAAAGCCAATGGTAGGGGCGGTGGGACTCGAACCCACAATCCTTGCGGCGAGAGATTTTAAGTCTCCTGCGTATGCCAATTCCGCCACGCCCCCGTGAGACTAGAAGTCTAGCACAAGCCGCCCGTTACGCGTTGACAGCCATCGAGTGCTGGCCCGACTTTTCCAAGTACTCGGCAAACTTGGCCTCGTCGCCCTTGTTCTTGTACTGCAGGGCCAGCAGGTATTCCAGGCGGCAGCTCTTGACCTTGTCGTCACCGGCCTCTTCGAGCATGCGCTCCAGCTCGGGAATGTCGTTGTGGCGCTTGAGGATCATCGTGTCGTACATCAGCTGGCATTCGTGTGCGACTGCCTCGGCCTGACCGCCCTCAAAGCCCTTGATCTCGTGCAGCAACTCCTTGGACTTTTTGCGGTCCTCCTGGCCAACGTAGTAGTTAAAGGCTTTGATCACCAGGTCGACGCGCTGCATCTTGGGCAGGTTGAGTCCCAGCAACAGGTCGAACATCTCGTTGGCGTGTTCGTGGTCCTCGCGCAACAGATAGGAGTTCAGGCGCAGGTAGTCGCGGTTGTAGCGCGGGTACAGCATGCTGGTGAGTTTGCCGTCGAGCAAACGATCGAACTCGTCCCACTGTTTGGCAGCCATCAACTGCTGCAGGCGCTTAAACGTGGTGCGTTTTTTGATGCTAAAGAACACCGACACGGCGATACAGATGATAACGACGGCGGTCCAGAGTGTGCGGGAATCGGGCATATTAGGGTCCTTAGTCGCTCATAAAGCGAGCGGTATGACAACACGTACTAGATGTATTATACGCAGCGCGCAAGCAAACTGGCATAAAAGCTCATCGAGGCTAAGTGCCATCGCTCGCTGCGGTACACTTACCTAAAGTAAACCATGAAGGGAGACATTACCTATGAAGAAGATCGTTTTGGCTTGCGGTGCTGGCGCTGCTACTTCCACGCTCGTTGCCCAGAAGGTCGCCACCATGCTCGATGCCAACGGTTATGCCGGCAAGTACGAGATCGTGCAGTGCGCTATCTCCGAGGCCAAGGATTACTGCGACGAGGGCGCTGACCTGCTGATCGCCACCACCGTTGCCCCCGAGGGCCTCACCTGCCCGTACGTGAGCGGCGTGCCCTTCATGACCGGCATGAACCGCGTCGCTGCCGAGAAGGCCGTCCTCGACGTCATGGCTCAGTAGGCGCTGACTGTATGAGTGAGCAGAACGCCAATCCGGTCGAGCTCTTTGGCATGCGCGTTGCCCATGTGGGCATTAACGCCGCCGACCCGGCAGACGCCTTGGAGATCGCGGAGCTGTTCTCGACGATGATGGGCCTGCCCGTTATCGAGACCCCGGTTTCGTACTTTAACGATTCGCTGGTCGAGGTTATGAAGCAGAACGGTCGTGGCACCAAGGGCCACATTGGCTTTGCCGTCAACGACATCGATGCGGCCGAGAAGTGGTTTGCCGAGCGCGGGCTCGAGGTCAACGAGGAGTCGCGCGCGCTGCTGCCCGACGGTAGCACCAAGCTCGTGTACTTTAAGCGCGAGTTCGCCGGCTTCGCCGTGCACCTGTGCCGCGAGTAGCGCACGAGCTGCTTTAGTTAGCAAAAAGGGATAGGGCCGTATGGCCTTATCCCTTTATTAATGCCGAGGGATCGACTTTTGCAACGGTCAAAAAACCGAAGTCTAATACTTTTCCGAGAAGTGAACGAGACAAATCAGCCCCCCCCGAAGCATCGACACTTTAAGGGCATCGTTTCCTGCAGTTTCGATGCTGGAATCCTGCGATTTTGCGGCCGAAAAATGCGGATGCTTCGGGGGTCCGAATATGGTCGTTCACTTCTCGGGAAAAGTATTAGACCTCGATCCACGAGGGGGCATCCCTACCGTGGCAGGCGAATCGTAAAGCGGCTGCCGACCCCTTCGACCGAGGTCACACCGATGACACCGCCATGGCTATCGACGATCCACTTGGCAATGGCAAGCCCCAGACCCGAGCCCTGCGCGCCGGCATCGCGCGCGTTGTCGGCGCGGTAGAACCGCTCGAACGCGTGAGCTGCGGATTCCTGGTTCATGCCGATGCCCTCGTCCTCAACACTTATGTCAATCGCGCCCGTGCCCGCATCCGGCGCTACGCCAAACGAGATGGGCGTTCCCGCATCCGAGTACTTGGCGGCATTCTGCACGATCACGCGAAGAGCCTGCTTTACAAGCGCCACATCGACGGACGCATCGCAGCGCGAGTCGCTGACAAGCGCAGCGTCAAAGGCCAGTCGATACGTGTGCCCGGCATCGATCATCTGTGATTCTTCGCAAACCTCGCCGACCAGTGCAGCCAGGTTGGTATTCGCGCGCCGCAGCACGGTGCGACCGGCATCGCCGCGTGCCAAAAACAGCAGCTGTTCCACGAGCTCCTGCATATGCTCGCTTTCGGCTTTGAGCGAGGTGATGGATTCTGCCAGCACGTCCGGGTCGTCTTTGCCCCAGCGGTCGAGCATGTTCACGTAGCCCTGAATCACCGCGATGGGCGTGCGCAGCTCGTGGCTCGCATCGTTGACAAAGCGCATCTGCTGCAGCTTGGCCTCTTGCATCTGGCGCAGCAGGCGGTTGAGTGCGACCTCGATGCTTGCCAGGTCGGCGTCGCCGGTGGTGACGCTCGGCGAGTCGACGCTTGCGCGCTCGATGGCCTGTTCCAGCGTTTCCATCTTGCCGCCGGAGAGCTGCATACGGCCGAGCTCGTCCACGCGCAAGGCAAGGTCGTTGAGCGGCGCCATGGTGCGGCGCACGCGGCGGGCGCCGCCGAGCATGTTGAGCACGCTGATGACCTGCCAACCCATAACGACAAGGTAGAGAGGCCATAGCGCGACGAGGTCCTGCGCGAGGGGGAAGGTCTTGGTGGTACGCGCAAACTCGACGGTATAGGTGAGCGTTGTCAGGTCCCAGCCGCGTGCGGGCGTCAGCGACATGCCGTGAACGGTGGCGCCGGGAATCCAGCCTGCGGTAAACGCGCTGTCGGGCAGCGTCTGGTTGTATCCATAGACGAGGATCGCCGCCGCAATCACCATCAGCAACAGATCGAGCCAGACGTAGCTCATCAAGCGGCGCCACATATAGCCCCAGTTGATGGCGCGGGCGATGGAGGTGACGCGCTTGGCCTCGGCGTTATGCGCGGCAGACATAGCCCACCCCGCGCACGGTCTGGATGATGCGGGCGCCGCCAGCGTCTTCGATCTTGGCGCGCAAATGTGCGATGTGCACATCGACGTTGTTGGTATCGCCCACGTAGTCGTAGCCTAGCGCCTCATGCGCGATGCGCTCGCGCGTGAGCACGGTGCCGGCGTGCGCCATAAGCAGGGCGAGGACGTCGAACTCGCGGGCCGTGAGCGCGATGGGCGAGCCGCCGACCGTGACTTCGCGGCGGTCGGGGTCGAGCGCAACCGATCCCACGGTGAGTGTGGCAGGGGAGGGCGAGGCAGGGGTCTGGGCCATGTCACTGGCCGGGGGCATCGCGGTGGCCTTCTCGCCCGCGACGCCCGCCATGCCCGCTCCGGCGCCGACGCCAGCTACGCCCGAAGCCGCCCGCATGGCCTCCGAGCGCTTCAACGCCACGCGGATCCGTGCGAACAGCTCCTCAATCGCAAACGGCTTGGTCAGGTAATCGTCGGCGCCGGCATCGAGCCCAGCCACCTTGTCCATCACGGCATCGCGCGCGGTGACCATAATCACCGGCACATCCTTGTGCTTGCGGATGCGCCGCAGCACTTCCATACCGTTGAGCTGCGGCAACAGTACGTCGAGCAGAATCAGATCGTAGTCGCGCTCCAGCGCCAGGTCCACGGCGGTGCGGCCGTCGGCGGCGTGCTCTACCTGGTAACCCTCGTGCTCCAGCTCGAGCGTCACAAAGCGGGCGATTTTCTCCTCGTCCTCTACAATCAGGATTCGTGCCATACGTGCCCCCGTCTGCGATTACTTGTCGTCGTTGAGATTTTGCTTGATGTCGTCTGCGGCGTCGGCGGCGTGATTCATAAGGTTGTTGATACTGCCGGGCACATCGCCGTCGCTGTCGATGCGGTAGCGCATGCCAAAGAACAGGCCAAGCAGCATCAACCATATCGTGGCGCCCCAGGCAAACAAGGCGATGATGGGGATCAGGATGGGAATGTTGAGGATGATCGCATCGCGGCGCGTGGCGATAAACTTGGTGTCCAGGCTCAGGCGGAAGAGCTTTTTGAGGTACTCCCACACGCTGTCCATCTTCTTGGAGAAGTCGGTCTTTTCGCTCGACTTTTCGTAGGCGGCCTGCGCGGCGACCATCTCGGCAGAGGGCTCATCGACTGGTGCGGACTCGGTGGCGGCATGCGCCGATGTGGTCTGGGTCTTGCCCTGCGACTCAAGCCAAATGATGGCATCCAGAACGTTGCCGTCGGCGGCGTCGAGCGCGGCCTTGGCATCGGTGTAGCTCACGTTGCACTTGGTGCGGATGGTTTCAACTTTTTCGAGGTCGTCCATGACCTGTCCTTTCGTTCGATGGGCGCGACGTCGGGCGATCTGCCCGGGCGCGAGCGTTGCGTTCGGCGGCCTGCGTCGCGCGGCGCCGCCCCGCCCTTGGTCGAACTCTATAGTGCAGGTTATAGATTAAGCGATTCTTGAGCCAAGATTAATGCTGGATGAGTTTTTGGGTGGTGTGGGCACAGGCAGTCTTTGAGGCAAGTGCGGGCCGGGCGCCCGGGGCGTAAGGGTAAATTTGTGTCCGCACGGCGAGATATACTTATTACCAACGTTAAGGGCGTGACGGGGCAAAGTTGCCTGCCGCCCGCGAAATCAGAGGGGTCGCCGTGCCGTATGGCGCAAACGAGCGGGGTCCCGACGCAAACAGGGGGTCATAGGTGCATATCTACGCTATGAGTGACATTCACGGGTGTTTGGACGCCTTTAAGGCATCGCTATCCACCATCGACCTCGATGCCCAGGACTTCAAGCTGGTCTTACTTGGCGATTACTGCGATCGAGGCCCCGATTCGCTTGGCGTCTTTGAGCTCATCATGGACCTGCAAAAACGTTACGGCGATCGCGTCGTGGCACTGCGTGGCAACCATGAGGGGATGTTCCTTGAGTACATTGACGAGGTGAACGATCCCAATTTCACGCAGGCATGGATACTTGCCGACAGCAATCTGGCAACGGCTAAGAGCTTCTTAGATGCCGAGGCATTCAAGCACGTTAAGCATCTGTTGAGGCTCAGGGAGTTCGAGGAAGCGTACGCCTTTACGGTCGAGAGCATGAAGGCCGAGCATGCGGACATCATCGCGTGGGTCCGCAAGCTCCCTTATTTTTACGAGAGCCCCTTCGGCCAGGTTTTTGTGCACGCCGGTATTGAAGAGGATGCCGGGGAGTATTGGAAGATGGGCACGTCTGCCGAGTCGTTTACCATGATGCCGCCCGATTACGTGGGGCGTAAGTTCTACCTGGATGTTATCGCCGGGCACATCAATACCGAAGCGGCTTCGGGCATCGCAGGCTACCGCGGTATCTGGTATGACGGAGCCAGCCATTTCTACATTGACGGGAACGTAGTTCAGCACGGTGAGGTCGTCGTGCTGAACTACGACTCAGAGACAGGGAAGTACAGCGGGCAAGGGCTGGAGTAGGTTGACGGGCGATTATTTGTCTGCCAACCTACGCAGTGCTTCCTTAAGCCAACCATTCATCGCTTCCGAGCGATATGTTATTGTCCAGGGCTTTGGGGCCGTCTTCGGTTTAACAAGCTGTAGCTTGATGCGCCTGTTTTCAGGCTGGTTAGGGGAACACAATAACTGTAGATGCAATGCACTTAAATCGCCCATGTCCCGCGATTTAAAATGTTGATACAGGCAATGGTATTCGTGCTGATCACTGCTTAAAGCGTGAGCGACATCGAGGTATGCGAGCACGGAGATGAGCACATGCCATTGCTGATTTAAATTGTCATGCGCGCTGTCGGTAAAGGGCTTGAAGGCATCGACTTCTGCAATTGTATCGTCGTCAAAATAAAAGCGGTAATGCTTTTGCTTATCGGTGCGGTGTCTGAGCACAAGATAGAAGGCCGCGTTTTCCGGGTGATTTTTCATTATGTTAATTGTCGGTCCGAGTCTTTTTGCCTGCTTCGCTTGTCTCCATTCGGTTCCACACCAATCGCCCCATACGTCTTCCCTGAGAGCGGCTTCCATTGCAGCGAGCTCACTGTTGTCAAGCTGATTCAGAGCGACTATGGCTTCGCCCAACGTCTCGGCATCGTCTGCGCTATTACTGCTTTCGGAACCGATCTCGCAGGAATCGTTGCACCATCCAATGAAGTTCTTGACGCCTATTCCTATTGGATGATCGATATGAAACTTTTTGGTCGGGGATGCACTGTTGCGCACGCTATCGACACGGTTGAAAAAGTCCTGGATGTGGTTCAAATCGGCGAGCTTGGCTTCGTCCATATCTGGATTCCTTTCTCATCAGGAAACATGTCTCATTATAGGCATGCCTGCGGTCGTAGCGGCTAGGGGTGCCAGCATGGTCCCAGGGGAGGAAAATGATGGCCTCTCAACGACAGCGCTGCGGCAGGAACAGATTAAGCAAGGCACTGCGCCTGTGCGTTATGCAAATCACGTTGCAAAAGTATGAAAATATCCTACAAATGCAACATGAAGTACTTTAGCAACATAACGGCGATAAGCGAGCTTTCCGAGAGCGAGGGCGTGTTCACCACGGCTCAGGCGGCTCGCATGGACATTTCTCGAGATGCGCTGGCGCACTCATGCCGCGTGGGGCGTCTTGAGCGGATATGCCACGGTGCCTACCGGATGTCGGGCGCGCAGCGCCGAGACACCGACGAGCTCAACGCTCTTTGGAAGCTCACCAATCCCTCCCTGTGCGCGTGGGAGAGAAAACGCCAGTGGGATGGCATCGCCGTGAGCGGTACGACTGCGGCGAACCTGCAGCAAATGGGCGATTTCCATCTGTCCCCCCTACAGGATGACCGCGCCCATGCGCATCAATACGAGAAACGATTCCCTTTCTTTTGTAAAGCGCGAGATTGCCGAGCGGGATATCGTTTGGCTCGACGGCCTGCCGGTAACCAAGCCCGAGCGCACGCTTGTCGATCTTTGCCTCGATTGCGAGGACCCCTCATTAATTATCGATGCCTATAACGATGCGCTTGGGCGAGGGCTCGATATACAGCGGCTGAAAGAATTCGTAAAGGAGAACTCTAAAACCGCCAAGCGGCGCGGACTGATGATGCCTTTGCTGATGGTACTGAACGGGTAATGTGAAACAGAGGACATGGTGAAGTACAAAACGCCTGCCGCATTGAAGATGGCTGTTAGGAATGCCGCAAGGCAGTTTTAAATGAGCGCCGAAACGTGAATAATCGTGCTGCGACTGTCACGTTATTGCCGGTAGCGCTACCGTTCGCATGATTTGGGTGCCGGTAAGTGATAATTGATTAATGGCCGCTGCTATACTTATCGATTATGATGCTAGTAAGATTGGCTTTGGATGGAATCGATGCAGCTTGAGCCCGAACCGAGGATTTTAATTGAAAGCCTAAGAGATATTGGGTATTCGTTTAATAGTGCACTAGCTGATATTGTTGACAATTCTATTACCGCGAGGGCAAGGAATATCTCAATCCTTGCTATTCCTTCTGATGACTTCAGAATTGCAATCATTGATGACGGTGAGGGGCTTGGCAGAGATGAGTTAATGCATGCCATGAGGCTCGGTAGCACTGATCCGAGGTGCAAGCGGAATTTGAACGATCTCGGGCGTTTTGGTCTCGGGTTAAAAACCGCTTCATTTTCACAATGCAGAAGGCTGACGGTTGTGTCAAAGAAAAACGGTGAAGTGAATGCCTTCACGTGGGATCTCGATCTTGTTGCCAGTGAAAACAAATGGACAGTTTTGGAACAGAAAAGAACGGACTCCATTCCGTTTATTGGAGAGATGAACGAGACGGGTACGCTTGTTCTATGGGAAAAACTTGATCGTCTAACCGGGGTAAATGGATCCGGAAAAGCCAATTACGACAGAATTATAAGTGAGGCTCAAGATTACCTCTCTCTTGTATTTCATCGTTACTTAGCGGGAGAACGTGGGCTCAAGCGCATTAAGGTCAATGTGAATAATCGCACGCTTGACCCCATCGATCCATTTAATGTTAGCAATCAGGCGACGCAACCATCGCCTGTCGAAAATGTTTGTCCCGGCGTTACGATGCAGGCGTTTACTCTTCCGCATAGGTCAAATTATGCTTCAGATGCAGAGTATGAAAAGTTTGCTCTTCCTGGCGGTTACTTAAAGAATCAGGGAGTCTTTCTCTATCGCGCGAAGCGCTTGATACTGCATGGAACTTGGTTTGGGATTGCCAAGAAAACCGCTCTCACCCAGTTGTGCCGCGTGAAGATTGATATTGATGTTAACCAAGATGAAGCATGGAAAATTGACGTTAAGAAAGTGTCCGCTCAGCTTCCGGAAGAAGTAAGGGCGAGTATCAAACAATTGATTGCTCATATTGGTGCGCCTTCAAAAAGAGTTTATCGTCGTCGCGGCGCTAGGTTAACGAGGCCTGAGGTATATCCGGCTTGGAATGCGATAAAAACTGGAGACAAGACCCTTTATTGCATTAATCGCAAAAACCCAATTCTTGATAGCTTCAATTCATCTCTTGATGATGATCAGAGGGCTGCTTTCAAGACTGTTCTTTCGCTGGTCGAATCGTCATTCCCAACGGAATCTCTTTTTTACGAACTGTCGAACAACGAAGGGTCAGTTTGCTTTGAGGAGATGAAAGACGATGACTTTTGTAATGCTGTTCTCACTTTCTTTGGCTCATTAAAACAAATGGGGAAGGATGAGGATGACATCCTCTCCACTATGAGGTCAGTTGACTTGTTCGCCACACGTTGGAATGAAGTACTTGCCATTTTGGGAATCGAGGAGTGCTAAATGGACGCCACACTAGAGCAGTTCATCAATTACATTGACAACTCCGCCAGAGATAAACTAGAGAACGATGACGGCGTTCCCGAAGAGGCGGATGTTGCGGATACCTATTCGCAGTTCTACACTGCATTCGCCGGAATTTTCCCTGTATCTAAACAATGCGACAAGGATGATATCGTCCGTAGGCTTGTTGAGAAGTATTGTAGCGAGCTTACGATTAAGAAAAAGCTTGGCTTTGAGTTTAAGGATGAGGATAGCCATCCCTGGTTGAGTGAAGCAGAAGACTCGATCGAATGGTTCTACTGGAATCGCTATAGGCGATACTTGGTGCGCGATAAGAAATGGGCGCCCGCCGCGGTTAAGTCGATAGATAGGGACAGTCGCAACATCCTTGACTTAATGGCCGATCCTTTAGAGTGCGGCTCTTTTACAAGACGCGGCCTCGTAGTCGCATCCGTTCAATCGGGAAAAACTGCAAATTATATTGGGCTGATATCCCGCGCCGCCGACGCGGGATATCGAATCATTATCGTCATGGCCGGCGTGCATAATGTCCTGCGAAATCAGACGCAAGCTCGTCTTGAAGATGGTTTTACAGGTTTTAACATTGAGAACAGCACAGTCGAACCGGTTGGCGTTGGCAAGGGGAGTCAAGCCCGACGACCAATTGCCTGTACCTCGAGAGAAGCAGACTTTAGTACAGAACGAGCTAAGGCTTTAAGGTGCATCCAGCCGACGCAAACAAACGAACCTTTTTTGTTTGTTGTTAAGAAGAATAGTAAGTCTCTCCAGCAGGTAATTGAATGGCTGGATGCCAGCAATAGCCAGGATCAACCTCTGTTGCTCATTGACGATGAAGCGGATAATGCTTCGATTAACGGAAAATACAAGCTCGAAAAGCGAGAGAATGAACCGACCAAAATCAATGGGCAGATAAGAAACCTGCTTAACCTATTCAATAAGGCCTGCTATGTTGGCTACACTGCTACGCCATTTGCTAACGTTTTGATCGACCCTAGCGTTGACAGCGATGAGTATGGCAAGGACCTTTTCCCGAGCAACTTTATTTATACGCTTGAGGAGTCCTCTGACTACTTCGGTGCCAAAAAGGTATTCGGAGATTACGACGAGCCTACTCACAAGCACTTGCGTTTCATTGACGATGCGGACGATGTCCTTCCTGCAAAACATAAAAGTAGCTTTGAGCCCTTTATGCTTCCCCTTAGTCTAAAGGCGGCAATTCGTACTTTTGTATTGGCGACGACGATAAAGACACTTCGTTTTGGCACTAATTTCCATTCAACGATGATGGTCAATGTATCTCCCTATAAGAAACCGCAGAATTGCATGCGGAATCTAGTTGAGGATTACCTTAACGACCTGAATACGGCGGCGAAATCCTATGGGGCCTTAAACCCGGAGGAGGCGCTTGAGGCTTCTCCGCACCTAAAGGATTTGAAAGCTACTTGGGAGCTGGAATATGCAGGCTGCGGTTTTGGCTGGAGCGAAATACAGCCACGTCTCTACGACCCGGATTATCATGTTCTGAGCATCAATACAGACTCAGGAGATGCTCTGGACTATGAGAACAGGAACGAGCGAGTTATCGCGGTTGGCGGATATAGGCTTTCTCGTGGTTTAACCCTTGAAGGGTTAACGGTCTCTTACTATTCGCGAAACGCCAGAGCATATGATGCGCTGATGCAGATGGCTCGTTGGTTTGGATATAGGCCTCAGTATGAGGATCTTTGTCGTGTATGGATGACCGACGAGGCGGCGGGCTGGTACAAATACGTTGCCGATTCGACGGAGAATCTGTTCGATCAACTAAGGAGCATGCGCCAAGTTAAGCGCACTCCAAAGAATTACGTTTTGAAAATACGCCAGAGCCCTGATGCCCTGACCGTTACCGCGAGAAATAAGATGGGTGCCGGGCAAAAGGAAAAGGCCCCCATCGATTTAAACGAGGGATTCGTTGAAACGATTGCATTTGACAGGGACGCGGAGATAGTTGCCGATAACGAGGCGGCATGCAGGGACCTTCTTAGCGCAATAAAGGGGTATGCGGACTTCAAAGACGGGGGCTCTTATAGATATCTTTATAAGGGGGTTCCGGTCAAGTTTGTTACCGCTTTTCTAGAAGCCTATGAAAATGAAGATGGCCTTTCGCCAAAGTCTCAAAAAGCTCCAATCCTAAGCTACGTCAACGAACGGCTGCTTGATGGCGAGCTGAAGGAATGGGACGTTCTCTTGGCACATGGCTCTCGATCAAATGATCCAATCGATTTGCCTGTTGATGGAACGGTCAGCATGGAGCAAAGATATCCCGGTAGCGCTTCGAACAATGATGTCGTTGTTGTCGGAGAGAAACATCGTTTATCCAGTCGTGGAGTTGAGGCCGCTGGCTTAAGTGCGGAAGAAAGGAAAATGGCGGAAGAACGATATGCTGCAGACCATAGCGGCGACAAGGCGAAAAACTGTTCTGATCTCTATTATCGTCAAATAAGGAGGCGGCCATTGCTGGTTTTGCATCCGATTTGCATGCGATTTGGAGAAATCAAAATTAAAGAAAAGAAGGAGGCCGGAAAAGAAGCTCCTTCCTGGTGGAAGAGCTGGGATGCTCAGGAATGCGTTTTCGGCTGGAGCATCAGTTTTCCGCACACCGATAAGCAAACGCGACCAGTCACTTACGTTTTTAATTCTGTGGCACTGGAGAACATGATGCCGGAACCCGAAGATAGCGATGATGATTATGAAGACGACTAGCGATAATCCGTGGGAAGAGCTGCCTAGATCGCGTGGAAGGGGCGACTACAACACGAGAATGGTCGCACCCGATGTCAATCCCGATGCAAAAAGGATTTATTGGGCAAAGGGGCGCTCTAATCACCCTGCTTTTCTTGTCGAATATGACAGCAGCGAGACGGGGGCACCGGAGCCTCCCAAGTTTAAGAACATCTCTATTCGAGACATTGAATCGGAGCGCTCCATACTGCTTGAGCTCCAAGACCAGGAAATGAAAGCCCAATTTCTCCGCTTATGTCTTGATATTGCCGACTCGGTGCAGAAAGCCCCCACCGTTGCGATGAGGAAGATGACCTTCATGAGGCTCGAGAAATGGGCTTCGTTTCTCAGGCCCGGGCGTGGTCCCCTCACAGCCGAGCAACAAAAAGGGCTTATCGGCGAGCTGCTTTTTCTTAAACGGGTTTCCGCTGCCATTTACGAGCCGTCGAATGCCTTGAGTGGCTGGACAGGGCCAGAACGCTCTAAGCGCGATTTCGGTTACGGGCAGATTTTCGTCGAGGTGAAAAGCAAACGAGGGTCGTCGAATTCGGAAATTGGAATATCGTCAGAAGAGCAATTGAACACCAACGAAAGTGAAAGGCTCTTCTTATATGTCGTTGAGTTGAACAGCGCTACGGATGAAGATAAAGCGGCATTCAGCCTTACCGATGTCGTCAACGATGTTCAAATGCTCTTCGACAGCCCATTGGATTTGGCGCACTTTCAGGAGAAGCTGTCGGATGCCGGGTATTTTCCGGAAGACGATTATTCCCACACCTTGTGGAGCGAGGGCGTAACTGAAACATATGAAGTTAAGGATGGATTTCCGCGAATCGTTTCCAGTTCGTGTCCGCCTGGAGTTAAGGCTGTTACATATAAAATCGACCTTGGCTACTGCTCTGATTACGAAGTTGATCAGAGCGCAATTACCCAAGCATTGAGGTGAATTAGATGACAGATTCCACTTCGTTTCAGGAGGAACTGTTTCAAGAGGTCAAGAATAAGGCGGACTCAGAGGGAGTCTATAAGAACGATGCGTTCTTTGACCTCATCACTGATTATCTTTGCGATGCGGGAGAATTCGATGAGGCCATCCCCGCCTTCTGTCAGAGAACTGGAATAAGGGTTGATGGCTACTGTGGCGATCCTTTTGAGTCAAGCAGAAAAGTCCTTGGCCTCATTGTCCTCGACTTCAACCAAGATACTGGCTTGCTGACATTAACGAATTCTGAAATGGAGGCAGATTTTCGGCGGCTTGAGAAATTCGTAACCAAAGCATTGGATTCTCAATTTAGGGAATCTCTTGAGCCGACGGATCCGGGGTTTGGGCTCGCCGATTTAATTCACGCTCGCTGGAACGAAATCGAGCGAGTTAATCTGTATCTTCTTTCAAACAAAAAACTTAGCCAAAGGGTTTCGGGTAAAGAGACGGGGAGTGTCCTTGGCAAAGAGGTTGTTTACAACGTCTGGGATCTTGAACGGATAGGTAATCTTATTGAATCGGGTCGTGAGCGGGAGAGACTGCTCATTGACTTTAACGAATTGCCGACGGGTCCGATTCGGGCCCTTCTCGCAAGCTCTCCGAAAGACAAGAACAAGGTTTACCTTGCTGCGATACCGGGTGTCGATTTGGCGCGCATCTACGATCGTTGGGGAGCGCGACTTCTTGAGCAAAACGTCCGTGTATTTCTTCAGGCGAGAAGCAATGTCAACAAGGGTATAAAGCGTACTCTCGAGAATGAGCCCGAGCTTTTCTTCTCGTTCAATAACGGTATCACGGCGACCGCAGAGAGCGTTACAACGGAGAGCGGGGAAGACGGGCTTTTAATTGACCGTCTAGAAAACCTGCAGATAGTTAACGGTGGCCAGACAACCGCATCGGTTTATGCCGCATATAAGGCTGGTAAAAGTTTGGACCGCGTGTTTGTCCAAATGAAGCTTAGTGTTGTCAGCCCGGAAGAGGCTCTCGAACTGGTGCCTAGGATCTCTGAATATGCAAACAGCCAGAATAAGGTTTCTTCAGCCGACTTCTTTGCAAACCACCCTTATCACGTGAGGATCGAAGAGTTCTCGCAAAGGATACTTGCTCCCATGCGGGCAGATAGCTTCACGCAAACCAAATGGTTCTACGAGCGGGCAAGAGGCTCATATCGAGATAAGCAAGCTTATCTTACGCCTGCGCAGAAGCGTAAATTTGTTGCTGAGTTTCCTAAAACGCAGACTTTTACGAAAACGGATTTGGCAAAATATCTCATGGTCTGGACGAATAAGGCCTACTTGGTCAATCGCGGTGCCCAGAAGAACTTCTCTGAATTTGCTCGGCTAATTAAAGACTCCTGGGATAAGGATGAGAGTCAGTTCAATGAGACTTATTTCAAATATTTGATTGCCAAGAAAATTATATTCGATCGCACAGGCAAGATTGTGCAGGCGCGTGATTGGTGGGAAACCGGCAGCTATCGCTCGCAGCATGTAGTCCTTGCGGTGGGAGTGCTTTCAAATGCAGTTTCCGCTTTAGGAAAAGCCGTTAACTTTCTTGGCATTTGGAATCAACAATCGTTGTCGCCAGCGTTTGAGAGGGCGCTTGGGCAAGCATCTGACGCTGCGCATGATGTATTGATGCATCCCGCGACGGGCTATCGAAACATTTCTGAATGGGCAAAACAACAGAAATGCTGGGAGGCTATCAAGTTAAAAAAGGTTGATTGGGACAAAGAGTGGCTTGGCGAGCTTATTGACCTCGATGAGGAGAAAGACATTCAGCGAGAGGGCTCCCGTAACCAGAAAACGCTGAATGGGATTGAAGCTCAGACGGCGGTTTGCGAGATGGGAAGCGGATTTTGGCAAAATGTTCTTAACTGGTGCCTTGCAGAGGGCGAGGGAACTGAGAAGGAACGGGGTATTTTGCAGTATGCATGTGCCTTGCCAAACAAAGTGCCCTCCGAGAGCCAGTCCGTTGTACTTATTAACATGATGAAGCGGCTGCACAGAGTCGGCTGTCCTTACCGTGTTAAGAGCAGTCAGTATCGTCTGTAAGATTCTCGTAAAACCCGTGGGCTTCTTTTCCAAGTGCCTTTGCGACTACCGCCGCTATCTGCTGGGCAAGTAGCGGCGGCACCGCGTTACCCACCTGAGTGTACTGAGACGTTCTGTTGCCTTCGAACAGATAGTCATCTGGGAAGGTTTGAAGTCTTGCGGCCTCTCTCACGGTAAGGCTCCTGCATTGCGACGGATCCGGATGGATGTAATAGTGTCCGTCCTTGGCGATATGCGAGGTGATGGTCGTAGAGGGTCTTCCCCATACTTGCACACGAAAACGGTCGTTGAATTTATAGTTACCAGTCGTTTTTGCTGCCTGGACGTTCTTATGATTGGGAAGCAATGACTCGGGGAATTCTTCAAGGCGTGCGGGCGTACCGTATTTTTCTGCATATGCCGCACAAAAGAGATAACGGTCAAGATCGCTCGCCAAGTGAGAGCGAGACTCATGATTTGTGAGGACCTTGCTATTTCCGAGCCTTCCTCTATACCATTCTTCATATCGATTGTGGACGGGATCAACTTTGTGCTTTGCGGTTAACTTTGGCGCGTAGCGTGAAATTACCCTATCAAGGATGTCTGTAAGATCGTTGCATTCGCCATTGTCTTTCAACTCTTTTGCCGCTGAGTTTATGTACTCTGCCCAGTTCATATCGCGCCAGTTTTCGTTGCGTTCAGAGAATCCGCTTCGCAGTTTAGGCAGCCCACGAAGGGCTGACCCAAGAGTGCAAACATGCTTTTTGGTTAGCGTGCTCGGTTCGATTCCGGTGTCATTTTTAATACCAAGGAGAATGACCCTGTGGCGCATCTGGGGGATTCCATACTGTTCGGCTTTGACAACGTAATCTTTTGGATTATGGGGGTCATCAGTGACGAGGGAATGGATAGTGTATCCCGCCTCTTCCATATCTTTGCATATGCGGTTAAAAACGCCATGGCCCTCGTGCTTTGCAGAAAGAAGTCCTTTGACGTTTTCCATAACGAAGACATCCGGCTTTAGCTCGTTGATAAACGAGAGGTAGCAACGGTAGAGGGTGTGCTTCGGGTCCTCTTCGAATGTAATGTCATGCTTGCGCCGCGATCTGCCCACCAACGAATATGCTTGGCACGGAGGTCCGCCAATAAGGACTAGCGGACCCCTATCACGGTCTTCAAACCATCTTGTCACGCGTTCGGCGCCGAGTTTAACCAAGCGGTCGTCTCCATCGACGAGCTCGTCGCATAAAGCTTCTTCGCAAGCAGCCTGCCATTCTTTTGGGCGGTAGCGGATAAGTTGGTCGAAGGTCTCATTGTCATGCTTTTTCATGTATCTGAGATAAACTCTCGGCAATGTTCCGTCCGGTTCTGCAATTTTGCGCAGATATGAACGAAGCCTCAGGGTCTGATGAGCCTGCTTGTCACGTTCAATGGACATGATTGTTTGGAACACGGGCTTGTTCTCAGCGTCTCGAAGTGATGAGAAGCCTTCCCCAAGGCCTCCCGGGCCCGCGAATAAGTCAATAACGGGAATCACTGCTAACCCTCTCCAAACAGAAACTTCTAGATATCCAGGCTACCAGGATGAAAGTCAAACGTCCAGGAGTGTCTCGCTATGTAAATAAACTTTCTATTTATAGCAGTTGCGGGAAACTCGATAAGTGCAGGCGGCGCGCCAGCATTTGAGTTTCTGCTCAAAGATGGCCCAGATCGCTTCCTGTCAAACGGGCATCTTATGGGCATTCCAAAAATGCGGGAATGAAATTGTTCAACGCACTCTTGAACGATTCGCCTCATACCATTGTTCTGCGCCTTGACGCTGCTTTGACTGAGCCCGACTTATAATGGCTCTGATGTAATTCTGCAGGTTCTTGTTGCTACGTGACAAGAACTTGCAAAATTCGCAAGTTCTTGTCATTCTGTGAGAAAAACTTGCAGATTGGGGCGAGCGATGGATAAACGGATGGTTCCCAGAAATCGATATCTCGAGAAGTTAATCGCCTTCCGTGACACGGATGTCATCAAGGTCGTAACGGGTATGCGCCGTTGTGGCAAATCGACGCTTCTGGACATGATGCGCAAACATCTGGAGGATAACGGCGTTCCATCCGAATGTCTTTTGACCTTTAAGATGGAGTCATTTGAGCTGGAGGGCGTGCGTGATTGGCGAGAGCTTTACCGCCACGTGGACGGCCTAATGCCTGCGGGCAAGAGGTGCTATCTCTTCTTCGACGAGCTTCAGGAGGTTGCCGGATGGGAGAAGGCGATTAACGCACTTCGTGTCGACCGGGACTGCGATATATATGTTACGGGTTCGAATGCTTTTCTCCTCTCGTCAGAGATCGCGACCTTAATCTCGGGCAGGTATGTCGAGATTCGGATGCACCCGCTCGCTTTTTCGGAATATGTCGACTTTCTTGGTCCGACTGACGTCACGAATAGGCTCGCTGTTTTTGGTCGGGAGGATATTGTTGCACTCGACGATCTTCTTGACCGATATCTGACGTTTGGAGGCCTGCCGTTTCTCGCTGCTTCAAAGCTGCCGGAGCAGGAAATGAAGGACTATATCTGGAGCACGTACCAAACAATCGTCGGGCGCGACATTTTGGCTCGCGAGGCGCGTCGGGGTAGACGGTCGGTGACGAGCAGGAGTGTGCTCGACCGCGTCACTTCCTACTTGGCTGATAACATTTCAAACCCGACATCAATTAATAAGATCGTTGGAACGCTGGCAGAGAACGGGGCGAAATCCTCGCACGGCGTCGTGGACACTTGTGTGTCCGCCCTTGAGGAGACCTATATCTTTTCGCACGCGCGCCGATTTGATATTAAGGGTCGGGACATTTTGAAGACCGGCGGCAAGTTTTACATTGAGGATCTGGGACTTCGAGCCTTCTTGGATGGGTATCGCGGCAGCGACAGCGGACGTGTTCTCGAAAATGCCGTTTACAATCGCCTTGTCTATGACGGATACCAGGTCTTCACGGGTCATCTTCGAGATGCCGAAATCGACTTTGTTGCGATAGGCGACGGCTCGGATCGTAAGTTTATTCAGGTCACAGAGTCGATTGACGAGGAGGCGACGCGTAAGCGCGAGCTGCGTCCATTTGAGCTCAGGTCGCTCGAGAAGATTACCGGCGGTTACGAGAAGATCGTCGTCGTTCGTCAGGGGAGCCATCCGACCGACATCGACGGCATCAAAATCGTTTCTGCAGTCGATTTCTTAATGGGTAGGCTTGGGGCTTAGTGCGTTTGGAGCGCGTCTGTTTCCTATGCCTAGCGACATTGCCACAGCTCGTGACGCCGCCGGCTTCTTCCTTTCCGTCGGGCGGCACCAACTCAGCTGATCCGTTGGGGATGGAGGAAAGCGGACCATTTTCGGCGCGCCGCAGGTGATACGAATCCTGCGGCGCGCTGTTATTTGAGCGAGGGCTTTCAGCTGTGTCCGCGTGGCGTGGGACACTTAACCTGCCGTCCTGCTCTGCCGCGACGGCACGTACCTGAACAACGACCCTCTAAGGAGCTCGAAATCGATGAGTGACAACACCAAGCATCTCGCAAAGAAATGCGTCAAGGACGCGGGGCCGTGTCTCACGCTGTGCCTTGCCGGTGCAGCGGTCGCGCTGCTGGCTGTTTTGGGGCCATTTGACGTGCTTCGAAGCGCCAGCTCTCTACACGTTTGCATGGCTCTTGCCGGCGCCATGATGACCGGCGGCGTGCTCGATCTAGCTTTTTGGGTGTTTGACCCGTTTGGATGGAAGAACGAAGGGTAAGCCCTAAGGGATGGATGCCCCGCAGCGTTAGGAGGTCCCCGTGATCTGGTTTACCAGCGATACACACTTTGGACACGAGAACATGCTGCGTCTCGCCGACAGGCCTTGGTCGAATGTTGCGCAGATGAACGACGCCATGGTCGCGAGCATTAATAGCAAAGTCGCTGCGGACGACGAGCTTTACATTTTGGGCGACTTCAGCTTTAAGATGACGGTCCAAGAGGCCTACGAGTTGCGTAAAAGCATCGTATGTAAGCACGTCCACCTGCTACCCGGCAACCACGACAAAGACTGGACGCAGCCTGCCGTAGCGGATGCTTTTATCGTCGAGCCGCCCATTTGCGTGCTCAAAATCGATCGGCAGAAAATCGTGCTGAGCCACTATCCCATGGTCGACTGGCAGGGCATGTCGCACGGCAGCTGGCATCTGCACGGGCATATCCATAGCTGCGGCGGCGCGTATAACAAGTTCAACCTTCGGCAGGGGCTGCTGCGCTATGACGTGGGCGTGGACGCCAACGGTTACGCCCCGGTAAGTTTGGATGAGCTCAAGTTATGGTTTGCGCAGGTAGACGAGCTGGTGCAGTGCGTTAAGTGGCCGTGGTGGGTCAACGTTACGGACGATGAACAGGTCGAGCGCGATCTCGAAGCCTATAAGAGGGAAGTGGTGATCCGATGACGGTCTATGTGACGGGCGATATTCACGGCGGCCTCGACATGCAAAAGCTGCGCGATTGGGACCTTGGGGATAGCCTGACGAGCGACGACTATCTGATTGTCGCGGGCGACTTTGGCTTTCCCTGGGATTTCTCTGCCGAGGAATGTGCCGACATCGCTTGGCTGGAGTCGCGCCCCTATACCGTGCTGTTCGTCGACGGCAACCACGAGCGTTTCGATCACTGGGCGGAGCGTCCCATGGAGCTGTGGCACGGTGGGCTGACGCAGCGTCTGTCGGATACCTCCCCCATACGGCGCCTGACGCGCGGCGAGGTTTTTGAGCTCGACGGCTCAACGATCTTTACCATGGGCGGCGCCACGAGCGTGGACAAAGGATACCGCATTCCCTATTCCAGCTGGTGGCCGCAGGAACTGCCGGACGAGCGCAACTTTGAGGAGGCGCGGGCAAAGCTCGACAGCGTGGGTTGGAAGGTCGACTACGTGGTCACCCACACCTGCCCTACGCGCATGCTTTCGCCCACGCTTTATCCGGCACCCGGCTGGAATTACCCCGCCGTTGATCGGCTTACGGCATTTTTCGATGAGCTGGAAGACCGCTTGGATTACAAGTGCTGGTATTACGGGCATTTCCATCGGGATGCCAACCCGGCCGAGCGCCATACCGTGCTCTACGACTGCATCGTTCGCCTGGGCGACGAACTCCAGCCCTGGGATGTTGCGTAGGGGTGGAGTGAGCGGCTACTCGGCCGTTACAGTGATGTTCTCCCGGTGTGCGCGGATAACGTCCCAGCTAAAGTGCTCGACCAGTTGCTCGGCAGAGCGCGGCGTGGTGTCCGGCACGATGCCCGTTTGCCCGGCGAGCCAGCCCAGCAGTGCCTCGGGTGTGCCAAAGCGGGCGCGGAGCTCTCCCAGGTCCAGATCGCGATCGCGCTTGGAAAGGCGGCGGCCGTCCGGTGACATGAGCAGCGGAATGTGCGCGTAGCGCGGCATGGGCAGCCCCAGCAGATGCTGCAGATAGATCTGGCGCGGCGTGGAACCCAGCAGATCGCATCCGCGCACGACCTCGGTGACGCCCATGGCGGCGTCATCGACCACCACGGCCAGCTGATAGGCAAACACGCCGTCGCTGCGGCGCACCAAAAAGTCGCCGCACTCAGTGGCGAGCGCCTCGCATTGGGCACCATACGTGCGGTCCACGAATTCGATCACGTCGTCTGCGAGATCATCGACGGTGGGCACGCGCAGACGCGTGGCTGGGGCGCGCAGAGCACTGCGGCGGGCGATTTCTTTGGCAGAAAGGTTTCGGCAGGCGCCGCGGTAGATGGGCGTGCCGTCGCTGGCGTGCGGCGCGCTTGCGGCGTGGAGCTCGGCGCGCGTGCAAAAGCAGGGGTAGGTGAGGCCGGCGTCTTGCAGACGGCGCAGGGCGTCCTCGTACAGATCCAGGCGATCGTGCTGGTAGTAGGGGCCTTCGTCCCAGTCGAGCCCCAGCCAGGTCAGATCGTCAATCAGTTGAGCGGCAAGTTCCGGGCGCTTGCAGCGATCGTCCAGGTCCTCGATGCGCAGCACGATGCTGCCGCCCTGGCTGCGGGCCGAAAGCCACGAGCACAGGCAGCTGAACACGTTGCCCAGGTGCATGCGGCCCGAGGGCGACGGGGCGAAACGGCCCACGACGGGTGCGGGGGCGGAGGCGGGTGGCGTCGCTGGCGCGTCCGCGGCGGGTGTTGCTATGTTGCGTGTTTTGATATCCATGCGGACGAGTATAGCGCGGGGCACGATGGGGAGGCGTCACTGTGGCCCGCAAGTTGTCGAGGCCCCGCATTGCGTATGGCGGCCGCAGACTCGGCACCTTAGACGACAGAAACCCCAGCAGCTCTTCGCAACTGCCGGGGTTTCCGCGGAAAAGGGGGACATAATCCTCGAGCGAACGGCAAAGGGGCAAACCGTTTCGCTCAACTGCTTTATGCCCCTCGGTTGGCGGCTCAATCAGCGCGGGCCGCGCCCACACAAAGCCGCTACACCTGTGACGGAGCTGTGAAGTGGTATCTATTGCCAGGGCGGGCTATGCCAAGGAGTGTCCCAGATTGCCGGCAGATAAGGAACGTCCCCAGGTGCCGGCGGCGGGCGTGACTTTTGTCCCGTTTGATACTCCGCTGACCTAGATGTTCGTCACATGAACCCGCAAACGTGGGACAATGACGCTGTTGGTATCACAGACAAAGGATGTGCCTATGAACGCCCTCGTTGCCAAGCCCTGTCGGCAGCGCCACCTGTTTGCGCGATTCGCTTCCGTCTGCGCACTCGTCGCGCTTGCGTTGTTGCTGCTGCCTGCCGCCGCGCACGCCGACGGCTACTCCATGACCCAAACCTATATCGGTGCCACGGTTGAAGCCGATGGATCGCTGACCGTTGTAGAGGGGCGCCAGTTTGATTTCGATGACGACATCAACGGCGTGTTTTGGGAGATCAATACGGGAGCCAACCAGCAGGGCGGCACGGCGGGCGTCGATGTGCAGAGTGTCGAGGAAGAGGACACCGCGTTTAACAAAGTCGATAGCGCGAACAAGGGCGACTCTGGCGTCTATACGGTCGAGCAGACCGGTGACGGCGTAAGGATTAAGGTGTTCAGCCCTCACGAGAGCGGCGACAGCGCGATCTATTACGTGAGCTACACCATGACCGGTGCGGTTATGAACTGGGCCGATACCGCCGAGCTCTACTGGAAGTTCGTGGGTGACGGCTGGTCTGCGGATTCCGACGATGTCGAGATGGAAGTGTACTTCGCAAATGCCGCTGCCGGGACGGCGGCCGTCAAGGGCGATAACTTCCGCGCATGGGGCCACGGCCCGCTGACGGGCGACGTATCGCTCGATGCGGACGAACCCATGGTCACCTACACCATTCCGTGCGTGCACGAGGGTGAGTTTGCCGAGGCACGCATCGCCTTCCCCAGCGACTGGGTGCCGCAGCTTGCCGCCTCGGGCGAAGAGCGCATGTCAACGATCCTGAGCGAAGAGAAGGAATGGGCCGACGAAGCTAACGCCCGCCGTGAGCACGCGCGTGCGGTTGCCGGCGCGATTGCCGTGATGTGTGTTGTTGTGGCGGTTGCCTATACCGGTGTAATCGTGATGCTCAAGCTGCGCAGGCCCAAGCCCAAGCCGCTCTTCCAGGACGAGTACTTCCGCGATGTGCCCTCCGCCGATCATCCCGCGGTGCTTGCAACTCTTATGAGCTGGAACGACGTGCCCGATCAGGCATATATCGCCACGCTGATGAAGCTGACCGACGACCGCGTGATCAAGCTGGAAGAAGCGACCGAGACCAAGAAGAAGGGTCTGCTCCGTCGCGAAAAAGAGGAGCAGACGTATCGCATCACAGTGACCGACGAGGCCTGGAAGGCTGCCAAGAAGGACGGCATCGACCGCGACGTACTCAAGGTCTTCTTCGCTGGCGTTAAGCCCGATAAGGGCGGAGTCCGTTCGCGCACGTTTAGCGAGCTGGAGGAGTACGCTAGCGAGCGCACCACATCTGTTGGCGACAAGCTCGAGGACTATCAGAGCACGGTTAAGGGCAAGCTGGAGGCGCGCGAGCTTATCGCCTCGGACGGCACCGTCGCCCTGGTTGCCGGCTTGGTTCTCGGCATCATCATTGTCTTTGGCATTTTGGGCTCTCTGTTCTATACCGACTTTGCGGACGCCAACGTCGGTGCCGCTATGATTTCGATCCCCGTCACGATCGTGGGCTTTGTCCTGAGCTGCACCTTCCGCCGTTACACGCCGGAGGGCGCCGAGGTGGCGGCTCGCTGCAAGGCGCTCAAGCATTGGCTCGAGGATTTCACACGCCTAAAGGAAGCCGTCCCGGGCGATCTGGTGCTGTGGAACAAGCTGCTGGTGATGGGCGTTGCCCTAGGCGTTTCGAAAGAAGTGCTGCGACAGCTGGCCGAGGCCGTGCCTGCGGACCTGCGCAACAGCGACGATTTCTACGACAACTACCCCTGCTACTGGTGGTATTACCATCACTACGGCAACGAGTCTCCGCTCGATTCGTTCAACGATGTGTATCACGAGACCATCCGCGAGTTGGCTTCGAGCTCCGATAGCTCGAGTGGCGGCGGTGGTGGCGGCTTCTCGGGCGGCGGAGGCGGCGGCGTCGGCGGAGGCGGCGGCGGAACGTTCTAGCGAGCGCTTGCTTTGGGGTGGATCTTTCTGGGCGGTTGCCAGGGAAGATCCATCCCATTTTTGTGCATCGAAACGGGCCATACTTTCCGCTGCGGACCTTCGCGCAAGGGGCAGTGGACGAAAAATGCCAAATATGAGTACTGTTGCTGCGTTGGTCACATATGTTTGCACATAATAATGGGCTCCTAATGAGAGTACTTTTCGTTAGGAGCCCATTTTATTGAACATTTGGGGAGTTACGTCAGCTCGTGCAGCTGGTCGTCATGCCTATAAGCATCAAAAATGCCCCGAATCGCTGCTACTAAAAAGGTAACAGTACTCATATTTGATGTATTTTGACCACAGCTATTTGCAGACCACCAAGGCCACTCATTGGGGACAGACTTAAATGACTAGGTGTGGCTGCTTGGGCTAGGCTGTTAGGTCGAGTTCGTAGAGGAAGCTTTCGCGCGGCATGTCGTGACGGCGCTCTTCGCGGTTGGCGCGGTGCGTGGCGGTGCGCTTAAAGCCGTGCAGCTCGTAGAACTTCCACGAGCAGTTGGAGTCGGTGTACAGGTGCGCCCTCGTCGCTCCAAGCGAGGACAGGTGCGAGATCGCGGCATCGAGCAGAACCGTGCCAACGCCCAGGCCATGGACATCGCGATCCACGGCAAGCAGCGTGACCTCGTTGTCGTGCGGCAACGGGCTGCTCTCGAGCAGGCGATTGTTGGTTCGGATGGTTGCGCGCACAAACGAGAGATACTCGGCGCAGGCATCAGGCTCCAGCTCGCGCATCTGCGATAGCAGCGCGCGCTCGGTATCCATCCAATGTTCCTTGACGGCGGCGTCGGAGCTCTGTCCCGCACGCGCAAGCGCAATGCCGCGCGCCTGGCCGTCGATTACGGCAACTTGCGAAAACGTCGATGACGAAAGGCAGTAGGCAAGGTCGCACGCGGCCTCAAGGCGGTTGTACTCATCGTTATCCGAATTGTTATGCCAAAGCTGCTGCAGAATCAGCGCGATGGCGTCGAAGTCTTCGGTGTCAAACGGTCGGTAGAGAACCCGCGAGACCATGGTGCCTCTTTCTTTTGCGGATGCATATCGAGCACAGTTCTACCACGCCATTGGCATCGAATTATGGTGCCCCTGTGTTCCATGAACTCACCGCGCCCGGTGCCGCGCCCATGCCCTCCGCTCGCAAGCTTTTTCTGCACATGCGACCGTTGCGGGGTGCATCGACGCGCTCGATGCGCTACATTGAATCAGTATTTTCAATGCCGCTGCGCGAGCGCTGCAGATCGACGTATCACCGACTCACAGAGCACGGCGGCGTACCAGACAGGAGGACTGCATGGGATCTGATGTGAAGATCGCACGCGCGTTGATCTCGGTTACCGATAAAACGGGCGTCGTCGATTTCGCACGGACGCTGGTCGATGACTTTGGCGTCGAGATCATCTCTACGGGCGGTACGGCTCGTGCTATCGAGGATGCGGGCGTTCCCGTAACCCCCATCGAGGAGTTTACGGGTTATCCCGAGATGATGGACGGCCGCGTTAAGACCCTGCACCCCAAGGTTCACGGCGCGCTGCTGGCCCGCCGCGATTCCGAGCAGCACATGCAGGAGGCGGCTCAGCATGGCATTAAGCTGATCGACCTGGTCGTCGTCAACCTGTACGAGTTCGAGAAGACCGTCGCTAACCCCGAGGTCACCTTCGCGGATGCCATCGAGCACATCGACATCGGTGGTCCCTCCATGCTGCGCTCTGCCGCCAAGAACGCCGCGAGCGTTACCGTCATCTCCGACCCGGCCGACTATGATGCCGTCCTGGCCGAGATGCACGAGACCGGTGGCTGCACCACGCTTTCCACCCGTCGTCGCCTGCAGGTGAAGGTCTACCAGACCACCGCCGCCTACGACACGGCTATCTCCCGTTGGCTTGCCGCCCAGGCAAGTGACGTGGCGGATACCTCTGCCAAGCTCGAGATTTCGCTGGAGAAGGTCGACGACCTGCGCTATGGCGAGAATCCTCAGCAGAAGGCTACGGTCTACCGCTTTGCCGAGGGTTGCGAGAACACCGCGAGCTCGCAGTTTCCGCTCGTGGGCTCCGAGCAGATCCAGGGCAAGCCGCTCAGCTACAATAACTATCTGGATGCCGATGCCGCTTGGAACCTGGTCCGCGAGTTCGACGAGCCTGCCTGCGTGATCCTCAAACACCAGAACCCCTGCGGCTCCGCCGTTGCCGAGGACATTACGTCCGCTTACGACCGCGCCTTCGCCTGCGATCCCAAGAGCGCCTTCGGCGGCATCATCGCCTGCAACCGCGAGGTTCCCTTTGAGCTGGTTGAGCATTTTGCCGATCAGAACAAGCAGTTTGTCGAGGTCATCATCGCCCCGAGCTACACTGCCGAGGCGCTCGAGCGCATGGCCAAGCGCCCCAACCTGCGCGTGCTGGCTACCGGCGGCGTGGACCACGGCGCCCAGGTGGAACTGCGCTCCATCGACGGCGGCATGCTGGTGCAGGAGGTCGACCACGTGACCGAGGACCCCGCGACCTTTACGTTCCCCACCGACCGCAAGCCCACCGATGCCGAGATGGCCGAGCTCGAGTTTGCCTGGAAGGTCTGCAAGGGCGTCAAGTCCAACGCCATCCTGGTCTCCAAGGGCAAGGCCGGCATTGGCATGGGCCCCGGTCAGCCCAACCGCGTTGACTCTGCGCTGCTTGCCTGCGAGCGCGCCGAGGACTTCTGCGAGCGCGAGGGCGTGGAGAAGGGCGGCTTTGCCTGCGCAAGCGACGCGTTCTTCCCGTTCCGCGACAACGTCGACGTGCTTGCCGAGCATGGCGTGACCTGCATCATCCAGCCCGGCGGCTCCAAGCGCGACGACGAGAGCATCCAGGCCTGCAACGAGCACAATATTGCGATGGTTTTCACGGGTGCGCGCCACTTCCGCCATTAAGTAGGGAGGTGGCGCTGCGGCTTGCCCAACCACCGCACCTTGCCGCTCATTCGTCGCCCGCGTACCCAAGTACGCGTCGCTCCTCTTTCACGGCAATCTGCGGCACCTGGGCAACCCTCGCCGACCTGTTAGGTTGACTGGGGAGGATGGGATGTTATCTCGTCCCTTGGACCGCCTCGCTTCTAAAATTATCTCTGCAAAAGACGGCCGCTCCGTTTGGAGGGCCGTCTTTTTGGTATAAGAGGACGGAATGACTAACACGAAAGGTATGACCATGCCCCAGATTGATGACGCAGAGCTGTTTGGCAATGCCGAGGACCAGCGTGCGTACGAGGACTTTTGCGCCAATCAGGAGGCGGTCGAGAAGTTTACGCTCGACAAGCCCGCGCTTATCTGCCGTTGGCGCATGTCCAACAAAAAGGTGCCCATGCTCAACCGTCACATTCGCGCGCTGTCCGAGCGCTTGGTGCAGGGCGAGCCGCTTACCCATAACATGCTCAGCTGGGCCAAGCAGCACGTTGAGTGGTCGCTTGCCGAGGGCGATTACACCGCGCACGACGGCGTGCTCATGCTGGTGATCGACGTTAACGGCAATGCCGCCATGACGGTGGGTGAGTACGAGCCGCTGGCCGATACTTCGGCCAAGGCGCTGCGTGCCCGCTCCGCCGAGGCCCGCTCCGAGGCCGACGAAACCGGCGTGGCGCCCGAGCTGCTCGCTGCCGTCAACAACGGCGAGCTGGCCTTTGTGGCGCCGGCGGACGAGTGCCTGTGTGGCACGGCGACGCTCATAGAGCAGCTGGCCCAGACCAAGGGCATCCCGGTCACGCGCGTAGACATTCCCGCACAGCTCAAGGGCGCCTTGTTCCTGGTAAGCGACGAGCACGGCGTGGTGCCTGCCACCGACGTCGACGCCGCCGAGTCTGATGCCGCGACGGTCGCCTTCTTTGCCGACGGCTACGAAAAGCTTCGCGCCCGCCGCTAAATGATTATTCTGGGACGGGGATTAAAGAATCATTTAATTCCCGTGCCCGTTGCGAGCGAGGGGCAAGCCCCTGCCGCTCGCGAACAGTTCTGTCACCTTGTTGCCGCGCGAGGCGCGTACTTGCGGCTCCGCAGCCATAATGGTGGCAAGACAACCAAGAAGGGAGCGGAATCCATGGCGCTGATTTATATCGTTGAGGACGACGAGCCCATTCGTCGTGAGCTTATCGACATCCTTGCCCGCGCCGGGTTTGAAATCGAGGCCTGCGAATCGTTCGAGCATGTCTCGCGCGATATTCTCGCCGCCGCGCCCGACCTGGTGCTGCTCGACCTCACGCTTCCCGTCAAGGACGGCCAGCATATCTGCCACGAGGTTCGCCGCGAATCCGAGGTCCCCATCATCGTCCTCACCTCGCGCACGACCGAGATCGACGAGGTCATGGCCATGACGCTCGGCGCGGACGACTTTGTTCCCAAGCCCTATAGCGCGCGCGTGCTCGTGGCGCGCATCAACGCACTGCTGCGTCGCACCGCGGCGTCAGGCGAGCGCAGCACGCTCGTCCACAAGGGGCTGGAGCTCGACCTCGCCCGCTCTATGGTCACCAACACGGCGACCGGCGACAGCACCGAGCTCACCAAAAATGAGCTGCGCATTCTCTCGCTGCTCCTGAGCCGCGCGGGCAAGATCGTCTCGCGCTCGGCCATCATGCAGGACCTGTGGGACTCCGACGCCTTCGTGGACGACAATACGCTCACCGTCAACATCAACCGCCTGCGCACCACGCTCGAAAAAATCGGCATCAAGGGGTATTTGACGACGCATCGCGGCCAAGGCTATTCGGTCTAGGGGCCGGCTATGTCGTTTGGCAAGTTCTTTAAAGATGCACTGCTTCCCGTCGCCGTGTGGACGTGCGGCGTGCTGCTGAGCTGCTTTGTGCTGACGGTCGCCGGCGCACCCGTTTCTATCGTGGTCGTGGCGGTTGGCGTGTCCTTTATCTTCGGTATGCTCGGCATCGTGATCGAGTACGCTCGCCGTCGCCGTTTTCTGCGTCAGTTGGAGCGCGCGGCAGAGGAGCTCGAGAGTCCCGCATGGGTGCAGGAGATGGTGCAATGCCCAACCTATGCCGAGGGCGAGCTCGAGTACGAGGTCCTGTGCCGGGTGGGCAAAGCCGCCTGCGACGAGGTTGCCGAGGGCCGGCGTCAGACCGAAGACTATCGCGACTATATCGAGAGCTGGGTCCACGAGGCCAAGCTGCCCCTGGCGGCAGCCCATCTGATTTTGGAAAACCTGGACGGCAGCGAAGATGACCTGTCGCGCGTAGATGACCTCGGTCGCGAGCTGGCTCGCGTGGAGCGCTATATCGACCAGGCGCTGTACTACGCGCGCTCGGAGGTTGTGGAGCGCGATTACCTGATTCGACGTTGGAACCTCAAGGCTCTGGTGACGGGCGCAATCAAGGCCAACGCCCGCGAGCTCATCGCGGCGCACGTGGCTCCGGTGTGCGAGAACCTCGACTTCGAGGTCTTCACCGACGAGAAGTGGCTCGAGTTTATTCTGGGCCAGCTCATTCAGAACAGCATTAAATATGCGCGTGAGGACGGCGCAAAGATCGTGTTTTCGGGTGCGTTGCTGGATGAGGACCTGGCAAGCGAGCGCATCGAGCTTACCGTCGCGGACAACGGCTGCGGCGTGAGCGCGGCCGACCTGCCGCGCGTGTTCGAGAAGGGTTTTACCGGCGACAACGGCCGCACCACCAAGCGCGCAACGGGCATCGGCCTCTACCTGGTGGCGCGCCTGTGCTCCAAGATGGGCATCGACGTCACCGCAGCATCGGAGCCCGGCGAAGGCTTCGTCGTAACATTCGCTTTTTCAACGAACAAGTTTCAATACTTTGAGTAACGCACACGGCAAACGCGGCTTATAGGACAAAATGTGTGTCCCGATAGAACATCCGTTTCCATCCATTAATCCAGCCAGAACGGGTACGGGTCCCTGTGGTGGAGATCCTCCCACACGGCCCTGTCGCCCCACTCCGGCCCTCCGTCCTCGCGCGACGGCGAGGCGGAGTAGACGCTGAACAGGAAGTCGATGTCCGCGTCGGTCGGCATCGCGGCGAGCTTCTCGCGCGCCGTCCTCGCGTCCCCCGAATGAGCGTGGCACCACCAGAACACCGCCTTAACGCGCTTGACGGACGTCAGCCCCCGGTGGTTGCGCAGTACGGCCCTCAGCTGCGAGTTCACCCCTCCCTCGATCATGTTGTTGGTCGACGGCAGCGGGCCGGCCTTGGCAAGGGCGGGGTCGAGGTAGGTGAACAGCGTCCCCGCCGACACCAGCGACGACAGCGACGAGCGCGCCCGCCTCAGCCTCTCGTGGGTGTAGACCCTCCTGCCGTCCACCACGGTCCTGTCCTCCAGGAAGTCGGCCCAGAACCCGCACCAGTCGAGGTAGCGCTCGACCCAGAGCTCCGCCTGGTGCAGCGTCTCGATGCCCATGAGGTCGCGCGCGATGAGGTAGAGCTCGCGCCCCGCCTGGAGCTTCGGCCGCGTCGTCGTGTAGCGCTTGACCTGTGTTAGCGTCAATCTATTTTTCACCAGTTTCGCTAAACAGGCGCGCCGTTCGCGCAAAGGCGGTTTCACCGGTTGCGCTAACGTATTTTCACCGATTCCGGTCACGGCTTGACGGGGCCGTCCCTCGGCAGGTCCTTCAGCCTGTAGGACCTGCCGGTTATCTTGACCAGGTGGCAGTGGTGGCACACCCTGTCCGCGATCGCGCTCGCCGCCACGTCGTCCCCGAACACCCTGCCCCAGCCGCTGATCCCCACGTTGGTGGTGATGATCGTCGAGCGCTGCTCGTAGCGCGTCGATATCAGCTGGAACAGCAGGTCCGCGCCCGCGCTGCCGACGTCGAGGTAGCCGAGCTCGTCGATGATCAGCAGCCTCGAGTGGGCGTAGTACTTGAGCCTCTTCTTGAGGATGCCGCGCGACGAGGCGTCCTCCAGGTCCTCGACGAGCCGGGCGCAGTCCACGAACCTGACCTCGCGCCCCGCCCTGACGGCCTCGATGCCCAGCGCGACGGCGAGGTGCGTCTTGCCCACGCCGGGGCTCCCCACGAGCAGGACGTTCTCGGCCCGCTCGACGAACCTCAGGGTCGCGAGCTCCTCGATCTCTGCGCGCGGGACCGACGGCTGGAAGTCCCAGTCGAAGTCCGCCAGCCCCTTGACGTAGGGGAACCCCGACGAACGTATGCGCTGGTTGGTGATCCTGACCTCCCGGGCGGCGACCTCGACGCGCGTCATCTCCTCGAGGGCGGAGGCGAAGCCCCGCTCGCCCGCGGCGACCATCCTCACGTAGTCGGGCAGGGACGCCGCCATCTCGTGCAGCCCGAGCGCGGAGAGGTTCGCCTGCGCCCTGATCGAGGGGCTGCCCTCCGCGACGGCGCCCATCACGCCCCTCCGAGCGAGTCGAGCAGCGCGAGGTTGGCGCGCGCGGCCTCGGCGATGTCCGCGTCGGCCAGGCCCCGCTTCCCCTCGAGGGCCTGCCCATAGTGGTCGGGGTCGTAGTTGATGGGCCTCGACGGCCCGGACGCGGCGTCGTGGACGGCGACCTCCTCGCCGGCCATCCTCACAACGACCTGGCCGCCGGGCATCGCTATGACGCTCACGCGCCGGCCGATGCAGCGCCTGGGCACGGACCACTCCCTGCCGGCGGCCCTGACGAGCATGGTCGGCGGGACGGTCTGGACGCTCACGTCGCCCACCATCGACTCGAGGAGCCGGAGGTTCCCGATGGGCCGCAGGCTCTCCTTCTCCCGCATGAACAGCGCGTCGGGCGGCAGGCCGGTGGTGCGGTTCGGCTCCGAGTTGGCCTGGGCCTCGACCCGGGCCACCGCCTCGGCGAGGCCGCTCCACCCGGTGAACTCGCCGCCGTAGGCGAGCAGGCGGTTCAGGAAGCGGTTGGCCGACTCGTCCTTGCCCTTGGTCTGCGGCGAGCGCGGCGCGCAGAGTCTGAGCTCGAAGCCGGCCTCCCGCGCGAACCGCCACGCCCTCTCCTGCCTGGTCCTCCTGCGGCCCGAGACGGTCACCAGGCACGACATGTTGTCCGTGATGCACTCCTCCGGGACGCCGCCGAGGCGGGTGAAGGTGGCGAGCAGGCAGGACAGCAGGTCGTCGAGCGTGCGGCTCCTGACCGGTATGAAGCGGTGCTTCCGGGAGTAGCCGAGCGTCGCGGTGAACACGCTGAACTCGAAGACCTCGCCCTCCGAGTCGACGAGCCTCATGCCCTCCTTCCAGTCGAACTGCAGCTGCCTGCCCGGGGGCGTCTCGAACCGCGGGTGCGGCTCGCGGCCGCCCGCGCCCCCGAAGGGCACGTCGCGGGCCCGGCACCACGCGGTGAAGGCGCCGTACCCGGGCAGCCCCTCCCCGCGGCCCTCGCGCAGGAACGCGTAGACTGCCATCTTGGTCATCCCGGGCAGCTGGGCCTTCGCGCGGATCACCTCCTCGAGCGGGTCGAAGGCGCTGCCCCTCGCGGACCTCCCGTCGGCGGCGGACTCGCCCTCCCGCCAGTACTTGGCGACCGTGTGCCGGTCCATGCCGTGCCTCCTCGCGATCTCGCTGAAGTTCGGCTTCGCGCCGGACCCCCTGTAGACGTTCAGCTCTCCCATTACGTTTCGCTCCATATCCCGCTCCTCCCGGGTCGGATACCCGATCGGAGCATAGTTCCGTTAGCGCAGTTGGTGAAAGTACGTTAGCGGGGTCGGCGAAAGCGCGTTAGCGCATTCGGCGAGATGCGTTTGCGAAAGTGGTTAATTTTAGATTAGCGCTAACAACCTGCGAGAAGGCGTGGAAGGTGCACCTCTGGACCCTGGTGCGCGGCCAGGTCTCGCGCACGGCCTTGGCGAACCCGCTCCCGCCGTCGGTGACGACCACCTCGGGCGCCGGGATCGGCGCCATGAGGGCCGACCACGCCCTCGAGTTCTCGGACCTGGCCATGTACCAGGAGACCACCCTCTCGCCGCTGCAGCATATGAGAACCACGAGGTCGCGCGCGACCCAGATCCCGTCGACGTAGAGCACGCGGTGGAGCTCGCCGTCGGGGACGGGCATGGGCCAGACCTCCCAGAACTCGGCCGTCCTGCGCCTGAAGGAGCGCCCGCCGCCCGGCATCATGGCCTGCGAGTCCTTCGAGAGGAGCCACCCGAGGAACTCCCCGAGCCTTGTCGCCGTGTCGTCGTACCTCACCGTCGTCGACGCACCGCAGGCCGTGCACCTCCACCGCTGGGACCCCGATGAGGTCCTGCCGTTGCGCTTGGTCCGACCGCCGCAGTAGGGGCAATAAACGGCCTTCATGGGCACCTCTTCCGAAAGCGTATTTAACGGTTCCGGAAAAGGTTATCTACCTGCGAGAACGATAGGCAACCGGACACACATTCTGTCCGAGCGGTTAAAAGCGGGCACGGAATTTAAACGGCTGAAAAAGGGGCATCGACCTGCGCCGATGCCCCTAAAGTGGACACACATTTTGTCCTATAAGCCGCAAACGCCCGTCCAAACAAAACGTGCCGCCCCAACCAGGGCGGCACGCCATTTTTCTATCAGCCAACTCGCTGAAGTATGGTGACGAAGGCGCAAGACCGGGAGGGGTTATCTAAGCCGACATCCCGCAGCCGCGAAGCGGCGAGGACGTCGGCGTGATAACCCCGCAGGCCTTGCGCCGGCGGGAAGGAACCTACTTCACGACCAAAATGTCGCAGTCCGTATTGCGCAGCAGGAACGTCGAAATCGAGCCCAGGAGCGCATACTTGATCGAGGACAGGCCGCGTGCGCCGCAGAGCACCAGGTCGGGCTTAACCACGTCGAGCATCTCGTCCTTGAGCGTCTCGCGAATGCGGCCGGCGCGAATCATGACCTCGACCTCGGGAATGTCGGGATTGGCCTTGGCCTCCTCGAGCTGCTTGGCGATGGAGTTCTTAAATGCCTCCTCTAGGCCGTTGACCAGATCGACCGGATAGGAACCGGCGCTCTCGAGCGCCGTGGAATCGATAACGTGGCCGATGATTAGCTTGGCGCCGTTGTTCGCGGCGACCTTGATGGCGCGTGCGAGCACAAAATCCTGCTGTTCAGTACCGTCGAGTGAAACAAATACCTTGGTGTAGCCCTCGTTCATGGTTTCCTCCTTGGTCTATCGCACGGGCGCGGGGCTCGTGCATCGGGCGGGCGCGGGCGCGTTGGCCGCCGGACACTTTATCTTGTTGCAGTTATACCCAAGGATTTGGGTTTGACCGCTCGCAATTCTGTGAACGGGCGAGTTTTTTGGTAAGGGTAGGCGCAGGCGCGCCGCCAACGGTTGATAATGGGACATCGCCCGCACCGTCCGCAGAACAATATCGGCGGGTGTCTAACGAGGGGGTCCCTTTGGATATCATCGAGCTTTTAAAATCTGCCTTTATGGGCCTGGTCGAGGGCATCACCGAATGGCTGCCTGTTTCGTCGACCGGTCACATGATCTTGGTGGACGAGTTCGTCAAGATGAACGTGAGCGAGACGTTCTGGAATATGTTCCTGGTCGTGATTCAGCTTGGCGCCATTTTGGCCGTCTGCGTCCTGTTCTTCCATGAGCTCAATCCGTTCTCACCCAGCAAGGGCAAGGAGGGTCGTCGCGACACCTGGGTGTTGTGGGGCAAGATTGTGCTCGGCTGCATTCCCGCCGCGGCGATCGGTCTGCCGCTTAACGACTGGATGGAGGAGCATTTCTATAATGCTCCCGTCGTGGCGCTGGCACTCATTGTGTACGGTGTGCTGTTTATCGTGATTGAGAACTGGCGCGCGAGCAAGCGCGAGGAAATGGCCGTTGCCGGTTCGTTTGGTTCGCGTGCTGTGGTGTCGGGTGGACGTCCCGCCGGTGCGCACTTTGCGGCGCCCGCCGCGGCTACCGCTGAGGATGAGGACGATGACGAGGATCTGGACTTTGGCTCCATCGCCACGCTCGAGGACCTGAGCTGGAAGACTGCGCTGGGCATCGGCTGCTTCCAGGTGCTTTCGCTGGTGCCTGGTACGTCTCGCTCCGGTTCTACCATCATCGGCGGCCTGCTTTTGGGCTGCACGCGTTCGGTGGCGTCCAAGTTTACGTTCTTCCTGGCCATCCCTGTCATGTTTGGCGCGAGTGCGCTCAAGCTGGTCAAGTATTTCATCAAGGGCGGTACGTTCGGCGCCAACGAGGTCGCTATCCTGGGCGTGGGCTGCGTTGTGGCCTTTGTGGTTTCGCTCATCGCCATTAAGTGGCTCATGGGCTTCGTCCGCCGTCACGACTTCAAGTGCTTCGGTGTTTACCGCATCATCCTGGGCATCGTGGTGCTTGCGTACTTCTTCGTCCTGGAGCCGATGCTCGGCCTCTAACTTAGTCGACGCTGCGCGGCGGTCAGGGCGACAACTTGTCATTCAAAGGGGGTGGCATGACCAAAAGGTCTATGCCGCCCCCTTTTCATGCCAATTTGTTCGCCCTGACCGTCGCTCGCTGCTGCTGCCATGACATCGGCGGTTTCGTGATTGTCAATAGATTGGTGCAAAGTAACCTGACCCCATTGCGCCAAATCCGTTGGGGCGAGCCTGACGGTGACGCACGGAGTCGTGGTGTGATTTGCGTCGGTGTCCGCGCGGCTCGGTATACTGGTACGGCTCAAACTATGGCGCTGCCCGCAGGCGCGCCGTCCGTCAGATGAGGAGTCGCCCATGACCCAGCCTTTGCCCTGGGAAAAGAACGCCGCGGTACCCGTGCCGCCCGTGCCGGAACCCGTGCCGCTCGATGCATATGCCGCCCCTGCTGCGCCGGAGCCCGAGCTCGTTCCGCTCGACATCTACGATGCCCCGGCTCCGGCGCCCAAACCCGCCAAGCCACTCGTCGATATCGATAGCCTGAACCCCGCCCAGCGCGAGGCGGTCCTGTCCACCGAGGGCCCGTTGCTGGTGCTCGCCGGCGCCGGCTCGGGCAAGACCCGCGTCTTGACCTTCCGCATTGCACATATGCTCGGCGACCTAGGTGTTAAGCCTTGGCAGGTTCTTGCCATCACGTTTACCAACAAGGCCGCGGCCGAGATGCGCGAGCGTCTGGCGGCACTCATCCCCAGCGGCACCCGCGGCATGTGGGTGTGCACCTTCCATGCCATGTGCGTGCGCATGCTGCGCGAGGACGCCGACCTGCTGGGCTACACCGGTCAGTTCACCATCTACGACGACGACGACTCAAAGCGCATGGTGCGCGACATCATGCAGGCGCTCGGCATCGAGCAAAAACAGTTCCCCATCAACATGATCCGCAGCAAGATCAGCTCGGCCAAAAACGCCATGATCGGCCCCGAGGACATGCTCAAGAGCGCCGATAGTCCCAACGACAAAAAGGCCGCGCAGGTCTACCTGGAGCTGGAGCGCCGCCTGCGCGCCGCCAACGCGATGGACTTCGACGACCTGCTCGTTCGCACGCTCGAGTTGCTTCGCACCCGCCCCGAGGTGCTCGACAAGTACCAGGAGCGCTTCCGCTACATTAGCGTCGACGAGTATCAGGACACCAACCACGTCCAGTACGAGATCGCCAACCTGCTGGCCGCCAAGTACCAAAACCTCATGGTCGTGGGCGACGATGACCAGTCCATTTACAGCTGGCGTGGCGCCGACATCACCAACATCCTGGACTTCGAGAAGGACTTTAAAGACTGCAAGACCGTCAAGCTGGAGCAGAACTACCGTTCCACGGGCCATATCCTGAGCGCCGCCAACGCCGTGGTGCGTCACAACTCGCAGCGCAAGGACAAGCGCCTGTTTACGGCCGAGGGCGACGGTGAGAAGATCCAGGCCTTCCAGGCAAGCGATGAGCGCGACGAGGGTCGCTGGATTGCCGGCGAGATCGAAAAGCTGCACTCCAAGGGCACGAGTTACGACGACATCGCCGTCTTCTACCGCACCAACGCCCAGTCGCGTATTCTCGAAGATATGTTCCTGCGCGCGGGCGTGCCCTACAAGATCGTGGGCGGCACGCGATTCTTCGACCGTGCCGAGATTCGCGACGTCATGGCCTACCTCAAGATGATCGTGAACCCGGCCGACGAGATGAGCGTCAAGCGCGTCATCAACACGCCGCGCCGCGGCATCGGCTCCACCTCGATCCAAAAGATTGAGCAGCTGGCGCGCGACAACCGTTGCTCGTTCTTCCAAGCTTGCGAGATCGCGTGCGCCGAGACGGGCATGTTTAGCGCGAAGGTGCGCAACGGCCTGTCGAGTTTTGTGGCGCTGGTGCGCGAGGGTCGTCGCATGGACGGCGAGCTCAAGGACGTTGTCGAGATGATTGTCGACAAGACGGGCCTGCTGCAGGCTTTCCGCGCCGAGGGCACCATGGAGTCCGAGAGCCGCGCCGAGAACATCCAGGAATTCCTGGGCGTCGCTGCCGAATTTGAGGAGACGCACGAGGATATCGAGGGTACGCTCGAGAGCTTAGAGGAGCTGCGCGCGGCCGGTGTTGCCGACGTGCCGGCCGGCGCCGAGCCCGAGCCCGTCGTGGTGAGTGCGCCCGTGCCCGAGCCGGGACCGTCTGCCCCGGTATCCTCGTTTGAGGCGCTCGTTGGCGCGCGTGATGCCGCAGGTTCCAATCCGCTCGATAGCCTAGCCGCCCCGGCGCTCTCGCCGCAGGATGCCCTGGCTGCCGTCATTGCGGGCAACGCGTATGCCGCGCCGACGGAGATGCCGGCGGGTGCCGTGCATGCCGACGAGATCGAGCGCACCTACGGTCCGCTCACCTGTAAGGCGCTTCCTGCTCTCATGGAGTGGTTGGCCCTGCGCTCTGACTTGGATTCTCTGGCCGGCGAGACGCATGCCATCACCATGATGACCATCCACTCCGCCAAGGGCCTGGAGTTCCCGGCGGTGTTCGTGGCCGGTATGGAGGAGGGCATCTTCCCACACGTGCACGACTTTGGCGGCAGCGATGATCCGGGCAAGCTCGAGGAGGAGCGTCGCCTGGCCTACGTCGCCATCACGCGTGCCCGTAAGCGCCTGTTCCTGACCTATGCGGCCACGCGTCGCACCTACGGCTCGACCTCTGCCAACCCGCGCTCGCGCTTCCTCAACGAGATTCCGTTTGAGGATATCGAGTTTAGCGGCATCGGTTCTGCCGGTTTTGAGGGCACGGGCTGGGAGAAGCGCGGCGACCGTCACGGCACCTTTGGATCGGGCATGGGCTCGGATATGTACGGCGGCAAGGTGTTTGGCTCGCATACGCGCTCGACGGGCGGTTCCGGTTCGCGCGGCGGGTCGAGCTTTGACGACTTCTTTGGCGGCAGCAGCTATGGGACCGAGCGCCATCGTGGGGTTTCGCCTGACGCCGGCCGCGTTGCCTCGACCTTTGGCTCGGGCGCGCCGCGAGCCAAAAAGCCGTCGTCCAGGGTGTCCCCGACGGTGGAGCGCAAGGTCGATCGCACCAGCGCGTCGCAGGACTTTGCCGCGGGCGATACCGTGAGTCACAAGACCTTTGGCACGGGTACCGTTATCAGCGTCGCGGGCGACATGATCGAGGTACAGTTCGAAAAGACCGGCCAGACCAAAAAGCTCATGAAGGGCTTTGCGCCTATAGTGAAACTGACCTAGGCGGCTTTCCCAGGCACGGCACCTCGGCCTTCAATCGTCGGGCATGACCTCAAGGTCTATGCCCTCCTCTTTCAGGCCGATCTGCCGCACCTGGAAAACCCGTACATCCGGCTAGGCGGGCGCGCCGGGGGCTTTGGTCGCCTGCTCGGACAGTCCTGCTCGCACGGAGAGCACATTAAGTGCTCTCCGGCTCGTGCGGAACTCGCGACCGATGTTGCCCTATACGCCCACCCAGGTCCTCAGGTGACGTTGCTTGCGAACGTCGCTCTGCTCGTTCGCTTTTTGGTCTGGAGAGCCGGGTGGGCTGAGAAATAGATACGAGTAGGGGCTCCCCCGTATTTGAGCGGGGGAGCCCCTTGTTTCGTTTTGGTTGTTGTTGCGACCTAGAGGTGGCTGATGATCAGTTCCATTTTGCCTTCTAGTTCGATCTGGTCCACGGTGCTCGGGGCCAGCAGGTGGCTGCCCTTGTGAACGGGCTCGCCGCACACGGTGCCCTCGCCGTCGATGACCGACAGGCACATGAAGGGCCAGCGCTGCTCCAAGGTCTTGCTGCCGTTGACGCGCACGCGATCGACGGTGTAGCAGGAGTTAGACTCGAGCTCGGTCACGCCGTCGATTTCGGGCGCGGTCACGGTGCCGTCGGTCGGTGCCTGAACATCAAAGTCGATGCAGTCGAGGCTCTGCTCAATATGCAGCGGGCGCAGCTTGCCGTCGGTGCCGGGGCGGTCGTAGTCGTACAGGCGATACGTCACGTCGCTCGACTGCTGCGTCTCCAAAATGAGCGTACCGGTTTTGATGGCGTGCACGGTGCCGGAGTCGATTTGGAAAAAGTCGCCCTTGTGAATCGGCAGCACGTTGAGCATCTCGTCCCAGCGGCCGTCCTCGATCATCTGCGCGGCCTCGGCGCGGTCGTGCGCGCGCTGGCCGACGATGATCGTGGCACCGGGCTCGCAATCAAGCACGTACCAGCACTCGGTCTTGCCCAGGCTTCCTTTCTCGTGCTCGGCGGCGTACTCGTCGTTGGGGTGAATCTGGATCGAAAGGTCGTCCTTGGCGTCCAGAATCTTGATGAGCAGCGGGAACTCCTTGCCCTCGCAATTGCCAAAGAGCTCGCGGTGCTCGGCCCACAGCCACGAAAGCGTGTGGCCTGTATACGGGCCCTCCGCAATCTGGCAGTCGCCGTTGGGATGGGCCGAGATGGCCCAGCACTCACCGATGGGACCCTCGGGAATGTCGTAGCCAAACACGGTCTCCAGCTGGCGGCCGCCCCAGATCTTCTCGTGGAAGATTGGCGTGAGTTTAATCAAATCGGACATGTGCATACTCCCATAAGGTTGTGCGGGTGCCGCGTAGGACAGCTCAAAACGAGCACCCACCGGATTACAAAACTAGGCCAGCGTTACGTTGTGCAGCTCAAAGCGGTCGCCTACGTTGTGCGAGACAGAATATTCAAACGCGGTGCCGCTATCCAAGAAGCCAATCTGGTTGAGTTCGAGCAGGGGAGAGCCGGGTTTGGTATCCAGGCGCTCAGCCTCTTCTTCAGTTGCCGCGACAGCGCGAATGGTACGGTGGAAACTCGAGATCTTGAGTCCGCACTGCTCGCGGATGAAGCTGTAGACCGATGCGTACAGGTCTTTTTTCTTAAGACCCGGAATCAGCTCGAGTGGCATATAGGTGTACTCAATAACGATGGGCTGACCATCGACCTCGCGTACGCGCACGATGTGATAGGCAAAGTCGTCTTCGGCCATTCCCAGCTGGGTCGCAACCTCTGCCGGCGGATTGACGATCGAGAAATCGTAGACCACCGAGGTTACCTTCTCCCCGCGGTGCTCATACGAAAAACCCTGGGCGCGGTCATTCTTGCCCTGGAAAAATGCCTGGTCGGGAAGACCCGCCGTGTCCTTAACGTAGGTGCCCGATCCGCGCCGGCTGGTAACAAGACCTTCATCGGTAATCTGCTCAATAGCACGTTTGACGGTGATTTTGGAAACGCTATAGATCTCGCAGAACTCAACGACGGTGGGTAGCTTGTCGCCCGGTTTAAGAACGCCGTCCTCGATGCTTCGGCGGATATCCGCAGCTATCGCCTCATATTTGGGAATCATGGAACCTCCTTTCCAGCTTGATTGAGTATAAAAAAAGTATAGTCCACGCCTAAGCATCCCTATTGCGTTTTTGAAAAGTTCGAGAAAGATATAATTAAAAAACGCTTCTCTCTATCAACTAGAGCGCTCTAAATGAATATGCATTCGAATAATGTGGTATTGAGCAAATTGATCGGCTCGAAGATGGGGTTGGGCCGTTTTGCCGCCCAGCGAACCGAATCTCATGCCTTGCGTTTTCCCAGATAAAACCTGCCAAAACAAACCTGTCCCTTTTTGGTAGGTTTTTGCCTTGGGAGCGGTACCATACAGGCAATGTTTAAACGAGAAAGGCGGGCTCCCATGGAACCTAAGCAGTATTACATCGGCATTGACGTCGGCGGCACTTCGGTTAAGGAGGGCCTGTTCGACGAGGACGGCAACCTGCTGGCCAAGGCCAGCGTGCCCACGCCTCCCATCGTTGACGCCGCGGGCTTTGCCGCGGTGACCGAGGCTATCGACCAGGTGGTCGCCAAGGCTCAGATTCCGCGCGCCTTTGTGGCGGGCATTGGCCTGGCAGTTCCGTGCCCCATCCCGGCATCGGGCGATGCCAAGGTCAAGGCCAACATTGCCATTAACCTGCCCGAGCTTAGGATCGCCATTCAGGAGCACTGCCCCGACGCGGTCGTTAAGTACGAGAACGATGCCAACGCTGCTGCCATGGGCGAGGCCTGGCTCGGCTCTGCCAAGGGCGTACAGAACGTGGTGATGGTCACTATCGGTACCGGCGTGGGCGGCGGCGTTATCGTTAACGGCGACGTGGTATCAGGCGTTGTGGGCGCCGGCGGCGAGATTGGCCATATGTGCCTGAACCCCGACGAGGAGCGCACCTGCGGCTGCGGCGGCCATGGCCATCTGGAGCAGTATTCCAGCGCCACCGGCGTGGTGAGCAACTACCTTGCCGAGTGCAAGAAGGCAGGCGTCGAGCCCATCGAGCTCACCGGTCCCTCCGATTCCAAGGACGTGTTCCAGGCCTGCCGCGAGGGCGACAAGCTCGCGCTTGCCGCGGCCGATACCATGGCCGACTATCTCGGTCGCGCCCTGGCGCTTATTGCCAACGTGGTCGATCCCGAGATGTTCCTCATCGGCGGCGGCGCATCCGCCTCGGCCGATGTCTACCTCGACAAGGTCCGCGAGCACTTTAAGCAGTACGCGCTTTCTGCCTCGCGCGAGACGCCCATCAAGGTCGCTTCGCTCGGAAACGACGCCGGCATCATCGGTGCCGCCTACGTAGCCCTGCGCGCTGCCGGTAAATAGCTGGTGCAAGGGGGTCAGGTTACTTTGCACCAACATGGTGCAAAAGGGACAGCCTTGGCCCCCATGCCTGCCCCAAAATATGCCGTGGCCCTTCCGTCTGCGAAGGCTCGGCATCGGCGTGCTACCATAGCTACGTCCAAGTACACATATCAAGTGGAGGATATCCATGGCAAACGTTCTTGTCTTTGGTCACCAGAACCCCGATAACGACGCCATCATGAGCGCCGTCGTCCTGTCCCAGCTGCTCAACCAGGTTGAGTATGCCGGCAACACCTACGAGGCTTGCGCTCTGGGCCAGCTTCCGGCCGAGTCCGCCAAGCTGCTTACCGACGCCGGCATTGCCGAGCCCCGCGTGATCGAGTCCGTCGAGGCCGGCCAGCTCGTCGTCCTCACCGACCACAACGAGTCCGCCCAGTCCGTTGCCGGCCTTAAGGACGCCACGGTCTTTGGTGTCGTCGACCATCACCGCATCGGCGACTTCGAGACCGCCGGCCCGCTGCACTACATCTGCCTGCCCTGGGGCTCCAGCTGCACCATCGTCACCAAGCTCGCCGGCGTGCTCGGCGTTGAGCTTTCCGACGTACAGGCCAAGCTGCTGCTCTCGGCCATGATGACCGACACGCTCATGCTCAAGAGCCCCACCACCACCGATGTCGACCGCGCCGTCGCTGCTAAGCTCGGCGAGCAGGTGGGCGTCGACCCGGTCAAGTTTGGCATGGAGGTCTTCCTCACCCGTCCGTCCGGCTCCTTCACCGCAGCCGAGATGGTCGGCAATGACATCAAGATGTTCGAGCCCGCTGGCAAGAAGCTGCTCATCGGCCAGTACGAGACCGTCGACAAGACCCGCGCACTCGGCATGATCGACGAGATCCGTGAGGCAATGCGCGCCTACGCCGCCGAGAAGGGTGCTGACGGCATTGTCCTGTGCATCACCGACATCATGGAAGAGGGCTCGCAGGTCCTGCTCGAGGGCGAGACCGAGGCTGCTCAGAAGGGCTTGGGCATTGCCGACGAGCACGACGGCGTCTGGATGCCGGGCGTCCTCTCCCGTAAGAAGCAGGTCGCTGCCCCCATCATGGCCGCCTGCTAGGTTCTTTTGACCTAACACCGACGACCGGATCGCGGACGCCCCGCGCTCCGGTCGTTTTTTGTGCACGGCGCCGCGTCGTCTCTTGGACAGGCGTGCCCGCGCCGTTGAGCAAATAATGTTCAACCTGTGGTTCCGCTTTTCGGCCACGCCTGCGTGCTTGTCGTGCAGGGTAGGCTAGATGCAAGCGTAATACGTTAGAGCGCGGCGCCGCCACTTGGGCGGGCCGTGCTTTTTTAAGACGGGAGCCATCCCGTGAAAGGAGCCGCCCATGGCAGCAACTGAGCAGCTGTTCAACGTTCGTGAGCGCAAGCGCTTTGAGCGTCACGATATCTGGGAGCGCATCGCCGAGAACGGCACGATTTCCGCCGCCGTCATGGTCTTCGCCGCCATCGCCGCCGTCATTTGCGCCAATACCGATGCCTACGAGGCCATCCATCACTTTTTGGAGACCCCGCTGTATGTGGGTCTGGGCAACCTTACGGCCGGTCTCACCGTTGAGCTTTTCGTCAACGACTTCCTCATGGCGATTTTCTTTTTGTTGGTGGGCATTGAGCTTAAGTACGAGATGACGGTCGGAGAGCTCAAGAATCCACGTCAGGCCATGCTTCCCATGCTGGCGGCCGTGGGCGGCGTCGTTGTTCCCGCCTGCATCTACCTGATCTTTAACCATGCCGGCGCCCGCAACGGTTGGGCCATCCCCATGGCAACCGATATTGCCTTTGCGCTGGGCGTGCTGTCGCTTTTGGGCAATCGCGTGCCCAACGGCGTGCGCGTGTTCTTCTCGACGCTCGCCATCGCCGACGACCTCATCTCCATCGCCGCCATCGCCATCTTCTACGGTCAGAGTCCCAATCCGTTTTGGTTGGGCGCCACCGCGCTTGTGACCTGCGCACTCGTGTGGCTCAACAAGACGCAGCATTACCGCCTTGCCCCGTATTCGGTACTGGGTCTGCTGTTGTGGTTCTGCATGTTCAAGAGCGGCGTACATGCCACGCTTGCTGGCGTCATCCTGGCCTTCACCATTCCGGCCAAGTGCGGCGTCAAGCTCGATAGTCTCACCGATTGGCTGGGCGAGTGCCTGCCGCTGCTCGATGATCGCTACGACGACGAGGCACACATCCTGGGCCAGCATGAGTTTACCGTCTCGACTACCAAGGTCGAGCGCGTCATGCACCGCGTGACCCCGCCGCTCATCCGCATGGAGCGTCTGATCTCCACGCCGGTCAACTTTGTGATCCTGCCGATCTTTGCGTTCGTGAACGCACAGGTTCGCCTAGTGGGCGTGGACATGAGCACGCTGCTCACCGACCCGGTGACGCTCGGCGTGTACTTTGGCATGCTGCTGGGCAAGCCGATCGGTATCTTTGGCATGACGTTTGCCCTGGTTAAGCTTAGGGCCTGCGAGCTGCCGCGCAATGTCAACTGGCACATGATTGCCGGTGTGGGCATTCTGGGCGGTATCGGCTTTACCATGTCGATTCTCATCAGCGGCCTTGCCTTCCCGACGGCCCAGTTTGAGGTTCTGGCTGCCAAGGCCGCCATCCTTGCCGGTTCGGTCACCGCTGCCGTGCTCGGCATGATCTACATGAGTGTGGTCTGCAAACACCCCGCGCCCAAGGACGAGTAAGGGCACATACAAGTTTGAAAACGCCGCCTGTGAACACCATCACAGGCGGCGTTTTAGTCATTGGGGGCATATGGTTGACTAGTCATTTAAGTCTGTCCCCAATGACTAGGTTTATTCCACCGTTCCGTAGACGGCGCCCCAGCCGTGGGCGGCCAAGGCGGAGTTGAGCTGGTCGCAAAGTGACTGGCGGTCGTAGTAGCCGGGCGGCAAAAGGTTCACGATTTCCATAAGGTCGGGTGCCAGGTCCAAGATTTCGGCCTGTACGATCAAATCGAGGCGGTCGATGGCGTGGCGGTCGTAAAACAGTCCGTCGACCAGGCGCTGCAGGTCGCCGAATTCCTCGGCCTGAAACGATCCGTACTCCATAGTGCCTCCTTGGGCGCCCCACGCCGGCATGCGCGGCGATTCGTAATTCATTGCGATGAACTTAATCTATCACGGCTTCATAACGTTGCGGCGGTGGCGGTCTATACTTAGACGAACTGCAACGTACCGCTTCGCGAAAGGTCGCACCCATGCAGACGATCTACCAGAAGATGGAAACCACCGAACTCGATGCCGCCATCGAGGCACTCAAAGCCGAGGTCGCCGAGGTCAAGGCCAAGGGCCTGGCGCTCGACATGGCCCGCGGCAAGCCGTCGCCCTCCCAGGTGGACATCTCGCGCCCCATGCTCGATATCCTCAACGCCGACGCCGATCTGCACGACGGCAACGTCGACTGCTCCAACTACGGCTGCTTTGAGGGCATTCCCTCGGCACGCAAGCTGGCGGGGGAGTTCCTGGGTTGCCCTGCCGAGCAGACGCTCGTACTGGGCTCGTCGAGCCTGCTGATCGAGCATGACATCGCCGGCATGTTCTGGCGTTGTGGCTCGTGCGGCAGCGAGCCCTGGGACGCCTACGAGGCCGCGCACGACGGCAAGAAGGTCAAGTTCCTGTGCCCTGTTCCCGGCTACGATCGCCACTTTGGCATCACCGCCGACTTGGGCATCGAGAACGTCCCCGTCGCGATGACCGACAACGGCCCCGACATGGACGAGATCGAGCGCCTCGTTGCCGCCGACGATTCCATCAAGGGTATCTGGTGCGTGCCCAAGTATTCCAACCCCACGGGCATTACCTTTAGCGAGGACACTGTGCGCCGCCTGGTCGAGATGCCCACGGCCGCGCCCGATTTCCGCATCTTCTGGGACAACGCCTACTGCGTGCACGACCTGTACGACGAGACCGACGAGCTCGCCAACATCTTTGACCTCGCTCGCGCGGCGGGCACCGAGGATCGCGTGGTGGCATTCGCCTCGACGTCCAAGATCACCTTCCCGGGCGCCGGCATCGGCTTTATCGGTGCGAGCCCCGCGGTTATCGCCGAGTTCTCCAAGCGCCTGAAGGCCGGCCTCATCAGCGCCGACAAGCTCAACCAGCTGCGTCACGTGCGCTTCCTTCCCACCATCGAGGCGGTCAAGGAGCACATGAAAAAGCATGCCGAGTTCCTGCGCCCGCGCTTTGAGGCCGTCGAGCGCAAGCTCACCGAGGGCTTGGGCGACACGGGCTGTGCCACCTGGACGCACCCCCGCGGCGGCTACTTTGTGAGCTTCGATGGTCCCGAGGGCTCGGCCCAGAAGGTCGCCGCGCTTTGCGCCGACCTGGGCGTCAAGCTCACGCCGGCCGGTGCTACCTGGCCCTATGGCAAGGACCCGCGCGACACCAACATCCGCATCGCGCCGAGCTATCCCACGGTCGAGGACCTGGAGGCCGCGCTCGATGTGCTGGTGCTGGCCGTCAAGCTCGTCACTGCCGAGCTTGCGCGTGCCGAGCGCGCCTAGCGCGTATGGCCCCGCAAGTCCGGCCCAGTACTATCCGCACTTTCGATACGTAAAGGAGCGTATACATGGATTTGGGTATTTCCACCAACCCCACGCCAGAGCTCTACACCATTAAGGTCACCGGCGAGATCGATATCTCTAACGCCGATAGCCTGCGTAATGCCATCGACCTGGCGCTCGAGCAGCCCACTGAGGCCGTTGAGCTCGATTTTGCCCAGGTGAGCTACATCGATTCGACGGGCATTGGCGTGCTCGTGGGAGCTGCACACCACGCGGTCGACCACGGCAAGCGCTTTAGCTGCACCAATGTGCAGCCCCCGGTGATGCGCGTGGTTCAGCTGTTGGGTGTCGACCAGGAGATTTCGATCACCGCTGCATAATCATTGCCCCCAAAAGGGCGTGCCGTATGGCATATGTTTGTGATGCGCTCGGACGTTTTGGCGTCCGAGCGCTATACTTGACCGAATGAATAGACGAGTTCCGGCCGAATGGCGCGGTGCGGGCTCGACTCACATCGAGCCTTGGAGGTATGTGTGTTTGGTATTGGAGAGGGTGAGCTCGCGATCATCGTGGTCTTCGGCTTTTTGCTGTTTGGCCCGGATAAGCTCCCGCAGATGGGCCGCACGATTGGCCGTGCCATCCGTCAGTTCCGCGAGACGCAGGAAAAGATGACGGCCGTTGTTCAGTCCGAGATTATCGATCCGGTAAGTGAGGCCGCGTCGGCCCCGGTCAAGCCCAAGAAGGCTGCCGTCGATGACGATTCCGATGCGGACGAGGACGCCGCCGAGACGGCTGCGCCAGCAAAGAAGGAGACCTTTGCCGAGCGTCGCGCCCGTCTTGCTGCCGAGAAGGCCGCAAGCGAGGGTGCCGTTGAGGGCGAGAATGCTGCCGAGGAGACGGAGGCCGATGCCGCCGCCGAGTCCGCTTCCGCTGCAGAGTCGGAGCCCGAGCCCGAGCCCGAGCCGGCAGAGCCCACGACGGCTGATCTCTACGCCCGTCGTCCCCGCAAGCGCAAGGCCGTCGTCGACCAGCTCGCCCGCGAGCTCGAGGCCGAGGACGACACCGCTACCGCCGACGCCCCGAAGGGAGGCGATGAGTAATGCCTATCGGACCCGCGCGCATGCCGCTCTTCGATCATCTGGGAGAGCTTCGTCGCCGCCTGACCATCGTGGTCGTGTCGGTGTTTGCCGCCGCTATCATGCTGTATTTCGCCACACCCGTGGTGCTCGACATCCTGAAAGACCCCATCCGCTCCTTTGTGCCGGACGGTAAGTTCTACATCACCACCACACTCGGCGGTTTTGGCCTGCGCTTCTCGCTGGCCATCAAGATGGCCGTGGTCATGTGCACGCCCATGATCATCTGGCAGATCCTGGCATTTTTCCTGCCGGCGCTGCGCCCCAACGAGCGCAAGTGGGTCGTGCCCACGGTGCTCGCCTCGACGGTGCTGTTCTTCCTGGGCGCCATCTTTTGCTACTTCATCATTATCCCGGCAGGCTTTGAGTGGCTCATCGGCGAAACCTCGGCTGTCGCCACGTCGCTGCCCGATCTTGAGGACTACGTCAACATGGAGCTGCTCTTTATGATCGGCTTTGGTGTGGCGTTTGAGCTGCCGCTCATCATCTTCTACCTGTCCGTCTTCCATTTCGTGTCCTACGCGGCTTTCCGCAGTGCATGGCGTTACGTATACGTTGGCCTGCTCGTGGGCTCGGCTGTGATTACGCCCGACGGCTCGCCCGTTACGCTGGGTCTCATGTATGGCGCCCTGCTCTCGCTCTACGAGATTTCGCTCGCCATCGCTCGCGTGGTCATTACCGCGCGCGAGGGCAAGGAGGGCCTGTTCGTGAGCCGTCTGGACCTGTTCTCGGACGACGAGGACGACGAGGAGTAAATCGGTATGCACGAGGTTGGCATTGTCAACGGCATACTCGATACAGTGATTCGCGCGGCGCGTGGGGCGGGGGCCTCGCGCGCCGTTTTGGTAACGCTGCGTATCGGGGATATGACCGAGGTCGTGCGCGAGGCGCTTGACTTTGCGTGGGAGACGTTTCGCGACGAGGACCCGCTCACGCGCGGCTGCGAGCTTGCCGTGGAGGAAGTCCATCCACAAAGCGAGTGTCTGGACTGCGGTGAGGTCTTTGAGCACGACCGTTTCCATTGCCGTTGTCCCCAATGTGGCGGTGCCAACGTGCGTCTGCTGCATGGCCGCGAACTCGACATCGCAAGTATCGAGATCGAGACCCCCGACGATTAGCACGCTCGCCATCTAGCGATGGGGTATAAAAGGGCCAAAGTAAGGAGCGCTAAGTATGGCCGAGAAAACGATTGATATCGCGTCGCCGATTCTGTCGCGCAACGAGCGCCTGGCAGATCAGCTGCGTAAGCGGTTTGAGCAGACGGACACCTACGTGATCAATGTGCTGTCGAGCCCTGGCTCGGGTAAGACCACCACGATTCTGGGCACCAACGAGCGCCTGCGTGACAAAGCCAGCCTGCGCTGTGCCGTTATCGAGGGCGATATCGCCTCGGACGTCGACGCCATCACCATGAAGGAAGCCGGCATGCCCGCCATCCAGATCAACACGGGCGGCCTGTGCCACCTCGAGGGCAACATGATCATGGAGGCCGTTGACGCGTTCGACCAAGCTGTGGGTCTGGAAAACATCGACGTCATCTTTATCGAAAACGTGGGTAACCTGGTCTGCCCAGTCGACTTTGACCTGGGCGAGAACCTGTCCATCATGATCCTCTCGGTGCCCGAGGGCGACGACAAGCCCATCAAGTACCCGGGCATCTTCCAGCACGCTGGCGCGCAACTGCTCAACAAGGTCGACGTGGCTCCGGCTTTCGATTTTGACATGGATAGGTATACTAAGACACTCGATGACCTCAATCCGCAGGCGCCGCGGTTTGCCGTGAGCGCGCGCAAGGGCGAGGGCATGGATGCCTGGTGCGATTGGCTCATCGGGCAGATTGAGCAAGCAAGGGCGTAAGTCGGCCGCCATACGGGCGGGCGTAGCCGCAGAGATACGAGATAGGAGCCTCTTTTGAAGCTCATCATCGCCGAGAAAAACGACGCCGCGCGTCAGATCGCCGAGCGTCTGTCCACGGGCAAGCCCAAAAAGGACAAGGTGTACAACACCGCCATCTACCGTTTTGAGTGGAAGGGCGAGGAGTGCGTGACGATCGGCCTTGCCGGTCACATCCTTGCACCCGATTTTTGCGACAGCGTGCTGTTCGATAAAAAGCTGGGATGGTACTCGGTCACCGAGGACGGCGAGATGCTGCCGGCCGACATGCCCGATGGCCTGGCTCGTCCGCCTTACGATACCAAGCGTAAGCCGTTCCTTGCCGATGGCATTTCCATCAAGGGCTGGAAGCTAGAGAGCCTGCCCTATCTCACCTGGGCGCCCGTCATTAAGTTGCCGGCCGAGAAAGAGCTCATTCGCTCGCTCAAGAACCTTGCCAAGAAGTCCGACAGCGTCATTATCGCCACGGACTTCGATCGCGAGGGCGAGCTGATCGGCTCGGACGCTCTTAACAAGGTGCGCGAGGTTGCGCCGGACTTGCCGGTCGCCCGCGCCCAGTATTCTTCGTTTACCAAGGCCGAGATTACGCAGGCCTTCGATAATCTCGTCTCGCTCGACCAGAACCTGGCCGACGCCGGCGAGAGCCGTCAGCACATCGACCTCATTTGGGGCGCGGTGCTCACGCGTTACCTGACGCTCGCCAAGTTTGGCGGCTTTGGCAACGTGCGCTCCGCCGGCCGCGTGCAGACGCCGACGCTCGCCCTGGTGGTCGAGCGCGAGCGCGAGCGCATGGCGTTTGTGCCCGAGGACTATTGGCAGATTCGCGGCATGGGCGCCGCGCAAGGCGCTGCCGAGGACGATCGCTTTAAGATCGCGCACAAGACGGCGCGCTTTACCGACAAGGATGCTGCTGAGACGGCGTACGGTCACGTTGACGGCGCTACGACGGCAACCGTCGCCGCGGTGACCAAGCGCTCGCGTAAGCAGCAGCCGCCCACGCCGTTTGCGACGACCTCGCTGCAGGCTGCCGCCGCGGCCGAGGGCATCTCGCCTGCGCGTACGATGCGCATCGCCGAGTCCCTCTACATGGCCGGTCTCATCAGCTACCCGCGTGTCGACAATACCGTGTACCCCGCGACGCTCGATCTGGGCGCCGTGGTGAGCGACCTGGCAAAGATCAACCCGGCGCTGGCGCCCGTGTGCAAAAAGGTGCTTGCCGGTCCCATGAAGCCCACACGCGGCAAGGTCGAGACCACCGACCACCCGCCTATCTACCCCACGGGCGAGGGCGATCCGTCCACGCTCGACGGCGGCCAGCGTAAGCTCTACGACCTCATCGCCCGTCGCTTCCTAGCAACACTCATGGGTCCCGCGACCATCGAGAACACCAAGCTCGAGCTCGACGTGAACGGTGAGCCGTTCGTGGCTTCGGGCGATGTGCTCGTGACCCCGGGTTTCCGCGAGGCGTATCCGTACGGACTCAAGCGCGACGAGCAGATGCCGCCGCTGGAGCAGGGCGACATGGTCGACGTGTTCGACATTAAGCTTGAGGCCAAGCAGACCGAGCCGCCCGCGCGCTACAGCCAGGGCAAGCTCGTGCAGGAGATGGAAAAGCGCGGCCTGGGCACCAAGTCCACGCGCGCGAGCATCATCGAGCGCCTGTACGCCGTGCGCTACCTCAAAAACGATCCCGTGGAGCCAAGCCAGCTGGGCATCGCCATCATCGATGCACTGACGCAGTTTGCCCCGCGCATCACGAGCCCCGATATGACCAGCGAGCTCGACGGCGACATGACTCGCGTCGAGCGCGGCGAGGACACCGAAGAGCATGTCGTGACGCACTCGCGTGCGCTGCTGGCCGGCGTGCTCGACGAGCTGCTCAAGCATACGCAGGAGCTGGGCGACGCCATCAGCGACGCCGTCACGGCCGATGCGCGCGTGGGCGCCTGCCCCAAGTGCGGCAAGGACCTGGTTATGAAGACGAGCGCCAAGACCCGCGGCAGCTTTATCGGCTGCATGGGTTGGCCCGACTGCGACGTGACCTATCCGGTGCCGAGTGGCGTCAAGGTGAGCCCGCTCGAGGGCGAGGCCGCCGTGTGCCCCGAGTGCGGCGCGCCGCGCATCAAGTGCCAGCCATTCCGCCAGAAGGCCTTCGAGATCTGCGTGAACCCCACGTGCCCCACCAACTACGAGCCCGATCTTAAGGTGGGCGAGTGCAAGGTGTGTGCCGAGGCCGGACGTCACGGCGACCTGATCGCGCACAAGAGCGAGAAGAGCGGCAAGCGCTTTATCCGCTGCACCAACTACGATGACTGCGGCGTGAGCTATCCGCTGCCGGCGCGCGGCAAGCTCGAGGCGACGGGCGAGACCTGCCCCGAGTGCGGCGCCCCCATCGTGGTGGTCAACACGGCGCGCGGTCCGTGGCGTATCTGCGTCAACATGGACTGCCCGACCAAGGAGAAGAAGCCCGCCCGCGGTCGCAAGACCACAACCAAGGCGAGCACGGCAAAGAAGACGACGGCTAAGAAAGCCACTGCCGCCAAGAAGACGACCGCGAAGAAGTCGACTGCCAAGAAAGCAGCCGCCGACAAGTAACGGCGCAGTCGAAACATTGCCCAAAAAAACGAGCGAGGACCCCGCGATCCTCGCTCGTTTTTTTGACCGGCAGTTAGGGACGTTCCTTTTCTGCCGGCAGTTTAGGAACGTCCCTAACTGCCGGCTCGGGAACGACAAAGCGCTAGTTCACCTCGACAGGCTTAGCGCCGGGATAGCGCTCCTCAAAGTCTAGGCGGTACTTATTGTCATTGGTGCCCGCCACGTTGTCGCGCGACAGCGGCGCCACGATCTCATTCTTGTGGTCCGCAGGCTTGGCGTATTTCAGGCTGATCTCCCAGGCATCACAGATTGCGTCAATGCGGTGATCCAGGTCGTCGTACAGGGCGATGATATCCTTCCAGGAGCTGTAGTTCTTGGAGCTCGTCGGGACGTCCAGGTCCTCGACGATGTCGTAATACTGCTCGATGGTGTCCTCCGTGCGCTCGGCGACGTCGGCGAGATTTTGACGGGTGGTTCGATCCTCTTCCAGATAGTTGCCGTTGAAGTTCTGCGCGCAGCCACGGACCTGGCTGTCGAGATCTTCGAGCAGGTCGTAGTATTCGCTCAGGCGACGGTAGAGGTTCTGCTCGGAGAGCGTTGCTTCGCCGCCATCCTCGTCGTCATCGTCATCATCGTCGTACAGGCTGTTGGGATTGCCGAGAGGCTTTAGGTCATCGTCGTCGACGTCATGGTGCAGCTTAGCTACCTCGGCAGTCGTCTGCGTGGCGGCGTTGTCGAACGGTCTGATCGCAAAGAAGATGACCAGGGCGATGATGATCGCCACCAGCACAACGATAACGGCGATAAGCGGCCCGGTGCCGCTCTTTTTGGGAGCGGGGGTCTGTGGCGAAGCGGGCGCGTATGCGGGAGCCGGCTGCTGTTGGGGCGAGCCGCTCGCGACGGGTATGCGCTGCGTGGTCTCGACGGCTTCGGTCCTTGCGGCGGGGTCGGGGCTATAGGCGAGGGGGTCGTCCGCCTTGGCTTGCGGCGTATCAAGGGAGCCGGTCTGCTCAAAAGCGGGCTGGCTATCGCTCGCGGCTGTTTGCTCAACGGGTGCACCGCACGAGGTGCAGAACTTGGCATTATCTTCAAGAAGCTTGCCGCACGAGGCGCAATACCGAGACATTGCCACTCCTTTCGCCACATTTCAATGCAATACGACGATTATACCCAGCATCCAAAATTCCCCATCATACGTTGCGGTGAAATAGGGACTGTTTGACGGTCTCAGAGCTTCAATCAGTCCCTATTTCACCGCAACTCTGGAAAGGCGCCTTTAGCCATTGGGGACGTGCCGAGCACTGGGGTATCATGGCTTGGTTGCTATAACTCGCATTTACGCGCCTTGTAGGAAGGGGCTGCGCCCATGGCTTTTGAGCCTGCTCAACATAGCTTTATCACGCTCGAGGGCGTCGACGGTGCCGGCAAGTCCACGCAGGCGCGCCTGCTTGCCCGCGCGCTCGAGCTCGCTGGCCACCAGGTTGTGAGCCTGCGCGAACCGGGCGGCACCGCCATCAGCGAAAAGATCCGCGCCCTGCTGCTCGACCCCGCCAATATGGCGATGGGCGACACCTGCGAGTTGCTGCTCTACGAGGCTGCGCGTGCCCAGCTGGTGCACGAGGTCATAGCCCCCGCCCTTGCGGCCGGCAAGGTGGTCCTGTGCGATCGCTTCTACGATTCCACGACCTGCTACCAGGCGTTTGCCGATGGCCTCGACCGCCAGATGGTGCGCGACGCCAACAACCTGGCCGTCGCGGGAACGCACCCGGCGCTCACACTCGTCTACCACATCACGCCCGAGCAGGCGGCGCTACGCATGGCAGCCCGTGGCGCGGCAGATCGCATGGAGGCTAAGGGCATGGCATTCCAGGAGCGTGTGTACCAGGGATTTTGTGCCATTGCTGCCGAGGAGCCAAACCGCGTAAAGCTCATCGACGCCACTACGACCGTCAAGGAAGTTTTCGAGAAGACGGTCGAGCAGGTTCGCGCGTACGGTCTCGATATCCCCCAGGATGCTGTCGCCGCCGCGCTTGCCAAGGAGGCCGAGTAACATGGCCCCCGCTCAGGCAAGCCTGCTGGCCAAGCTCGACACCCAAGAGCGCGTGCGCGACTTTTTGACCAATGCCGTCGCCAGCGGCCGTGCATCGCACGCCTACCTGTTTTTGGGCGCCCCCGGCGCGGGCAAGCTCGATGCCGCGTGGGCGCTCGCCCAAGCCTTCCTGTGCGAGCAGGACGGCTGCGGCGCATGTGACAGTTGCGTGCGCGTCTCTCGGCATACGCATCCCGACGTGCACTATTACACGCCCGAGAGCGCCACGGGCTACCTTATTGCCCAGACCCGCGAGCTGCTCGATGACGTGCCGCTGGCACCCATTCGCGCCAAGGCCAAGGTCTACATCATCGACCGCGCCGAGCAGCTGCGCGCCAACACCGCCAACGCGCTGCTCAAAACACTCGAGGAGCCGCCCGAGGGCGTTATGTTCATCTTGCTGGGCACCTCGGCAGACGTGATGCTGCCCACCATCGTGAGCCGCTGCCAGTGCGTGCCGTTTCGACTGGTGTCGCCCGCCGTGGCCGCGCAGGCAGTGGGCCGTGCCACCGGTCAGGACCTTGCGCGTTGCCGCATGGCCGTCGCCGTGGCGGGAAGCCCCACGCGTGGCATCGAGTTCCTTAAGAGCGCCGAGCGCCAGGACGCTCGCCGTCAGATGGTCCGTGCCATCGACTCACTCATCGCCGCCGACGAGGCCGACGTGCTCAGCCGCGCCAAGTCACTCATCGTTGCCGTTAAGGCGCCGCTCGCCGAGGTCAAGTCCACGCAGGAAAAGGTGCTCGAGCAAAACGCCGACTACCTGTCGCGTGGAGCATTGAAGCAGCTTGAGGACCGCAACAAGCGCGAACTCAACGCGCGCGAGCGTTCGGGTATCATGGAAGCGCTGGCGAGCGCGCGGACGCTCATGCGCGACGTGCTGCTGACACTTCAGGACGAGGCAGCCGACGTGGTGAACGAGGATGTGCGCGACACGATCGGTCGGCTTGCCGCCGCGACCAATGTTGCGGGTGCCACCCAGGCGCTCGAGGCGGTCGCGACCGCCGAGCGCAACATCGCCAGAAACGTTACTCCCCAGCTGGCCATCGAGGTCATGCTGTTCGATATCAGGAAGGCACTGAAATGCCGTTAGTCGTACCCGTTAAGTTTACCTACGCCTCGCGCGACCTGTGGTTTGACCCGCAGGACCTGGATATCCTCGAGGCCGATTATGCCATTTGCTCCACCGAGCGCGGAACCGAGATCGGCTTGGTTACGGCCGATCCCTTCGAGGTGCCGCAAGACGAGATCGGTCAGCCGCTCAAGCCCGTGCTGCGCGTGGCGAGCGACATTGACCTGCAGCTTGCCGACGATCTTGCCATCCAGGGCGACGAGGCCATGGTCGATTTCCGCCGTCTGGTCAAAGAACTCGACCTCGAGATGAAGCCGGTCGGCGTCGAGTACCTGTTTGGCGGCGAGAAGGCCGTGTTCTACTTTGCGGCCGAGGAGCGCGTCGATTTTCGCCAGCTCGTCAAGGATCTGTCCTCGACGCTGCACATTCGCGTCGACATGCGCCAGATCGGCGTGCGCGACGAGACTCGCCTGGTGGGCGGCTATGCCCAGTGCGGACAGGAGCTCTGCTGCACGCGCTTTGGCGGACAGTTTGAGCCCGTCTCGATCCGCATGGCAAAAGAGCAGGACCTACCGCTCAACTCGTCCAAGATCAGCGGCGTGTGCGGCCGCCTGATGTGCTGCCTGCGCTACGAGTTCGAGGCCTACAAGGACTTTAAGAGCCGCGCGCCCAAAAAGAAGACGCTCATCGATACGCCGCTCGGCAAGGCGCGTATTCAGGAATATGACACGCCGCGCGAGCAGCTGGTGCTGCGCCTGGAGAACGGCAAGGTCTTTAAGGTCAACCTGGCCGATATGACCTGCTCGGAGGGCTGCAAGAAGAAGGCTACCGAGCAGGGCTGCAATTGCCGCCCCGACTGCGTGACGCGCGATGTGCTCGAGCGCATCGAGTCGCCCGAGATGCGTCTGGCGCTCATGGAGCTCGATCGCGAGAACGGCGTCGACGTGGGCGATGGTCTGTCGAGCGCCGACCGTCTTGCCGGCACGTCGATGCCCAAGCGCCGTCGTCGCGATGCCGATTCCGATACCCGCGCTGCTCAGAGCCAGGTCGAGGGCCGTGGCCGTGGAAAGGGCCGCGGCAAGGCCGAGGCACCCGAGGCCGAGGAGGCCGCCGGTGGCCGTCGTCGTCGCAAGCGCGCGGGCTCGGGCGATGCTACCGAGGCTGCAGCCGCGGGCAAGAACGCCTCTCGCGAGCGCGAGGTTCAGCAGCCCCAGCAGCAGAATCGCGGCGGTGGCATGAACCCCACACGTCGCCGCCGCCGTCATCTGTCGAGCGAGGAGCGCGAGGACGCCTTCCGCGCCGCAGCTGCTCGCGAGGCCGGTGCCGCTTCCAAGGGTCCCTCGGCCTCCGATGCGTCTGCCGACAAGGGCGGCAAGTCACGTGGCGAGGAGGAGCGCGCGCCGCGTCCGCGCCGTCGCCATTCCTCGGGCGCGCAACAGAAGCCCTCAGTGCCCTCCGTGGCCGATCAGGTCTCGGATGGCGAGGTCAAGGTCACGCGCCGTCGTCCCGGAGATGGCGGGGGAGCGGCTGCCAAGGCTTCGCGTGGCGCGGCTCGCGACGAGCGCGAGCCGCGCGAGGATCGCGGTGGCGAGGGCTCGGCCGACCAGGGTCAAAAGCGCCGTCGCCGGCGCCGTTCCCGCAAGCCGCGCCAGGATGGTGGCGAGGGCTCGACCCCGTCTTCGTCCGCACCACAACCGCCCGCCGGCGAATAACGCCCGCGAGCGGATTTAGCCCGCCTTGCCCCGAGCGCATCGGGGTATCATAGCGCCGGATCAACAACCCTCCCTGCGACCGAATGTAGGGAGGGTTGTGTCTTGAAGAGCCATCTGAACATATTGAGCTGTCTGCAGGGTGCCGGCGCCCTACCGTTTGCGGACGAATTGCTGCCGTTTGCCGAGCGGGCGGCACGCGAGGCACTCGAGGCATTGTCGCCAACACGATGTGCCGGCTGCGAGCGCGCCGGTGCGCTTATTTGCCAAGACTGCCTGGCCGCACTCACGCTCATCGACCCACGTCATAGCTGTACCCGATGCGGCGCCCCGTTTGGGGATTTGCTGTGCACTGAGTGTTCGGTCGAGGGCACGTCCTCGGCAATGGCGGAGGCGCTCGACCGCTGCCTGGCGTGCGCCGTCTACGCGCATCCGCTGCCGCGCATCATTAAAGCGTACAAGGACGCGGGCGAGCGACGCCTGGCGCCGTATCTGGCGGAGCTGCTCTACGACACCGCCCTGCATGCCCAGGTCGTAGCGCCCGAACGCTTAGGAGGTGTGCTGTCCGGTGCGGATGCGGTGGTGTTTGTGCCTGCGACGGCGGCAGCGTTTCGGCGGCGTGGCTTTGATCATATGGAGGCCATTGCGCGCCCATTTTGCGAGCTGTCGGGTGTTCCCCTGCTCGATGCCCTCGTCAAGTACGGGCGTGGCGACCAGCGCGAACTCGGTCGTGAGGAGCGTCGCGAGCGTGCCCAAGGCATGTACGAGACGGTTGAGGACGTGCGCGGCCGCCGCCTACTGCTTATCGATGACGTTATCACCACGGGCGCGACCATGGCAGCAGCCTCGGCGGAGCTCAAGCGTGCCGGCGCTGCGGCAGTCGATGGCCTTGCTATCGCACGTGTTTGGTAGGGGTGGTTTTGTGGCAGTGAAGATTGAGCGGCGCAACGAGCCGACAGGCGAACAGCTAGCGGCTTCCGTAATCCTAACAGGTGCCTCGGCGCTACGCATGATGCGCGCCGAGCGCCGGCAGATGGGCTACATCAGCTGGAAGGACCTTAATCCCGATGAAGAGCGCCGTGTGCTGCGCACGTCGTCGCCCTCGACCGAGGATATCTATCTTCCTGACTTGGTGCGAATTGGAGCCAAAAGTGGCGAGGTGCAGGAAGATCTGTGCTTGTTGGTGGGATCTGCGGCGCAGCGCCGCCGCATGCCTGGCGTAGGCTGGTCCGTGTGTTCCGGGTTGCCCGCCGGCTCGATTCTAGAGGTGGAACCGGGGGTGTACAGCCTATCTCCCGAGGCCCTTTGTGTTGCCGTTGCGCGTGAGGTCGGCTGCATCCAGGCGTTTGCCCTGGCCCAGGAGCTGTGCTCTAAGATTTCACTGAGCGACCGCGGGAAGTATCTGCCTCCCTACACCTCGCCTGTTACGAATAAACTTGCAAAGGACAAGGACCAGCCAGCAGACGTGGGCTACTTTGAAGTCGGGCCGGTGCTGATGCCCGATCGTCTGGCAGATTACCTTGCGGCATGCAAGGGGAATGTGGCCAAACAGCTGCTGCGTCTGTGTCCCTATCTTTCGGAAAACCTGCTCTCGCCCATGGAGTGCATCATGCTCGCCCTGTTTTCGCTTCCGTTTTCCTATGGCGGGTTTGCCTGCGGACCTTTTAAGACCGACTACAAGATCGAGTTCGATGACCGTGCGCAGGCAATCTCGGGGATGCCTCATGCAGTTTGCGATGCGTATCAAGAGGCAGCCCGGTTTGACCTGGAATACAACGGTGAGCTGGGCCATTCCTCTCGGAGGGGACGTATCCATGATGAAAAGCGCAACACGGGCTTGATTACTATGGGAATCGAGGTCGCGACGGTCAACAACGAAATGCTCTGTGACATGGAAGCGATGGAAGCGCTCGCATGGCGCATGCACCAGCGTATGCGAAAGCGGTACCGGAATCGTGTCGATGCCCGCAGGAAGAAGCAAGAGGCGTTGCTTAACACGCTGCGGGCGTGTTTTGGGCTTAAGCCGGTCTAATTCACGTCGAAAATAGGGGGTTAATCATATGCCCTGGCCAAAATATGGCAAATATGAGTACTGTCACTAAATCAGTAACAGCAAAATCAAGGAATTTAGGACTCGGAGGCGTCATAAAGTATGAAGATAATAAACAAATGTAGAATAACTAAGCATCAGGTTGGCGACACTGAGCGCAAAATCTGTCCGAGAGGCTAAAACTGCCTGTTACTAAATTGGTGGCAGTACTCATATTTGCCATATTTTGACCAGGGCACCCTAAGAAGGGCGCCCCGGAGCTCCCCGTAGGGGAGCTCCGGGCTTCATAGGGGCACGAATAGCCCACTCCGACCTGCAAAATCTGTGCGCACGATGCGAATGACGCCCTTAACCTTAAACTTTAGCTTGAACTTAGCTATAATGCGCTACGTTCCTGCCAGGCTGTGGTTGCGGACGGACGAAATGCCCGTCCTAGTCCAAGACAGACGCGGTCAAAGGGATCCACGTAAGCGACCGCGTGCGCGCGGCGCGATCATGGCGCGTCCTAGATGTAAGCCGCACCGTCCGTTCTACTTTCTTTGGGGCAATACCGCCTCGCGGGCGAGCGGGCCAGTCGTGAAGGTGGCTGCGGCCTCCCGAGCAAACACCCCGGTGCGCAAGTGTGGGGTCAAATACCAGGTCAGCTGGTGGGAACAACCCGATATTCCGCGCAACGCACGGATCGTATACGACACAGAAGGCAGGGTAGTGGACATGGTGAGGGGCAGCTTGATGCACGCGGCTCGGTTAGGTGCTGGGACCGCAGCGGTCATTGCCGTTTTGGGCCTGAGCGGATGCGCGTTCAACCCGCTGTCTACGTTCACGACTCCCACGATCGACCAGATCGAGTACGAGACCGTCACGCCGGCGGTGTCGGACGATGCCCTGGTCACTCCCGGAACCCTGACGGTTGCCCTCGATACTTCCGATGCGCCGCAGGCAATGCAGGGCGCCGACGGCGAGCTCACGGGGTATGCGGTTGACGCCGCCCGTGCCCTCGCAAGCCGCATGGGCCTTAAGGTCGCCTTTGTCGATGCGTCTTCGGCAGGTTCCGCGCTCGGCGACAAAAAGGCCGATATCTTTATCGGCGAGATCAACTCCACGGACGGGGACGTTAGCTCGCTCGGCACCTGCCTGTACGATGCCGCTTCCGTGTTCGGTAAAACCAGCGATGGTGGGTCGCTAAGCGTTTCCACCGATACCCTTAACACGTCTACTCTGGGTGTCCAGATGTCCTCGGCCTCGCAGGAGGCGCTTGCTAAGCAGAGCATCACCGCCAACCAAAAGACCTACTCCAACATCAACGAGTGCTTTGAGGCGCTCGAGTCCGGCGAGGTCGACTATGTGATCTGCGACTCCACAGCCGGCGGCTATCTTGCACGCCTGATGAGCGAGGTCTCCTATGTCGGTGCGCTCGAGGCGCCCTCGACGCTTGGTGTTGCGGGCCTCTCGTCCAATGACGAACTGTGCCGTGCCGTGAGCGATGCCCTCGACGGTATTACGGCCGACGGCACGCTCGAGGCGGTCCACTGCGTCTGGTACGGCACGATGCCCTACGACCTCACCACTAAGACGGTTTCGGGCGCTAACGTGCAGCCGGGCGACTCTGAGTCCAGTGAGACCACGTCTTCCGGCAGCGAGTCCTCCGATTCCAACAATGAGACCGCATCCTCCGAGGACAAATCGTCCAGCCAGGAAGGCACCATCACCGACGACGACATTAACAAGCTTAATAGCTAGTTATTGCTAGGGGTGGTGTCTTCTATACGTTGGAAAGGACACCTCTTCACGGTTTCAACACGCACCGCCGGACTTCCCCAATAGGGGAGCCCGGCTTTTTCATCTCTATAAAACCAGCAGTTCAAAGCCAATTTTCGGGACCAAATACAAAGTCGCCGGCTCCCTCCTATAGCGCACTTTGCCACAGAAAAGTGCGAGACTTCGGTATGCGGTATCAAGCAATCGTTATTCGGGTCTTTGGGAATCCGCGTGATTAAATGCACGGCAATGGGTACATAGCCAGTACAGTAAGTCCCCGAGGCAGATTGGAGCCACGTATGGATATCAAGGTTTCTGGACGCAAGACGACGGTAACCGATGCTCTGCGTGCGCATGTGGATGAGAAGATCGGCGAGGCGCTCAAGGTTTTCGATATCGAGCCCATGACGGTCGACGTTGTACTTCGCTATGAGAAGAACCCCTCGAACCCCAACCCGGCAATCGTCGAGGTTACGGTTCGCGCCCGCGGTTCGGTGATTCGCGTTGCCGAGCACGGTGCAGATATGTACGCCGCCATCGACCTCTCCGCCGATAAGGTCACCCGCCAGCTGCGCAAGTTCAAGACCAAGGTCGTGGACAACCGCCAGGGTGGTGCCAGCGCAGCGGATGTTGCACCGGTCGAGCGTGTCGAGGATCTGGCCGACCTGCTGCTGCCCGAGGAGGACGACGACCTGCTCGTCCGCGAGAAGGTCATCGATGTCACCCCGATGACTGAGGAGCAGGCGCTGGTGCAGACCGATCTGCTGGGCCACGACTTCTACGTGTTCGAGAACGCGACGACTGGCCTCATCAATGTGGTGTATCACCGTAAGAATGGTGGATATGGCATCATCAAGCCCCGCATCGAAACACTTGACGAGTAAAATACGTTAACTTGCATGAGTTAACGGTTGGCGGCCATCCCATGCGGGTGGCCGCCTTTTTACGTAAGGAGTCGCTTTGATGGACAAGGCCGCATCCGCCGGTCATTCGGACCGTTGCCGCATCGTCGTCGATACCTGCTGCGACTTTAGCCCCGAGGTCGCCGCGAACCTCGATGTCGATATCTTGGGTTTCCCCTTCATTATCGATGGCGAGGAGCGCACGGATGACATCTGGTCGAGCATCACACCCAAGGAGTTCTACGACCGCATGCGCGCCGGTGCCCGCGTGTCCACCTCGGCTGTGTCGCTCGGTCGCTATATCGAGTTCTTTACCGAGTGCGCCAAAGAGGGTACGCCCACGGTCTACCTGTGCTTTACCTCGGCGCTGTCGTCGAGCTACAACTCCGCGTGCCAGGCGGCGGACGCCGTGCGCGCCGAGTATCCTAACTTTGAGCTGTACGTGGTCGACAACGCTCTGCCCTGTGCGACCGGCGAGCTCTTGGCGCTCGAGGCCGTCCGTCAACGCTCAGCGGGACTCACCGCCAAGCAGCTGGTCGACTGGGCAAACGAGGCCAAGACCTATGTCCACGGCTACTTTACGCTCGAGAGCTTTGACGCGCTGGCTGCCGGCGGCCGCATTCCGCCCGCGGCGGCACAGCTCACGGCAAAGCTCGACGTCAAGCCCGAGCTCTCCTACGACCTTGCCGGCTCGCTGTCGCTGATCGGCGTCAACCGCGGCCGCAAGAAGGCGCTCAAGTCCATCCTCAAGTCGTTCCGTGAGAACTACGTGCCCGATCGCACTATGCCCATCGCCATTATGACTGCCGATGCCGAGAAGGACGGCGACTGGCTCGAAGCCGCCATCCGCAAGGAGGAGGGCTGCGCCGACGTCACGATTATCCGTAGTTCCGTCGGTCCTACCATCGGCTCGCACGTGGGGCCCGGCATGGTGGCACTTGCGTTTTGGGGCAAGAACCGCGCCGAGAAAGCCTCGCTTTCCGACCGCATCGCCCGCCGCGTGCGCGGCCAGTAGGCAAGTAACGCGGCCGTAATCGCCCTCAACTCACAGCCCAAACGCTGGCACCGAGTATTCAACCTGGTAATAACACCCAACCCAAAAGGAAAGGTTTCATGGCAAACAAGCTCTCTGTCGCATTTATCGGCACCGGAATCATGGGTGCCCCCATCGCCGGCCACATTCTGGACGCCGGCTATCTCGTCACGGTCAACAACCGCACTAAGTCCAAGGCGGCGGCGCTTATCGAGCACGGCGCAGTCTGGGCCGATACGCCGGCAGATGCCGTGGCGAACGCCGACGTCGTCTTTACCATGGTGGGTTATCCCTCCGAGGTCGAGGAGCTCTACCTGGCGGGCGACGGCCTGCTGGCCTGCACTAAGCCCGGCGCGGTGCTGATCGACCTCACCACGAGCTCGCCCGAGCTCGCCCGTGACATTGCCGAGGCCGCCCAGGTTTCCGGCCGCATGGCGTTTGACTGCCCCGTCACCGGCGGCGAGTCGGGTGCTATCGCCGGCACGCTTACGGCTATCGTTGGCGCTACCGAAAACGACATCGCGCCGGTCCGCGACATCCTTGCCACCTTTGCGGCCAACATCTGCTGCTTCGACGGTGCCGGCAAGGGCCAGGCTGCCAAGCTCGCCAACCAGGTGTCGCTGGGCGCCTGCATGGTCGGCATGGCAGACGCCATGGCATTTGCCGAGCTGAGCGGCCTTGACCTGGAGAAGACCCGCCAGATGATCCTGGGCGGCACCGGCAAGTCCGGTGCCATGGAGAGCCTGGCCCCCAAGGCGCTCGACGGCGACTACAAGCCCGGCTTTATGGTCGAGCACTTCATTAAGGACCTGCGCCTGGCCCTTGCCTACGCCGACGACCGCGAGCTCGCGCTGCCCGGTGCCGACGTGGCCTTTACGCTCTACGATATGCTTGACGCCATCGGTGGCGCCAAGCTGGGCACCCAGGCCATCACGGTCCTCTACAAGGAGGAGGCCGACGCCATCGCCGCCGGTCTGGACTGGTCGCAGTATCGCCCCGAGGAGCACGGTGCCCACGAGGACGGTTGCGGTTGCGGCGAGCACGGCGACGACCATGAGTGCGGTTGCGGCCACCATCACGGCGAGGACCACGAGTGCTGCGGCGGCCACGGCCATGATGACGGCCACGAGTGCTGCTGCGGCCACCATCACGGGGAGTAGCGCCCATGAGCTGGACGTTCGTGGTGCTTGCGCTGGTGCTCTTTCTCTTTGCGATTTACATCGGCTTTCTGTGCGGCCAGTGGGCGTGCGAAAAGCGCGTGATCACCAAGCGCGACTACTGGATTGCCAACTTTGCAGGAGCGGCGGCAGTCGTCCTGCTGACCTGGGTGTTCTCGCTGTTCCCGCTGGTGCAGTTTGCGCCGATCGGCTGGCTCGGTGGCTTTATCGCCGGCCTTAAGATGAGCTTTGGCGAGTCCGTCGGTCCGTGGCGCAAGCACGACGAGGTCTTTAACGTCAACAAGGCTCATCGAGCCGCCGCCGACGCGGGCGATGCCGAGGAACGCCGCCGTGCACGTCGCAATGGCGCGGCCGACCGACAGCTCATCTCGGTCACCGATGACAGCAAGGGTGCTGGCAAGCACGCCAAGAAATAAAAAGAAGAGGTAACTATGGCAGAAAACAAAGACGAACAGCTCACCGACGAGGAGCTGGCACAGCTCCAGCTGGCAGAGGAGAACGAGAACGCCGTCGATCGACTGGTCCAGGAGCTCGGCTGTCCCACGCGCCGCATCCGCCAGTTTGCCGCCCGCGTGCTGCATCTGCTTGCCGAGCGCGATCCCCAGCGCGTCGTGCCCTGCGTGCCCGCGCTGATCGAGGCGCTCGACCGCCCCGAGGCGCAGACCCGCTGGGAGGCCCTCGATGCCCTGACGGCGCTCGCCACCACCTGCCCCGAACAGCTGGGCAATGCCTTTGAGGGCGCCGAGACCGCGCTGTTCGACGAGATTTCCTCCACGCTGCGCTACGCCGCCTTCCGCCTGCTGTGCGTGTGGGGAGCCACGGGCGTCGAGCGTTCGCGCGAGGCTTGGCCGATCCTGGACGAGGCCATCCAGTGCTACCACGGCGACCTTGAGTATCGCGATATGCTCGGTTGCCTGTACGAGTTTTGCCAGGGCGAGATCGATGCCGAGGTTGCCGAGAAGCTCGCGCTGCGCCTTAAGTTCGACGCCGAGAACGGCAAGGGCAGCTATCTCAAGGCCCGTTCGAGCGAGATTTGCGAAATGCTTGTTAAACGTTTTGGCCTGGATCTCTCCAAAAAGAAGAAGCGTGCTAGCGTTAAAAAATCTGAGGCCGCCGAAGACGAGGAGTAACAGATTATGGCGCACGATGTAGTCCTGATTCCCGGTGACGGTATCGGTCCCGAGATTACGCAGGCCATGCGCCGCGTGGTCGAGGCCACCGGTGTCCAGATCAACTGGAACGTCCAGGAGGCCGGTGCCGGCGTCATGGACGAGTTTGGCACGCCGCTGCCCCAGCATGTGCTCGATGCGGTCGCCGAGACCAAGGTTGCCATCAAGGGCCCCATCACCACGCCGGTCGGCACGGGCTTCCGCAGCGTCAACGTGGCCCTGCGCAAGCACTTTGACCTGTACGCCTGCGTGCGCCCCTGCCTGTCGCAGCCGGGCGACGGCTCGCGTTTCCGCGACGTCGACCTGGTCATCGTGCGCGAGAACACCGAGGACCTCTACGCCGGCATCGAGTTCGACGAGGGCGCTGCCGAGGTCGAGGAGCTCTCGCAGCTCGTCGAGCGTTCGGGCCAAAAGACCTTCGCCGCTGATTCCGCCATCTCGATCAAGCCTATCTCCATCGCCAAGAGCTGCCGCATTGTGGAGTACGCCTTTGAGTACGCCCGCCGCTGCGGCCGCAAAAAGGTGACGGCCGTGCACAAGGCCAACATCATGAAGGCGACCGACGGCCTGTTCCTGCGCGTGGCGCGCGAGGTGGCCGCCAACTATCCCGATATCGAGTTCAACGACAAGATCGTCGACGCCACCTGCATGGGCCTGGTCCAGAACCCCAACGACTTCGATGTCCTGGTGCTGCCCAACCTGTACGGTGACATCGTGAGCGACCTGTGTGCCGGTCTGGTGGGCGGCTTAGGCATGGCTCCGGGTTCCAACATCGGTGCCGATTGCGCCATCTTTGAGGCAACGCACGGCTCCGCGCCCGATATTGCGGGCCAGGATATCGCCAACCCCACGGCCGAGATTCTGTCTGCGGCTATGATGCTCGATCATCTGGGCGAGAACGATGCGGCCAATCGTATCCGCGCCGCCGTGTCTGCCACGCTCGACGAGGGCGAGCAGGTTACCGGTGACGTGCGTCGTGCCCAGACCGGCTCCGTTGAGGGCGCGGTGGGCACGCAGGCCTTTGCCGATGCCGTTATCGCGCACCTGGTCTAAGGTATGCACGCTGCAAACGCCTAAATAGTACTTAAGTGTTTGCGTATAACCTAAGAATCAATACGCCCGGCGCTCCGTCGGGCGTATTCTATTGAGGACTATGTTTCCTAACAAGGAGTAACTGACTATGGGTCTGATTCAAAAGAAGGACGAGAAGGACGAGATCGACGGTATCCAGATCATCGAGCGCGGCGAAGGCCCCGACGGTGATGAGGACGAGAAGATCGACCTGGTCGCCGGCACGTCTGCCGAACATATTGCCGCCGGCACGACCGCCGAGGAGGAGGACGCTCGCCTGGAGGCAAAGATCGCCGCGGACGCCGCCGACGAGAACCTCATGCCCGAGGAGCAGGACGAGGACGACGACTCGGACGTGGACGACCACGCTTGCAAGCACAAGAAGACGATGATTGCCGCCTTTGTGGTTGCAGTCGTGATCGCTGCGGTGGTCGGCTTCTTTATTGGCAATGGCGGCTTTGGCGGCAAGGGTGTCGGTTCGTCGACCCTGACCGAGGACCAGCTCGATTCGACCGTGGCAAGCTATAGTTATAACGGCAAGAAGAGCGACATCACCGCGCGCGAGGCCATCGAGAGCCAGTACAGCCTCGACACCGTCAAGGATAGCGACGGCAACTACACCGCTCCTTCTGCCGACGTCATCCTGTCCTACGTGCGCAACAAGATTCTGCTCGATGCTGCCGAGGACGAGGGCATTACCGTCTCTTCTAAGGAGATGAAGAAGTACGCCGAGGATTCCATCGGCACCTCCGACTACAAGACCATGGCCAAGCAGTATGGCGTGTCCAAGGACCAGGCCAAGCAGATCGTCCGTCAGTCCGCGACGCTGCAGAAGCTCTACAAGAAGAAGGTGGGCGATAGCTCCGCAAGCATGCCGACCGCCCCGACCGAGCCTGCTGACGGCAACGAGGAGACCGCGAGCAAGGACTACGCCGACTACATCATCAACCTTGCCGGCGATGAGTGGGATAGCGAGAAGGGCACCTGGAAGGACGCCGATGGCACCTACGCCAAGGCATTCGCCGACGATGCCTTTACGGCCGATAGCGCGACCTATAAGCAGGCAATGACCGCCTATTACACCGCTTACCAGCAGTACTCTTCGCAGGCCTCGAGCGCCAGCTCCAAGTGGACCGAGTACGCCAACAGCCTGTACGCCAAGGTCAACATCAGCATTTACGGCCTGTTTGCGTAAGATCTGCCTGAGCTTACCGATCGCGTAGCCGAACTATCTGAATAAGCCCGCTTGAACGATATCCGTTCTAGCGGGCTTATTACGTCGGAGGTACCGGTAGTTAAATAATCTCAATTAATCTTTAAGTCCAAAGAGGTTATCGGCTTCATCGTCAGGCATATATTCCAGTACATCGCCCGGTTGGCAGTCGAGTGCCCGGCATATCGCGTCAAGAGTTGAAAAGCGCACGGCAGAAACCTTGCCCGTCTTGATGCGCGACATATTGACCTGGGAGATGCCCACGCGTTCCGCAAGCTCTTTGGATGAGATCTTGCGTTCGGCGAGCATGCGGTCGAGCCGCAGAATAATCATGGATTCCCCCTAGAGCAACTCGTCATCTTGTATTTGCAGGATACACCCGTACTGGAAGACGCTGGCAATCAGGCTAATAATCAGGCCTGCAAAGACCATAGAGAGGTCGAGGTGCTGGCCGCCAAGCGCATCCGTAAAGTTGCCGCCAAATCCTGAGAGTATCAGCCCCGTGACTATGGCACCAAGAAGCTTCACAGCAACGCCGCCAATAAGGAACAAATGTCCTACTTGACGTAGTATGCGGATGCATTCGAGGTCAAAGGGCCTGCCCGCCTTTTCAATGGCGGAGAAAAACCTGTATGCGCTTAGCACAATGGCAAGCGCAAGGCATGTCATCATGGCGCTCCCTATGGCAGTATGACCGTCGTGCGCGACAAGCATAAGAGGGGTCTGTTCATTGGCGCCGACGAGAGCGAGAGATGGCCCTTCGCCGGCATTAAGCTCTACGGATTGGAGGCAGAACCCTTGGGAGAGGCTAGGCAATATGAGTAGAAGCTCGATTGCAATGACTGCGAGAAGTCCCAGAGCGAGCGCTACGGCGGTGCAGATTGTGGCCCATTTGCAGATGTGAGCGAGCTTCCTCAGATCGGCTATTGCCTGTTCGCGGTTGATGGATTCATTCGATTTGGATACGTTCCAGCGGATCATAGCTCCTCCAACCAATGTCTAGGATGATATTTAAATCTTATAACATACTTAATGATAAACGATAAACAATTACAGATTAGAGTAAGTTATGTTTGTAAGACGAATAGCGAGAGCTTATGGCATATTTAGGGAGTGAGAGTTTGGCACGTGGGGGATGGACGAGTATCGAAATTTCCCGCAACCGCGCAAGTGCTTCATCGGGTCTCCCTAATTCATATGGAAAAGGAGCTGCAAACGATTGGAAATAACCGCTGAGCGGTCGAAAACTACCGTTCACCGATAATTTCTAAACTGGTTCTAACTGGTATTAAGTCAAAAAGACCAATTCATAAATCTTCACAATGACCTGCATTTTTTCTACATGCCTTTTTGGCCACCCTGCGTTGTTTAGACACAGAAAAGGTTCCGATCTTTCGTCAAAGTATTTCGAAACGGTTTCAAAACCGCAGGTAGAAGTGTTAACGAGCGGTAAACGGTCGATTTATCGCCGTGAGCGGTGCAAAAACGTTTTACTGCGTGAATCAGCGAAAGCGACCTCTTCTGTGATGATATAGTGACAACAACACGTCACGTGGTTACTACCAGTTGAGAGACCACTGGTCTTCAAAGAACGCTTTCCAAGAAGCTTTAAGGGCGTCCGCCCGCTGGCTTCCGAAAACATCGGACTCAGATCGTACACACCTTCGGAAGGGAAATTTGAATGGTTGGCTTTATTCTTACCGGTCATGGACAGTTCGCACCCGGCATCGCAAGCGCTATCGCTATGGTCGCTGGCGATCAACCCGCTTTTACCGTCGTTCCTTTTGAGGGCGACCAGGCTGCTTCCTACGGTGAGGATCTCCGCGCCGCTATTACCGCCATGCGCGAGGAGTGCGATGGCGTGCTCGTCTTTACCGACCTGCTTGGCGGTACCCCGTTCAACCAGGCAATGATGATTGCCCAGGATGTCGACAACGTCGAGATTCTGACTGGAACTAACCTTCCCATGGTTATTGAGCTTCTGTTCCTCCGCGGCAACGCCACGCTCGCCGAGCTTGGCGAGCAGGCCGTGACCGTTGGCCAGACGGGCATCACCGCCCAGACGGTCGCCTCCGTCGCTGGTGCCGAGGATGAGGATATCTTCGGCGACGAGGACGGCATCTAATGGCCGATTTCGGAGCCAGTGTTCTGAGTTCCTCGGTCGCTCTTTTGGGCCTGCTTGTCATCATGGGCTTGATTTACACCATCTGGTCGCAAATCAACATGAAGAAGAAGCAGAAGTACTTCAAAGAGCTGCACACCGAGCTCAAGCCGGGTCAGGAGGTTCTTTTCGCCGGCGGTATCTACGGAACCGTCAAGGGCATCGAAGGCGAGAAGGTCCAGATTAAAGTCCGATCCGGTGCCGTCGTAGATGTTTCGCGTTACGCGATTCAGGAGATTAAGTAACTGTCGTCAGCAATCAACGAAAGGAAGCTGATCAACATGGCAGAACCCAACATTCTTCTTACCCGCATCGATAACCGACTGGTTCATGGTCAGGTCGCGACCCAGTGGAACTCCACCCTGGGTTCCAACCTCATCCTCGTCGCCAACGACGACGTGTCGACCAACACCATGCGTCAGAACCTCATGAAGATGGCCGCTCCCGCCGGCGTCGCTACGCGTTTCTTCTCCCTGCAGAAGACCATCGACGTCATTGGCAAGGCGAGCCCGCGCCAGAAGATTTTCATCGTGGCCGAAACACCGGAAGACGTGCTTACGCTCGTCAAGGGCGGTGTGCCTATAAAGAAGGTAAACATCGGCAACATGCACATGTCGGAAGGAAAGCGCCAAGTCGCCACCTCCGTCGCAGTTAACGACGAGGATGTCGCTGCGTTTAAAGAGCTGCAGGAATTGGGGGTGGAGTTGGAGATCAGGCGCGTTCCGAGCACGCCTGTTGAGGATACGAGCAAGCTCTTCTCGTAATCCTCGTGATCCACGTTGTCAGGAGTGAAACCCTGACATTCTGTACGTGATATCCAAAGTGCGTACATACATTTTGAAAGGAGGAGCAAGATGGAATTCTCGATCATTCAGGTCGCACTGGTCTTCGTTGTTACGTTCATCGCGGCAATCGACCAGTTCAACTTCCTCGAGTCTCTCTATCAGCCCATCGTCACCGGCGCCGTCATCGGTCTTATCCTTGGCGACCTCAACACCGGTCTTCTCGTGGGTGGTACTTATCAGCTCATGACGATCGGCAACATGCCGATCGGAGGCGCTCAGCCGCCTAACGCCGTCATCGGCGGCATCATGGCAGCCATTCTCGCTATCGCTACGAAGCTCGAGCCCAACGCGGCAGTCGGCCTCGCCATTCCGTTCGCTCTGCTTGGCCAGCTTGGTGTTACCCTGGTCTTCACGCTTATGTCCCCGCTTATGTCCTCGGCCGATAACATGGCTCACAACGCGGACACCAAGGGCATCGAGCGCCTGAACTACTTCGCCATGACCCTGCTCGGCCTGATCTTCGCTGTCGTCGTCACCCTGTTCTTCATCGCTGGCGCCACCATCGGTCAGACCATCGCTTCCGCCATCCCGACTTGGCTGCAGACCGGTCTGTCCGCTGCAGGCGGCATGATGCGCTTCGTCGGCTTCGCCGTCCTGCTCAAGGTTATGATGAACCGCGATATGTGGGGCTTCTTCCTCATGGGCTTTGGCCTCGCGCTCATCACCGTTGCCAACGATTCTCTGGCAACCCCTGCCCTGCTCATCCTCGCTCTCATCGGCTTCGGCATTGCTTTCTGGGACTTCCAGCAGCAGACCGAGCTGAAGGGTGCAGCTGTTTCTGACGGAGGTGACTTCGAAGATGGCATCTAATGAGTATGTGATCCCGGAGCACTACGAGGATCTCACTCCTGCTCCGCAGCTCGACCAGAAGACCCTCAACAAGATGGCTTGGCGCTCCTGCTTCCTGCAGGCATCGTTCAACTACGAGCGCATGCAGGCCGCTGGCTGGCTTTACTCCATCATCCCCGGTCTGGAGAAGATCCACACCAACAAGAACGACCTCGCGGCTTCCATGAGCCACAACCTGGAGTTCTTCAACACTCACCCGTTCCTCGTCACCTTTGTTATGGGTATCGTGCTTTCGCTCGAGCAGAACAAGGTTGACATCCCCACGATCCGCGCCGTCCGCGTCGCCGCAATGGGCCCGCTCGGTGGTATCGGTGACGCCCTGTTCTGGCTGACGCTCGTGCCTATCACGGCCGGCATCACCTCCAACATGGCCATCAACGGCAACGCCGCTGCGCCGATCATCTTCCTGGTGATCTTCAACGTCGTCCAGTTCGCTCTGCGCTTCTGGCTCATGAACTGGTCCTACAAGCTTGGCACCAGCGCTATTGACGCTCTGACTGCCAACATGCAGGCCTTCACGCGTGCCGCTTCCATTATGGGCGTCTTCGTCGTCGGTTGCCTGGTCGTCACCATGGGTGGCACCCAGATCAACCTCCAGATCCCCAACGGCACCACCCGTGGCCTCTCCGCTACTACCGTGATCGTCTCCGAGAAGGAGGCCGAGAACTTCACCGGTATGGAGGGCATCGATACCGAGACCGCTGAGGCCGGTACCATCGCCATGACCGATGAGGACGGCAACGCCCTCACCGCTTCCGATGCCGACGGCAACGCTGTCGAGTGCGGCGTCACCGATCTGGGCAACGGCATGGAGTCCGTTACCTACGGCACCGTCACCGAGGATCCGGTCAACTTCTCTGTTGCCGACACCCTCAACACCATCGTCCCGAAGCTCGTCCCGCTTATGCTTACGCTGCTGCTTTACTACATGTTCGCTAAGCACAGCTGGACCCCGACCAAGGGCATTCTGCTGCTCTTCGTCCTGGGCATCCTGGGCGCTGGCCCGCTTGGTCTCTGGCCGAGCATCTGGTAAGGCTCTAGCTTGAGGGGTGTGTCCCTACGCGGCTCACACCCCGACCCCTTAAGCCATGTGTATGTTAAAAGCCGCGTGCTCGTAAGAGCGCGCGGCTTTTGTTTTCTTGATGAGTCGGGTGTTGCGGACTGATAATGCTTAACACCCTAGGTAGTTAGCCGAATTCGAGCAAAAGGGAGGATAGGATGGCGATCGGAGCGCGTAAGCAACCGCTGTACGATCAGCTGGTCGATATTCTGACCGAAAAGATTGACCATGAATATCGCGCTGGTGACATGATTCCTTCCGAGCGCGAACTTTCGGAGCGCTATGGTCTCTCGCGCACTACGGTACGCTTGGCTCTGCAGGAACTGGAGCGTTTAGGACTGGTGGTTCGGCAGCACGGTCGCGGTACCTTTGTGACTGACCGTTCGGCAAAAGCAACCAATCTTATGCAGTCCTACAGCTTTACCGAGCAGATGCGCGCGATGGGTCGCGACCCCGAGACCACGATTCTCGAGTTTTGCGAGATGGAGGCCGATAAGAATCTGGCCGAGCATATGGGATTGCGTATCGGTGATCGCATTTTTAAGCTTAAGCGCCTTCGTTCTGCCGACAACATGCCCATGATGGTCGAACGCAGCTATCTACCGGTTCGTCAATTTCTGTCCCTAAAGCGACCGCTGCTGGAGCGCAAGCCGCTTTACGATGTGATTGAGCAAGACTTTCAGCAAAAGATACGCGTGGCTGAAGAGGAGTTCTATGCGAGCATAGCCCGTCCCACCGACGCCCACCTTTTGGGAATTGTCGAGGGCTCGCCTGTGCTCGATTTAGTCAGGACTACGTATAACGAGTCAAACGAGGTTGTGGAGTATACACTCTCGGTTGCTCGTGCCGATCAGTTTAAATACAAGGTTTACCACCAGCGTAGCAACTAGTGTCCGCATCGTTTCCATATGGTGATTCTTTGCATTTAACTGGTTACTACCAGATAACCAACCGAAGTGTATAATTGCACGTCAGAGGATTACTTCTAGAGAGAGGTATTAGAAATGTTCGAGAAGAGTGTCGAGGAGCTCACCGAGCTCGGCGCCCAGATCACCACGGCCGAGATTGCTCAGCAGCCCGAGCTTTGGCGTGATACGCTCAACATCTATCGCGAGAACAAGGAGGCCATCGAGGCCTTCCTTACCGAGGCTCGTGCTATGGGCGAGGGCCGTCTGTCCGTTGTCTTCACCGGTGCCGGTACGTCCGACTATGTTGGCGATACCTGCGCCCCGTATCTGCGTCACGCCGGCAACACTGATCTCTACGACTTTAAGCCCATCGCCACGACCGACATCGTGAGCGCCCCGCGCGACTTCCTGCGCGCTGAGGATCCCACGCTCGTGGTTTCCTTTGCCCGCTCTGGCAACAGCCCCGAGAGCCTTGCCGCCGTTGCCGTTGCCAAGGAGCTCGTCCACAACGTCAAGTTCCTCAACATCACCTGCGCGCCCGAGGGCAAGCTCGCCGTCGAGTCTGCCGATGATCCCAATGCGCTGACGCTGCTCATTCCGCGCGCCAACGACAAGGGCTTCGCCATGACCGGCTCCTACACCTGCATGACCCTGCTCTCTACCCTCATCTTTGACGAGGCTTCCGACGAGCAGAAGGCCGAGTGGGTCGAGACCATCGCCAAGATGGGCGAGGAGGTCATCGCTCGCGAGTCCGAGGTTGCCGACTACCTCGCTGGCGACTTCAACCGCGTGACGTACTTGGGTTCCGGCTCCTTCGGTGGCCTTGCCCAGGAGAGCCAGCTCAAGATCCTCGAGCTTGCTCACGGTCTGGTCGCTACTTCCTACGACACCTCCATGGGCTATCGTCACGGACCCAAGTCCTTCGTCGACGACAAGACCCTCGTGTTCGTGTTCGTCAACAACGACGCCTACACCCGTCAGTACGACATCGACATCCTCAACGAGATCGGTGGCGACAAGATCGCTCAGCACACCGTTGCCGTTCAGCAGGATGGCGCTACCGTCTACGAGGGCGAGTCCTTCACCTTTAAGGGCTACGAGGCGCTTCCCGAGGGCTACCTTGCTCTGCCGTTCGTGATGTTTGCTCAGGCTATCAGCCTGCTCAACTCCGTGCGCGTGGGCAACACGCCCGACACGCCGAGCCCCACCGGTACGGTCAACCGCGTGGTTAAGGGCGTGACGATTCACCCCTTCACCGCTTAATCGCGTCCCCCTGTAAGGGCGCCCGTCCGCTCATAACGGCGGGCGGGCGCTTTTTGTTATTACGTGGGCTGGGTATAAGCATCACCACAGTCAACTGCTTTAGAAGCAAGGAGTGCATATGAGCACGTACGCAATTAAGGCTGACAAGTTCTTCTTGCCGGCAGGCCCGCAACTGGGCGGCTATCTTATGGTCGAGGATGGCGTCTTTGGCGCCTGGCAGGCCGACGAGCCCTCTTGCGAGATCAAGGACTACACGGGATCGTGGATCGCACCGGGTATGGTCGATACCCACATCCATGGCTTCTACAACCACTCAACTACCGATAACGACCCCGAGGGTATCGATATCAGCTCGACTGAGCTCGCCCGTCGCGGTACCACCAGCTGGCTACCCACGACGTTCACCGATGGCGTCGAGCAGATCAAGGACGCCTGCGCCGCCATCGCTCAGGCGGACGAGGGTCGCGGCCCCGACTTCTGCGGTGCTCGCATTCAGGGCATCTACCTGGAGGGCCCCTTCTTTACCATGAAGCACGTGGGCGCGCAGAACCCCGCTTATCTTATCGATCCCTCCGAGGAGGTCTTTGATCAGTGGCAGGAGGCTGCGGGCGGTCGCATCGTTAAGAGCGCCATGGCGGCCGAGCGCGACGGTGCCGCTGCTTATGCGGCTGCTCTGAACGCCAAGGGTGTGGTGACCAGCATCGGTCACTCCGACGCCACCTACGATGAGTGCATCGCCGCCATCAACGCCGGTGCCAGCTGCTTTACGCATACCTATAACGGCCAGCGCGGGCTGCATCACCGTGAGCCCGGTGTCGTGGGTGCTGCTATGTCCACGTCCGAGACCTACGCCGAGATCATCTGTGACGGCAAGCACGTAAACCCTGCCGCCATCAAGGCGCTGCTGCAGGCCAAGGGCTGGCAGCACACGGTACTCATCACCGACTGCCTGGGCTGCGGCGGCATGCCCGAGGGCAGCTACACCAGCGGCGGCATGGACGTCATCATGAAGGACAACCTGTGCTGGCTCGCCGATGGCAAGAGCATTGCCGGTTCGGTGCTCACGCTTGCCCAGGGCGTCAAGAACATCGTCGACTGGGGCATCGCCAGCGCCGATATCGCCATTCGCATGGCAACCGAGGTGCCGGCACGCTCCGCGCACATCGAGGATAAGTGCGGCAGCATCATGCCGGGTCGCGACGCCGACTTTGTCGTGTTCGACCATGAGCTCACCCTCGTCGAGACGTATGTTGGCGGCCAGAGCGTCGGCAACGCCTTTACCGAGTAACGAAAGAAAAAGACGGCGGGCCCGAATCTGCTCGGACCCGCCGTACGGGTTAAACGCTCAAAAGCACCTTTACAGTTACAGCTTGCTAGCGATTTTCTTTGCCGTACGCTTAACGCCGGCCACCAGGCCTCCTGCAGGATGCTCCTTCTCGTATGCTAGGCGCTTCTCGCGCTTGGCGTACTCTTCGACGATGATGTCTCCATACTCGTCTTCGATCTTGTCGAAGAAGTCGACGGCACCCTTAATTTCCTCAGCGGTCGGGTGCCCCTTTTGGACACCGCCGGTGAGTTTGAACGGCCCCCACGTATCAAAGCCGGGGCAGCCGTAGACACCCATAAAGATGGCCTGCCTCATGCGGCAGATGCCATCGATATCCTTGCCGTACCACTTGTTTTTGCCACCGTAGGTCATAAGGCCAAACACCTTGTCCTGCGGCTGCAACACGTTAGTGAGCACGCGTGCCATGTCCTTGTCGATCTCGGAGTAATAGATGCCCGTGGCGACACCAATCAGATGGTATTCGTGCAGGTTGGGATACTCGTTTTTGCCGAGTGTTTTCACGTCGAGGGTATCGATTTCGGGGTGCGCCTCGACGATGGCGTCCACGAGCTTTTTCGTATTGCCGTGGTGGCGTGAGGCATAAAGAATGATGGTTCGCATAAGAAGGCCTTTCAGCTGTAATTGCATCAATGTCTGTATGGTACCCCGTTACATGGCCGGGATACCGGACGCATCGATGAGCGTGCGGGTTTGTCCATTGGTCAGAGCCGAGACGGGTACTTGCGAGCAAAAAGCAGTTGTTCGAAAGGATGGGCAATGGAATACGCTCTCTCCAACGATTCGATTTCTATTAAGGTGTCCACGGCTGGTGGTTCGTTTACCTCGATTGAGGCCGGAGGTCGCGAGTACTTGTGGCAGGGTGACCCCGCCGTGTGGTCCGGCCAGGCGCCGGTCTGCTTTCCGATTTGCGGAGGCCTGCGCGATGGTAGTGCCATGACGTTTGCCGGGCATCATGTAAAGCTCGCTCGCCACGGCTTTGCGCGCAAGCAGGAGTGGAAGCTGCTGAGCCAAGGCGAGAACGAGTTGGCTGTGTGTCTGGCGTCCGAGGATAACGCTGCGTTGCTGAGCGATTATCCGTATCCGTTTAGGCTCGTCGCCCGCTATACGCTCGAGGACGCCGCCGTGCGTGTCTCCTATGAGGTTACCAACGAGGGCACCGAGGACATGCCGTTCTTTATCGGTGGGCATCCCGGCTTTAGGTGCCCGCTCGATGAGGGCGAGGCCTATACGGACTACGAGTTGCGCTTTGAGAAAGAAGAGGCTGCAGAGCTTTGCACCGCTGTCCCTTCGACTGGCTTGATTGACGTGGACAAGCGCTCCAAGAACCCCATGGTGGGAAAGACGCTGCCCCTGTCGCACGAGCTCTTCGATTTTGCGGAGACCATCTTTGACGTGCTCGAGAGCCGCCAGGTCACGCTTTCCAAAAAGGGCGAGGACAAGGGCGTTCGCCTGAGCTTTGAGGGCTTCCCATATCTCATTGTGTGGAGCAAGCCCGAGGGTGATTTTGTGGCAGTTGAGCCTTGGGGCGGCCTTTCGACCTGCTCCGATGAGGACGACGTGCTTGAGCATAAGCGTGGCTGCCTTGTCGCCAAGCCCAAGGAGACCGTCGTTCGCTCGTTCACGATTGAGATTCTGTAATTCCGTTTTGTCGACTCGTATCGCGAGGCACAAGGAGCCTGCGAGATAAGGAGCTAAAAATGATCCTCACCGTTACGATGAACCCGTCCGTCGATACACGCTATCAGCTCGATGAGCTCATTATCGACGACGTTAACCGTGTGACGCCCGAAAAGACCGCCGGCGGCAAGGGTCTCAACGTGGCCCGTGTACTGGGTCAGCTGGGCGACGACGTTGTGGCAACCGGTCTACTCGGCGGCCACATGGGCGCCTACATGGCCGAGCTCATGGATGCCAACGGCATTAAGAATGATTTTGTACCCATCAAGGGCGAGACTCGCATTTGCCTTAACATCCTCCACGCCGGCAACCAGACCGAGCTACTCGAGAGCGGCCCGACGATTGCCCCCGAGGAGCTCGATGCCTTTACCGCCAAGTTCGCCGAGCTTGCGAGCAAGGCCGCTGTCGTTACCATCTCGGGTTCGCTGCCCCGTGGTGTCGAGGCGGGCTACTACGCCAAGATCACGGGTATTGCCGAGAACGCCGGCGCCAAGGTGCTGCTCGATACCTCGGGTGCTTCGCTCGAGGCCGCCCTTAAGTCCGAAATTAAGCCCGAGCTGGTCAAGCCTAACCTGACCGAGATTAACGGCCTTCTGGGCACGAGCTTTACCACCGACGATGTGGACGAGCTCCGCGCCGCGCTCGCCTCTGATGCCCGCTTCTCCGATATCCCCTGGGTCGTCGTGTCCATGGGCGCTGCCGGCTCCGTGGGCTTCCATAATGGCCGTGCATTCCGCGCCAAGACCCCCGATATCCCCGCCGTTAACGCTACGGGCTCTGGCGATTCGACCATTGCCGGCTTCGCGCATGCGATTGCTGCTGGCGCGGATGACGAGACGGTGCTGCGTACCGCCAACACCTGCGGCAAGCTCAATGCCATGGATCCCATGACCGGCCATCTGGTCATGGACCGTTGGGACGAGGTCTACAACGGCGTTGTCGTGACCGAGCTGTAAAAGCCTGGGCGTCGGCCCCGGCATTGCTTGCTAGCTCATGTCGACGACAAGTGCGGTAGCATTATGCTGGGGCGCGACGCCGAGTTTGTCGTGTTCAATCCCGACCTTACCCTGGTCGAGACGTATGTGGGTGGCAACAGCGTCGGTAATGCATTTACCGAGTAGCTGCCAAATAAACGATCCGAGAGGGGATTTAGATGATTTACGGTGCATTGGGCGATATCGAGGAATACCGCGGAATGCTCAAGGGCCTCGACGTGCTGATCGACTGGCTCGAGGAGAACGACCCGGCACAGCTCGAGGTCGGCAGCCATCCGATTTTGGGTGAGAAGGTCTTTGCGAACGTCATGTCTCCCACGACGCGTCCCGAGGCTGAGGCTCACTATGAGACGCATCAGCGCTATCACGACCTGCAGATCGACGTCGAGGGTCGCGAGGCCTTCAAGGTCGCTACGGGCAGCCTGACACTGGTCCAGGAGTTTGACGAGAAGGACGACTATGATCTGGTCGATTCCGACGCCTCGATCGCCGGCGATCTTGCCGACGACAAATTCGCGCTGTTCGTTGCCGGCGAGCCCCACATGCCCACGCTCGAGTTCCCGGGCGATGGCGCACAGCCGGTCAAGAAGATCTGCTTTAAGTTGCTTGCCGACGCTTACTGGGAGGAGTAACGCGCTGCTCGTCTGAGCTGCTCGTCTGATGGCGTGATTCCATTGAGGAGCGCGCTTGGGCCCCGCTGATCGCGGTTCCTTTGGGGATTGCGGTTGGCGGGGCTTTTTGTTGAGTAGGGGAGTTGCCGGCGGCGTTGTGCTTGGATTGGCGGATGTGCGCCCGAAATCGGCAACAAAAAAGCCGCCCGAAGGCGGCTATCTTGTGCAATGGAGCCAGCGACCGGGCTCGAACCGGTGACCCCCGCTTTACGAGAGCGGTGCTCTACCAACTGAGCTACGCTGGCGGCCATGTGATGACGCAACTGAGGCGTCAACGGCTGTTTATGATACGGGACATCGCACATCCGCGCAAGTGTTCTGACGGCTTTTCTCACTTTAAATGCACTAATATTAGAGGCGTGATGTCTGCAGTGCCCATTTGGTACTTGACCTGCTGTTGAGTTGGTGGCCGACGTCCCGCTCGTATGGGTCTCAAACAGAATGGGGCAGCCATGGCTCAACCCAAGATCCTTCTCACGCGTATCGATGACCGTTTCATTTACGGGCAAGACGTTGAGCTGTGGAACGAAGCCGTGGGTTCCAATCTTGTCTTAATCGTCAACGATGAGATCGCGGCGGATTCGCGCCAATGGGCACCCATGAGGGTGGCGGCGCCAGAAGGCGTTTGGACGCGGTTTTTCTCGGTGCAAAGGACCATCGACATCATTTATACCGCAACGCCGCGCCAATGGATTCTCATCATGGTGGCGTCGCCCACGGATGCACTCGCGCTGGTTAAGGGCGGTGTGCCAATAACCAAGATCAGCATCGGCCATATGCGGGCGAGGGAGGGCAAGCGCTCTGCAACGCCTGCCATTGCCGTAGACGATACGGACATTGCCGCCTTCAAAGAGTTGCAAAAGCTCGGCATAGAGCTAGAAATCCGTTATCTCCCCAGTTCCGCCCCCGACCCCATTGGCAATCTGTTCAACTGATCCCTTGGGGACGGAGGAAAACGGATCATTTTGCCCTTGCGAGGGATGCGCGCGATGCCGCCTGTCAAAAACTATGCCCATTTACTACGTTTGATTGGCTATCGTCGAGCATGTTGAATTTGAGATAAACAAAACCGCAGGTATACTGCTCACAAATGTAACAAAAACCGGTGCATGGTCGAGCATCCCGGGCTAAACGTAGTAAATGGGCATAGTTTTGATATGTCACTCATACAGTCACAGAAAAAACGAGCCTAAAAGATGAAAAAGCGCCCGCTGGCGGTGGTGCCGGCGGGCGCTGCTGTGCGATATGTCGCGTTGCGGGCTTAGTGCCTCATAAAGTGGTATTCGATCACATTGCTGTAGGGATGGCCCGGGCCCACAATGCCCTGCGGGAACAGAGGCTGGTGCGGCGTGTCGGGGTACATCTCGGCCTCGAGGGCAAAGCCGGCGCCCCAGCCATAGTTGGCATCGTCCTTGGCGTGCTCGTCGCCCAGCCAGTTGCCGGTGTAGAGCTGCACGCCCGGGGCAGTGGTGTAGTAGTCCATCTCACGACCGGTCCACATCTCCTCGACGTGCATCGCGCGGCGCAGGTTGCGGCCGTACTGATAGCCATCGATGCACAGGCAGTGATCGTAGCCACGGGCCTGCTTGATCTGCGGGTCGTCGGCCTCCATGCCGGGTGCGACGGGGCGAAGCTCGCGAAAGTCAAACGGTGTTCCCTCGACCGGAGCAATCTCGCCGGTTGGGATGTTCTGCTCGTTAATGGGCAGGTAGTGGGCGGCGTTGGCGACAAAGAAATGTTCGCAGTCCATGCCGGCGTTATGGCCTGCAAGGTTAAAGTACGTGTGGTTGGTCATGGACACGTAGGTGGCGCGGTCGCTCTCGCAGCCATAATCGATGCGGAAGATGCCGGTGTGCGTAACGGTAAACACGGCCGTAAAGGTTCGGTTGCCGGGCAGGCCCAGCTCGCCATCCTTAAGCGAGGTGGTCATGCGCACGGCGTTATGGACCTCGTCGAGCTCAACATCCCACACACGTTTGTGCAGACCGTGCTCAAGGTCGCTGTGCAGGTTGTTGGCGCCCTCGTTGGCGGGCATATGCCAGTCTGTGCCGTCGATGGCGATCGTGGCGCCAGCGGTGCGGTTTGCCACAGGGCCGATGGTCGCGCCAAAGCAGGCGGGGTTGTCAAAGTAATCCTCGAGCTTATCGAAGCCCAGCACCACATCGCGCACGTTGCCGGCAATGTCGGGCACATCGATACCAAGCACCGTGGCGCCATAGTCCATAATGCGAACGCAGATCTCGGGCCCGTTGAGGGTGTAACGATGAACGGGGGTACCGCACGGCGCGGTGCCGAAAAGCTCGGAAGTGATCATTTGGTTCCTAACATCGAGGTATTTCGGACAAACTGTAGCGCGAACAGGCAAGATTATCACTACACCCCACTAAAGCAGATGGTATTTTTCTCAAAAAAGTGATGATTGGAGCTGTGCGGGCGTTCATTTTTGACGCGCACGAGTCTGATACAATTTGTTCGTTACTGTTTGAATGATATGCGCGCAAAGAACAGCGAGGATTCATCGTGATTAAGGCAGAACGACAGGATAAGGTTCGACAACTGCTCGAAGAGCAGGGCACGGTCTCGGTCAAGGAGATTTCGGATGCGCTGGGCGTCTCGGATATGACGATTCGCCGCGACCTCGAAGAACTTGCGAGCCTGGGCGAGATCGAGCGCGTGCACGGCGGAGCCCGCAGTGCGCAGGGCCGTCCCCACGCTATGTTGCGCCATGAGTATTCGCACAGCGAAAAGCGCACTAAGCATGCTGAGGAAAAGCTGCAGATTGCGCGCCGTGCTGTGGAGCTTATCGAGGAAGGCTCGACCATCTTTTTGGGTACGGGCACCACGGTTGAGCAGATGGCCTCGATGCTGCCGACGTTTCGCCTGCGCATTGTGACCAATTCGCTTTCGGTGTTTAACCTGCTCGAGGCGCGCGAGGACTGCGACTTGTGCCTCGTGGGCGGTATGTACCGTCGCCGCACCGCCGCTTTTGTGGGACCAACAGCTGAGGATACCCTGCGCACGCTGGGCATCGATGCGGCGTTTATCGGCGCCAACGGTATCTTGGACGGTGACGTGTCTACGTCCAACATGGACGAGGGCCGTATCCAGCAGCTCGCCTTTAGCAAGGCCGACTCGCGCTACCTGATCGCCGACTCCAGCAAGATCGGCAAGCGCGACTTCTACACCTTCTGCCGCCTGGACAATTTAGACGCCGTGGTGTGCGAGCCGGGTATTACCGCCGAGGATCGTGCCGCAATCGAGGAGCACACGCAGGTCATTTGCTAGCGAGTGCCGCCGTGCTAGATCAGGCGGGCGTAGTCCTGTGACTGGTGAAAGACGTGGGCGATATAGATCGCATCGTGCTCAAACTTGTAAAGGCACGCGTAGTTGTTGACGGGAAACGATCGATAATTGCGTGTCGCCAGTTCCCGTATGTGGGAGAGGGGCCGTAGGAGCGACTGCTCGCGAAGCAGGTCAAGCTGATATTCAAACTCGGCAACAAAATTGCCCGCTGCACGTGGATTCATGAGGATTTGAGCAAGGTATCCGACAATACTCTCGTACTCATATCGTGCGCTTTTGAGTATTACGACGTTATAGGTCATATTTGTCTCGCATCGCGGTCGCGAAGGAGTCGTAGTCGCTGTAGTCGCCTTGCGATATCTCGTCTTCTGCCAGCATCATACGAGACAGCAGCTTGGCTTTGGCGATTTCTTCTTGCATGAGGCGATACTGGTCGCTGCTGATGCAGTGCATGGCCTCGTAGCCGTTCTTAGTTACGGTGACGTCGCGCTCAGACTCAACAAGTGCGGTGAATGTGGCAGTGTCCTTCATGTCTCGGACGGGCACACAGATGGGCATAGGTATCTCCTTCGCATTGGGACATAATTGTGCCACGTCATAAAAAATTGTCGGCGCCGCTGAATTGTCTCAATCTGTAACAGGTAGGACCGAAAAGTTCGGTTAGATGTTACGGATTGAGACAAACGTGCGGCGCGGGCCGCTCAAAAGCAAAAAAGGCAGATACGACCAAGGATGCGGGGCATCTACCGGGAAGGTCGTATCCGCCACACGGAAAGAGGCGCATGGACGCAGCGCCCATGCAATCGGGATTGGTAAGGTGCTCAATCGCGCGCGATAGTCGCGGCGGCCGGTGGAGCAGGCTTGCAAGCAGGGGCAAGTGACACGCTCAACACGATTCTAAAAACAAAAAGGCCAGGATACAGTTCATCCGGTGGTGTGTTCATCGCCTTCGTTGCCAGATTGTTCTGCACGCTGGCGCGTTGCGACGAGTTATGAGCCCATATCATGCTGAGAAGGCAAAGCCCAAGAACAAAAGTATCCCCGTCGGACCTAAGTTCCGACGGGGGCTACGGTGCGCTATCGCGCTGAATGGGTGTGATTACAATTGAGTGGCACAGGTACCCTCAACCATAGCGGGAACAGCGGCAACGCCCTGCTCGACCATGCAGTTTACATCGATATCGGTGTAGAACGCGATGTGGTTGGTGAGCAGCACGTTGGGGAACTGGCGTAGGTAAGCCATCTTGCGGTTGGCAAGAATGTCGTGCATACGGTTCTCATGGTAGATGCCCACTTCGTCCTCGAAGACGTCCATAGCAAGCGCACCGATCTTTTCGGACTCAATCGCCTCGATGACGGCATCGGTGTCGATGAGCTCACCGCGCGAGACGTTGACGATGGTCACATCTTCGCGCATCTTGGCGATGGCATCGGCATTGATGATGCCGCGGGTGGAGTCCATGAGGGGCACGTGCAGGGTGATGACGTCGGAGTTGGCAACGAGCGTATCCATGTCAACGTACTCGAGGCTGCCGCGGTTTGCCAGCTCGGCATTGGGGTAGGGATCGTAGGCCAAGATCTTGCAGCCAAGGCCGGAGAGGTTGTCGATGACGGTGCGACCAATGCGGCCGGTGCCAACCACGCCCACGGTCAGCGTGCGCAGTTCGCGGCCCAGCAGCCCGTCCAGGGAGTAGTCATTCACCTGCTGGCGCCAAATGGCGGCCTTGCAGCGGCGCAAGGCCATCAGGATGAGCATAACGGTGAACTCGGCAACGCCGTAGGGCGGATAGGCGGTGTTGCACACCTTGATGCCCAGCTCCTGGGCGCGCTTGACGTCCACGTGGTTGAAGCCGACGCAGCGGATAGCGATGTAACGAACGCCCAGCTCGTGCGCGCGCTCCACCAAAGCGGCGGACATCACGGATTTGTTGTTGATGATGATTCCCTCGCAGCCTGCAACGGAGTCAATGTTAGCTTCGGAGAGGATTTGAGTGTCAAAGGAGATGGAGTAGCCTGCTGGAAGATTGGCGGCAGCGCGCATGTAGGCGGCGACCTCGTCGTCGCGCAATTCGAACAGTCTGATGTTCATAGCGTTCCTTTTCTATGTCGGCGTATGATACGTCGCGGCCGGTGCCCGTGTGGCCCGTCCGCCGCGCTCGGGGATACCGTTCCCGTGGCGCATTCATTGTCGTTACGATAATAGGCGGGTTTTTCGTGCTGCAACATCGCACAACCAGCACTTCCACGATTGCTATTTCACCTACGCGGTGAAAGATTTGAATGCGCGTGAAATTGGCAGGTCCTATGACGGAAGGTATAGTTATCTGAGACGATGATAGGAGGGTGCCGTGAGTTCCGATCGAAGCAGGGAAATTGTTCGTATTCTCGAAAGCGGGGCGTCCTGGACCACGGCGTCTCAGATCGCTTCGCAGGTTGGATGCTCTTCCCGTACTGTCAAAAGCGACATCACCGCGCTGAATCGCACCCATGAGGGCATGATTGTTGCCAGCTCGAAGGGCTATCGTATCGAGGATGCCACAGCAGCGGCGCAGCTGCTGTCGCAGCAGGCGAACGAGGTGCCGCAGACGGCCGAGGCGCGCAAGCGTTATATTCTGTTTGAACTGCTGATGCGCCACCGCAAGGTGCGCGCGGCTGATTTGGCGGAAAGCCTCTATATCTCGCTTGCGACGCTCGATAATGAGCTGGTTGCCATCAAACGAGAGTTGTCCGGGTACGGCCTGGTGCTGCGTTCGCGCGCGGGCTCGCTGTATATCGAGGGCAGTGCATCGGGTGAGAAGAAGATGGTCAACCAGCTGATCTTTGACGAGACGAAGGACTATTTCAGCCAAATCGACCTTATCAATCGCTATTTCCCCAAGCTCGACCTCGCGCAGTTGCAGGAGCGCATCGACGCATGCCTGAAGCGCCGCGGGTTCTACATCAACGGCTATGCGCTCTCGAGCCTCATCATACATATTGCCATCTTCGTGGAGCGCACAAGCAATGGGTTCGAGTCGGTACCGACGACGGTCAAGGCGGCTCAGCCCGCCGGTAACGAGGCGCGCGAGGGTCTTGACGAGGTGGCGGGTGAGGTTTGCGCGGCTATCGAGGACCTTTTCTCTGTGCTCGTGTCCGATGCCGATCGCGATGCCGTCCGCTTGATGCTGGGTGCAAACTTGATTCATGCGAATCGTTTTGAACCAAGTGACCCGGAGCACCGGCATGCGCGCGAACTGTTGGGTGCGATTGTGGAGCGCGTGCACGATCAATTCGGGCTTAATTTGAGCGATGGCGAGTTTGAGCTTCGTTTCTCTCTGCATCTGGCCAATATGCTATCCCGCGTGCGCTGCGGGATGCTGTTGCGTAACCCGCAGCTCGAGGCCATCAAGAGCAGTCAACCGTTTATTTACGATGTTGCGGTGTTTGTCGCCGATGTCATCGCTGCGGAGACCGGCGTTTCTGTCAACGAAGACGAAATCGCCTACATCGCGCTCCACGTGGGGTGCTTGGTGGAGGGGCAGCGCGCCAATGCCGATAAACTGCATGCGCTGGTGGTGTGCACACGTCACAACGCCTACGAGACTCATATCGACAGTTTCCTCGATGCCCTTGATGCTTGTGTGGTGGTTGAGGGTATCGTGCCTGCCATCGACGCGGCGGGTGACATCTCGCGCGTTGACCTCGTGATTTCAACCGTGCCGCTGTCGGGGTATTGCCCGGTACCGGTGGTTAATGTCTCTCCGTTCTTTAGCAAGCAAGATATTTCGCTGATGCGTGAGCGTGTCGAAGCGCTGCTTAAGGCGCGCCTGCGGACAAACCTTGAGTGCAGCATGCGCACCTTCTTCACCGAGGATTTCTTTGCGATCGAGCCCGAGGTTGACGATTGGCGCGATGCGATTTGCAAGATGAGTGCGCCGCTGATCGAGGGTGGCTACGCGTTTGAGAATTTTACTGAGCGCCTACTGGAGCGTGAGGACATCAGCTCCAGTGCATACTGTGACATCGCGATGCCACACCCGCTCGATATGGACGCCAAGCGCACTGCCGTCTCGGTCGCTCTGTTCCCGCGCGGCCTTGCGTGGAACAACGCGACGGTGCATGCGGTGATCATGCTGTCGATTACCCGTGATGACCGGGCGTTTTTTGGCGAGCTGTTCAATTACATCTCGGGCGTGCTACTCAAGCCCGGTGCTGTGCGCGCCATCTCCCATGCAAAAAGCTACCAGGAGTTCTTGGACGCCCTGTTGCGTTGTGCGTAGGGTTTGCGTACAAGCGGGGGTGGCTACGTCAAAAAGGCCCTCCGTCGGGTGGTCGCCTTCTCGCTTGTCGCTTCGCGACATTTCAACTCATAAATAACAACGCCCGCTCGAGCACATACTCGGGCGGGCGTTGCATGAAAGGAGGGCCTTTGATACGCGGGCGAGGTCTACTTGATGAGCTGGTGGGTAGCCATGCGATCCATGGCCTCGATGACCAGCTTGCGAGGCATGCCCAGGTTCAAGCGCACGAAGTCGGCGCCGTTCGCGACATAGAAGGTGCCATCGCCCACGATGACGCCCGCCTTCGCTGCCATGTGGTTGCAGATTTCGGTTGCCGTGGCGCCCGTGCCAGCGATGTTCACCCACGGTAGGTAGGATGCATCCATACGCATGAGCTCCCAACCCTTCATCTTCTCCTCGATGAAGGCGGCGGTCTGTGCATAAGACTCGCGCAGATAGTCGGTGATCTGGTCCAGCCACTCCTCGGACTCATCGTAAGCGGCGATGATGGCGGCGCAGCCAAACGTGTTGGGAGAGGTAATAGAGTTCATCTCCAGGCGATGGCGGAAGATAGTGCGGATGCGCTCGCTGGGGATCATAGAGTAGGAAGTCTTGAGGCCGCCCAGATTAAAGCCCTTGTTGGGCGAGGTGAGTACGATAAGGTTGTCCAGATAACGCTCGGGCAGCTGCAGGGCCGAGATGAACGAGCCGGCCATGATGTGCTCGCAGTGAACCTCATCGACCACCAGTAAGCAGTTGTACTTGTGGCAGATCTCGGCGACGCGGGTGATTTCATCGAGCGTCCAGATGCGACCACCGGGGTTGTGCGGCGAGCAGAACAGGTGCACGCGTGGACGGAAACGATCCATCTGTTCCTCGAGCAGGTCGAAGTCGATGCGATAGGTGCGATCGCGATAGATGAGCGGGTTTTCGATTACGCGGAACCCGTTGTTGTGCGCCGCGTAGCCAAAGGGGTCGTAGACCGGCGTGTTGAGGATGACGCAGTCGTTGGGCTGGCAGAATGCCTGATACAGGTAGTGGATGGTCGGGACGGTTCCATAGGCGAGTGTGATCCACTCGCGCTTGACCTCGTTGTTATGGCGGCGGCGCTGCCAGTTGATGACGGCGTTGTAAAAGCCGTCGTGCGCATAGCCATAGCCGTATGCTCCGTTTTGGGCTACCTCGGCCAGACGCGTGCAGATTGCGGGGGCGGCGGCAAAGTCCATGTCGGCGATCCACATGGGAATGTAGTCATCCCCAGCCTTAGGGAATTTCTGCTTGATGATGGCGGGGTCCCACTTGCGAGCGTGATCGAGCGAGCGGTCAGCCATGGAATCGAAGTCGTAAACCGGCATAAGGTATCCTCCTCGGCGATATAGGCGCGACCCGCGGATGTGGGTCGCACACCGCCGGCGTGGTTCGCATCAGCGGCGTATGTTGCAGATAAGTATGACAAAGATGCATTTGGAGCCCCATCCCCAGTAATTGCACGGCCGTGGTGAAAGGGGAGGGGCTTTCACCGTTTCACCGCTACGGTGAAAGCCCGGATACATCATTTGCGGCGCGCTGTCGATACACTCGCATACAGACGCCGCCACTACGGGCGCCGCCATACGACCACAAGGGGGGTTACCTATGAACAAGGAGCTTATGTTCGCCTTGAGCAACGCCGACGCTGTCGCTTGCCGCGAGGGCGAGGTCCGCTCCATCATGCATGCCGAGCTTGACGATATCGCCGACGCCGTCGAGTACGACAAACTCGGTTCGATCATGTTTAAGAGCGCGGGTACCGAGGAGAATCCGGTCCGCATTCTGTTCACCGGCCACATGGACGAGGCCGGCTTTATGGTTCGCTATATTTCCGATATCGGCATGGTTCATGTGATCGGCGTGGGCGGCCCGCGTAAGAACAGCGTCGAGAGCCAGATTGTGCGCATCAAGACGCGTAGCGGCGAGAAAGTTCGCGGCGTGTTGTTTGCCAAGCGCGATGCCGACGGCACTCCGACCGATATGTACATCGACTTTGGCTGCGAGACGGCTGAAGAAGTCCGTGAGCTGGGCATTGAGATTGGCGACTGGGGAACCTTTGCGGCCGAGTGCGAGCTCAAGCCCGTGAGTGACATTCTGCTGGGCAAGGCGTTCGACGACCGCGCCGGTGTGTATGTGGTGACCGAGGCCATGAAGCGCCTGGCCAACACCCCGCACGCAGCCGAGCTGTGGTTCGCCGGTTCCTCTTCCGAGGAGGTTGGCTGCCGCGGTGCTCAGACGGCTGCGGCGCACCTGGATGCCGATATCGTCATCCCAGTGGACATCGCTAATCCGCCCGAGTTCGATCGCGGTTGGAATAACAGCCGCAAGAACGGCCACGGTCCCATGATCGTGCACTACGACCGCATGCATGTCCCCAACGAGAAGCTGCTGCACTTCATCGTGGACACCGCCGAGAAGAACAACATCCCCTTCCAGCGTGACCTGTTCAAGGGCGGCGGCACCGATGCCGGCACCGCTCATCTAGTGGGAGACGGCAAGCTGGCAACGGTGATCGGCGTGCCGTTGCGCTACTGCCACGGTTCGTGGTCTGTCATGCGTGGTGCCGATTTGGACGCGGCAGTCGATCTGGTATGCGCGCTGGCAACCTCGATCGATCGCGTCACCTATGAGGAGCTTAAGAGCTTCGAGTAGCGCTTCGGCAGTCAACGGTTTCAATCGGGCGCGCCGTCAAAGCGGTGACGTGCCCGCCGAGCAGAAAGGGATTATCCCGGTGGAAAACAACGAACAGCAAATCATGACCATCATCGGCTCTGCCGGCGCCAGCAAGGGCAAGGCGTTCGCCGCGCTCGCTTGCGTGCGTGAGCGCGACTACGAGGGCGCCCGTGCGCTGCTTGCCGAAGCCAAGGAGGCCGATCTGGCCGCCCATGCCGCCCAGACCGAGGTGATTACCCAGGCCCTGTCCGGCGCGGAGAACGCCGCCGCTGCGAGCCTGCTTATGGTCCATGCCCAGGATCACTACATGACCTCTCAGCTCGCCCGTGACCTCATCGAGGAGATCGTCAAGATCTTCGAGGAGCGCGACGCCGAGGCCAAGCAGGCGTAAGAAACACGTCTGCGAAGGAGCGATGCGCGCTACGAGCGCTGCGGTCCGTTCCTTCTCCAACAGTATTCAATTGCCGTTAGAAAGGGATAAACAATGGCAAAGATGAACATCGTTTTGTGCTGTGCCGGTGGTTTCTCCACCACCATGCTGATGGATCGCATCAAGCAGACGATCCACAACAGCCAGAAGCTCAACGACGATGACTTTGAGCTCAAGGCCATCGCTGCCGACCTGCTGGACCAGGAGGTCGACCACATGGACGCGTTGATTATGGGTCCTCAGATCGCCCATAAGCTCGAGTCCATCAAGCCCCTGATTGAGCCTCGTCACATCCCATACGTGATCGTCGATCAGGAGACCTACGGCAAGATGGACGGTGCTACCGTGTTTAAGCAGCTGCTCATCGCCAAGAAGAAGGCTGACATGGCCCGCGAGGCCGCCGAGGCAAACCAGTAAGCCCCTGTTTGATATATCCTGAAGTGGAGGATGCGACGTATGTCGGAAGCTGTAGAGAAAAAGCAGAGTGCCTTTGATAAATTCGAAAACCTGCTGAACACCTATCTTGGCCCTGTTGCCGAGAAGATGGACAAGCAACGTCACCTGTCCGCAGTTAAGAAGGCCATGATCGCCATGACCCCGCTGCTACTGATTGGTTCGTTCTGCCTGATCCCGGCCGCCATTCCCAACATGATTGGCGAGACCAACCCCATCTCCGTTTGGATTCTGAACAACACCCAGTACTTCGATTTGGCCTATAACGTTTCCATGGGCCTGATGTCGGTCTTCGTTTCCGTCGTTACCGCCTACCACCTGGCCAAGTCCTATGAGCTGGACGCTCCCGGCTCCATGTCCATGGCCCTCGTTGCCTTCCTGTTGCTCGGCATGGAAATGGACGAGGCCGGCGGCATCGCGCTGCGTGGCATGGGTTCCAAGGGTCTGTTTGTTGCCATGGTCGCTTCGCTACTCGCGGTCGAGGTGTACCGTTGGTGCAAGAAGCGTCACTTCACCATCAAGATGCCTGATACCGTGCCCGACTTCATCTCGAGCTCCTTCGAGATCATCCCGGTCACCGCTATCGTCATCGGCCTGTTCTTGGGTATCCGTGTTCTGTGTCAGGGCGTTTTCGGCATCATGCCCAACGAGATCTTCTCGATCATCCTGGCCCCGCTCGTCGGTTCGATGGACAGCCCGCTCGCGGTTACCTTCTACCACATCCTGCGCTGCTTCATCTTCTTCTTCGGCATTCACCCCTCCGTTCTGTCGCCGATTGTTCAGCCGATTTCCACGCAGTTCCTGGCTGAGAACATCGCTGCGGTTCAGGCCGGTGGTGTCGCTACCCACATCTTCACCCCTGGCCCCATGTCCGCATTTGGCGGTTTCACCGGCCTGGGTGTGACCATGGGCGTTGTTATCTGGTTCATGTTCTCCAAGTCCAAGGTCCAGCGCGAGATCGGCCGCATCGCTTTCATCCCGTCGCTGTTCGGCGTAAACGAGCCGATTCTGTTCGGTGCTCCGATTGTTCTGAATCCGATTTTCTTTATCCCGTTCGTTATCTTCGGCGGCATCCTGTCCTCCATCCCGTTCTGGTTCATGAGCTGGGGCTGGGTACCCTGCTCTACCTTCACGCCTCCTTACGTCGGTGTGTTCCTGGAAGGCTTCCTGACCAACATGTCTTGGACCTCGATTGCGGCCAACGTGGTTCAGCTGGTCCTCGCACTGATCGTGTACTACCCCTTCTGCAAGGTTGCCGAGAAGCGTGCATTGGCTGAAGAGGCTCGTATGGCTGCCGAGAAACATTCCGAGATCTCTGCTGAGGACGAGGCTCTGCTCGAGGATCTTGACCTCGACTTCTAATCAAGTGGAATAGCAGGCGCCTGCGCCTGCTAATTTTGAAAGTATGAAAGCCCGGCGATGGGGGAGACTTCGTTGTCGGGCTCCTTTGAAAGGCGCTACGTTCGATGAATGCACATGTGGATAATATCCGTACCTTCTTGGACGAGCACGAGCTCGACGCATTGCTGATCAAGAGTAAAACCATGAAGCGCTACCTGGGCACGTTGACCGGTAGCGGTTGCAAGGTGCTCATCACGCGTGACCGCGGTTTTCTCATCATGGACGGCCGCTATGTGAACGAGGCCCAGGGTCGCGAGTTCGATCTGGAGTTCCGTGTTCACGAGCAGGGGAAGAGCTATTTGGTCGAGCTCGAGCGTGCGCTCAAGGAGTGCGGCTGTGCCACGGTGGGCATCGAGGAGTCCGAAATCTCAATCTCGGAGTATCGCAACTTGGAGGGCTTGGGCTTTGGCACTACGCTGCTGGGCAGCGAGATGGCGCTGATGCGCCTGCGCAAGGACGAGGCTGAGATTGCTGCGGTCCAGCATGCGGTCGATGTTGCCGATGACGTGTACGCCAAGGTGATCGAGCAGTTGCACGTGGATATGACTGAATTTGAAATCTCCGCACTCGTGCACTATTACTCGATTGCCGCCGGTGCCGAGGCAATGTCGTTCGATACCATCGTTGCCACCGGCGAGCGCAGCGCCATGCCTCATGGCCGTCCTACCGACCGTCGGGTCCAAGCACATGAGCCGATCCTGATTGACTTCGGTGTGCAGATCAACGGTTATCAGTCAGATATGACGCGCGTGTGCTTCCTGGGCGCCCCGACCGACCGGATGGCTCATGTGTACGAGACCGTTTTGAATGCTCATCTTGCAGGCATCGATACCATTCGTTGCGGTGTGGTGGCGCGCGATGTGGATGCGGCCGCACGTCGTGTAATCAACGAAGCGGGTTACGGTGAGTATTTCACCCATGGTCTTGGTCATGGTATCGGCATGGGTGGCGACTTGCCGCTGCTAAACCCCTCTGGTGAGATTGTGCTCGACAACGGAATGATCATGTCCTGCGAGCCGGGCGTATATATTCCTGGAGTCGGAGGCGTGCGCATTGAAGACGACGTCTTGTTGAAAGACGGCGTTGCATGCCCGCTTAACCATACTGATAAGCAGCTGCGCATTCTGAATGTGAGGTAGCGCATGGCTAAAAAGCGCAAGGAACGGCCGCGTGCGGCGACCGCGGAGCAGATGCCTTCTCCTGCGGCGAGCACTGTGAGCAAGATTCACAAGGAATCGAAGGCTAATGCATCCTCGATTCTGCCGGCGCCCCCGCTGTCGCGTTTGTACGCGTACGTTATCGACTGGATTTTGGGTGGTATTGTCTCTGGCTTGCCAGCCGTGTTGGTTTATCTTGCGCTGACCCACAAGAACGCGATGCTCCCCGACTTGTACGTGTTTGAGGCAATGGGGTATCCCTGGAGCGTCGGTATCGTGGTCGGACTATCGTGCGTGCTCGCCGCTATCGCATACTTTGTGCTGATTCCGTTGCTGGCGTGGCCGGGGCAAACGCCGGGCAAGCGCATCGCGCATGTTCGTGTCGCAACGCTTGATGGCGGCTTGCCTTCCGTCGGACGCTTGATTTGGCGTCAGGTTATCGTTGGCTTTTTGCTCGAAGGCAGCGGGTATGTGGTGTCCCGATATATTCGCGAGACAATGGTGCTTGTCACCCGCGTTGACGTGAATTATTACTGGGAAATCGCGGGCATGATTATTACAGCGGTGTCTCTGCTCATGTTCCTGATCGTCCCCGCGCGCCGGTGCGTTCACGATTGCCTGGCTGGCACGCGCGTGGTTCCCACTGAGGGGCATCCGCTGTATCAGGACTAGTCACCTGTGAATTTGCCGCGGCGACGTTGTCCGCGGCCTACTTGTTGTATGCATGCGTAATGTCCGGCATGCTTCTACCTTGCCTAACGCGCGCGTTGGGCTAAATGAATTGGTCGGTCTACGACGAAGGAGTTAGAAATGTATAGCAAGAACGTTATGGTCGTTAACCCCACTGGTCTGCATGCTCGCCCTGCAGCGACGCTGGCGACCGAGGCTGCTAAGTTTGCCTCGAAGATTGAGGTTCGCAACGCCTCCAAGGATGGTGACTTCAAGGACGCTAAGTCCATGATTGCCATCATGACCTTGGGTATCACCCAGAACGATGAGGTCGAGTTGCGTGCCGAGGGCGACGACGAGGTTGCCGCCGTTGACGCGTTGGTCGCTCTTATTGAGGGCGGTTTCGGCGAGTAGCGCACTCTTGATGCGGACGGGTGCGCGTTCTTGCGCGCCGTCGATTTTGGCAAGAACGCCAATGCAGATGCCCTTCTCCGAGCAATCGGGGAGGGGCATTTTATTGTGAGTTTGAGTGGCACGTCCGCCGAGGTTCCTGATAGTTCGCGCTATCTTATCGCCGACTCCAGCAAAATCGGCAAGCGTGACTTCTGCACGTTCTGCCGCCTGGACAATTTGGACGCCGTGGTGTGCGAGCCGGATATTGACGATGAGGATCGCGCCGCCATCGAGGAGCATACGCAGGTTATCTGCTAGCGAGTGCTGCGGGAGATACTTTTGCCCCTGCCATTGCGGAGTATTTACATCATCACGACGCATAATAGGTGCGCGTGCAGATTGCAGGTTCCCCTGTGCGATGAGTTGCAGCTGTTTTACGGTGAGGCATAGCATCCGTTATGCGTAAAGCTCGGTATTACTGTATGTCTCAACCATTGCAATGGTCGGTATTTTTGTAGCTATAAGCTCATTTAAAGCTCGGTATTTTTGTATTATTAGATATATCTGAAGGTCGGTATTTTTGTAAACTAGCACGTAAATTATGCTGAGGTGAGATTATGTTTAAACGGAAGGCATATGATCGTCTGCAGGAGTGGAAAGAACGCTCGCAAGGGCGCACTGCGGTGCTTATTGAGGGTGCAAGACGCGTTGGCAAAACGACGCTCGTCAAGTGCTTCGCGCAAAATGAATACAAGGATTATCTGTACATTGACTTTTCGGCTGCTAGCAAAGCCACGCTCGATATATTTCTGAACCATCGTGAAGATGTCGATCTTTTTTTACGCATGCTTCAGCTGCAGTATGGTAAGGCCCTCGAACCGAGAGAGTCGCTGGTCATTTTTGATGAAGTGCAGCGGTTTCCCATCGCGCGCGAATACATAAAGCATCTTGTAGAAGACGGCAGATTTGATTACATCGAGACAGGCTCTCTTGTCTCCATCAAAAAGAATGTCGATAGCATTGTCATGCCGTCAGAGGAAGAAAGAATCCCTCTCGAGCCCCTCGATTTTGAGGAGTATCTTTGGGCGACCGGAAAAGATCTTTATGCAGAAGAGATCCGTAAAGCGCGCGAATCTCGGACCGCGCTTCCGGACGGCGTTCATGCGACGTGCATGAGATTATTTGATGAGTATATGCTTGTCGGTGGTATGCCTCAGTCGGTCGACTCCTTTGTGGCAGAGAATGATTTTAGAGGATGCGACAGGGTTAAACGGCAGATTATCGCACTGTACAGGGAGGACATTGCCAAGTTTGGAGGTTCGGACGCTAGACGTGCGCGGGCGGTTTATGACGATATTCCGGGTCAATTATCTGCGGCAAATAAACGGTTCAAATTTGACAGCTTGGAGAAGGGGTCCCGTTTTGAGACATATGAGTCGGCGTTAATCTGGCTTGAGGATGCGCGACTGATTAACCGTTGCTATTTATGCAGTGATCCGAGCGTGGGTTACCGACTGCACGAGGACGCGTCTTCGCTTAAATGCTATATGGCGGACACGGGACTGCTCGTGAGCTTGGCGTTTGATGATGGTCCGGACCTTATGGATGTTCATAGAGACATTCAATTTGGAAGAATTTCAATTAATAAAGGAATGCTAATCGAGAACATCGTGGCGCAGCAGCTTAAGAGTCTGGGGCATTCGCTTTTTTATTACAGCTGGCAGGAGCCTTCCAAAACAGAGGGGAGTCGGCCCAGAACGCGTGAAATTGATTTTCTTGTTTCGCGCGGCTTTGAAGACGCGGCTGGAAAACCGCGGGTCACTCCTGTTGAAGTTAAATCTTCCAAATCGTATTCAACAATCTCGCTTGACGATTTCGGCAGACGATTCGAACGACGAGTCGGAGAAGAGATAGTTCTTCACCCAAAACAGCTCAGGGCTGAAGGGCATAGGATATATCTACCTCTGTATATGACGATCTTTATCTGATCGACGGCATGCGGTCCTGTGGCTCATTGAACCGCAGGACCGTGTATCGTTGGGAGTTTATTGTGATAATGCGCGCAAGCTAAGCCGGGGATCGAGTTTTCGGGATATGTCGGTGAAGTTCCGTCACCGCGGACTGGGTGTTCGTGCGCCCGACGAGGTCGTTGCGTGCCTAGAAGCCCCGAGCTCCAGAAGCCGTACGCTTGTTTCGGGCGTGCTGGTCGAATGCTCCAGCGTGAAAGACCTACGGGTGTAGCTTGCTCGGCCTGTTTGTCTCGATCTGTAACAGCTAGGACTGAAAAACTCGGCTACGTGTTACAGGTTGAGATTTTTCGGCTAGGTCTAATCTATTCATCTCGATCTGTAACAGGTGGGGGCGAAATAACCGGCTAACTGTTATAGATTGAGATTGAGGGGACTGACCTGTGCGTTTGTCTCAATCTGTAACAGGTAGACGCCCAAAACCGGGTTTAGTGTTACAGATCGAGACAATTCGGCCCGGCCCACCCCGTTCATCTCGATCTGTAACAGTTGGGGCCGAAACCGCGGGTCAGATGTTACAGATCGAGACGAACGGCTCCCGACCCGCTCAAAAACAAAAAGACCGGGGGCGGCGCGCCGTGTGACGTGCCGCCCCCGGCTGAGAAATGGGGACAAGCTATGTGAGTGGGGCAATGCCGCTCGTCGCAAGTCGCTAGTCCAGACGACGGGTCTGCGCCACGTGCTTATACCAGTATGCGCTTGCCTTGGGCGTGCGCTTCTGGGTTTCAAAGTCAACGTAGAAGAAGCCGTAACGCTTGTTGTAACCATTGGTCCAGGAGAACTGATCCTGCAGGCTCCACAGGAAGTAGCCGCCCACGTTGACGCCTACCTCCATGGCCTTGAGCAGCCAACGCAAGTGCTGCTCGATGTAGTCGATGCGCGGCTGGTCGTCCACAAAACCGTCCTTGTAGGGGTCCTTGTAGCCCATGCCGTTCTCGGTGATGAAGATCTGCTTGTAGTTGGGGTAGCGCTGCTTAATGTAGACGAGCAGATCGAACAGACCCTCGGGATAGATGATCCAGTCCCAGTCGGTGGTGGGGATGCCGGGCTTGTTCACATGCTCACCAATACCCTTAACGCGCCAGCGGCCGGTGCCCTTCTCGCCCGTACCGTTGTGGTGCAGGTCGTTCTCGCCGTCATAGGCCTTCAGGAAACGGCACTGGTAGTTGTTGACACCCAGGTAGTCGTTGTAGAGCGCGGCCTCGCGCATGATCTCGAGATCCTCCTCGCGGATCTCGATCGTGCCTCCGGAGACGGCAGCCAGGCGGTTGGCGCACTCGAGGGTGTCGGGGGCATAGTCGCCGCGGAAGGTGGCGTCGAGCAGGAACTGGTTCTGCAGCACGTGCTCGTTATTGGCGGCCTTGATGTCGGCGGGGTCGTTCTCGTTGAGCGGATACTTAAACTCCAGCGATTGAATGACGCCGATCTTGCCCTTAAAACCGCCGTTGTGGAAGGCCAGCACGGCCTTGGCGTGGGCGAGCATCATGTTGTGCTCGCACTGGAAGGCCTCGGCCAGATGAGCTTTGACGCCGCCGGGGAAGGTACCCTCGATGTAGGTGTTGGAGGCGTCGGCCCAGATCTCGTTAAAGGTGAACCAGTAGGTCACCTGGTCGGCGTACTCCTTAAAGCAGAAGGTGGCAAAGTCCACAAAGGCATCGATGGTCTCGCGGTTGAGGAAGTCGCCCTTCTCAAAGAGGGGCAGCGGCGTGTCAAAGTGATGCAGCGTGACAAACGGCTCAACGTGGTGCTTGTGGCACTCGGCGAAAAGGTCATGGTAGAACTGGACACCCTCGGGGTTGATTTCGCCGGTTCCGTTGGGGAAGATGCGGCTCCAGGCGATGGAGAGGCGAATGCCGTTGATGCCGAACTCCTCGCACAGCTCCAGGTCGACGGGGTACTGGTTGTAGAAGTCGGAAGCGGGATCGGGAGAGAAACGGCCCTGGGCCTCCAGGAAGTCGTCCCAGGCAACCTTGCCCTTACCGTGAGTGCGGGTCTCGCCCTCTACCTGGTAGGCAGCGGTGGCGCCGCCAAAGACAAAGTTCTCGGGAAACTGCGCAGGCGGGTTGGTGACGCTAGCAGGGTTAACGGACATGATGATCCAATCGTCTAAATCGAAGGGCCAGCCGGTCTTGGATGGTCGGCTGGCCCTGAGCGTTACTTACTTCGAGAGTTGCTCGCTTACGAAGGCGAGAGACTTGTCGCCGTTCTGGGAGAGCTCGATGTACTGCTTACCGCGGCAGGCGACGCACTTGTTGCCCACACGCTCGCAGTCTTTCTGCAGGTCGGCCAGGTAGCTGGCGGCCTGCGGGGCCAGGACGACCAGGTCAAAGTCGGGGAGCATGTCGACGTGGTTGCCATAGGCCTCGGCAGCGGTCTCCAGATTGATGCCGCGCTCCTTGGCAGCCTTGGCCAGCGCGTTGGCGAGCAGGCCCGAGGTTCCGCCACCCTGGCAGAGCACGAGCACGCGCTTGCCGTTGAGGTCGCTGGCGGTCGTTGCCTCGGCAGCGGGTGCTGTGGAAGCGGTGGGGGCGTCGGCCTTCACGGCCTCGGCTGCGGCACCGGCGGCAACGCTCTTGGCATCGGCCTTGCCCTGGAAGGCGTCGTTGAGCTTGGCGGCCTTCTCGGCGTTCTTGGCGGCGAGCTCCTCCTGGGAGATCTCGGCCTCCTCGGCGCACTTCTGGGCGTCATAGGCACGGAAGAACGGGTAGTACAGGGCAAAGTCGACGATCAGGATGATGGCGAGCATCACAAAGGCGAGCGGCTGGAAGCCCAAGCCCATGATGGTGCCGATGGGGCCGGGGACGGTCCAAGGCAGGGTGTACATAAAGCCGTTCATGCCCAAGAAGTCGATAAAGATCTTGAGGATCCAGATGTTGGCGATCGGAGCAAAGACAAACGGGACAAAGAAGACGGGGTTGAGCACGATGGGTGCGGCGAACAGCAGCGGCTCGTTGACGGCAAAGCACACGGGGACGATGGCTGCCTTACCGACGGCACGCATCTCCTGGGATTTGGCCAGGAAGCAGAACATAAAGACCAGGATGAGCGTGGCGCCGGTGCCGCCCATGCAGACGACGAAGTACTGGGCACCCTGGGTCAGGACAGCGGAAGCGTGCTGACCAGCCTGGAATGCAGCCAGGTTGTCGGTCATGTTGGCAACGAGGGCGGCGGCGATGGCGGGCTCGACGATTGAGGGGCCGTGGACGCCCACGAACCAGAAGAGGCTCATAGCGCCGTAGATGACGGCGAGGCCGATGTAGCCGTCGGCAGCGGTGAACAGGGGCTGGAACACTTGGATGACGCCCTGGGCAAAGCAGAAGCCAAAGGCAGCGCGGAAGACGATGTCAAAGACCCAAAAGACGGTGATGCAGACGGAGAAGGGGATGATGTCCTTAAAGGTCTGCGAGATGTTGGGCGGAACCTGCTCGGGCATCTTGACGGTGATGTTGCGCTTAATGAAGAACTTGTAGATGATGCCGGTCACAAACGCAGCGATAAAGGCGGTCAACAGGCCCTTGGAACCAAGGTAGGTGGTGTTGAAGCCGCTGGCGGCGTCCGTGGCGATGGTGTCGCTCGAAAGGAGCAAGAAGCCGATGATGGCCGCGCACATGCACGAGATAAAGTTGATCTGGTTGTTCTTGGGCAGGTCGCGGTTCTGGGCGTCGGCGAAGTGCTTGGCCGTGGTGGCGGCACAGGCGATGGCCAGGATGCCCATGGAGTAGTTGTAGCACTTCCACAGGGCGTTGTTGATGTCATCGGGCCAATAGAAACCCCAGATGTTGGGGACCGAGGCTACCAGGCAGAAGATGGACGAGAAGATGATGATGGGGATGACGGAGATAAAGCCGTCGCGGATCGCCTTGAGGTACTTGTTGCGGGCGATCGCGTTGAAAAAGGGCTGGCCCTTTTCGATGATGGCGATGAGTTGCTCCATGCAATGCTCCTAAGAGTCGGTGGGTTAGCAACGATGGTAGCTTTTGGCGTTCGGTTGCCAAAATGTTGACGTTGCCATTTTGCGACACAAAAAAAGACGCGAACCAGTGGTTCCTATGCCTGCGAACCATCGATTCCTTACGCGTAAACGTTTGAGCCGCCCGGTGGCTCTGTATTTGCGCAATGGCAACGTTAACATTTGGGCGACAAAAGCCGTTCGGGGAAGCAAGATTGTCGGTGAACGGTAGGTTTTAGGTGGTAAACGTATTGTGGGGGAGGTGTTGGATATACTTGAAGGCGTTCATTTGACTGCGTAGGGTGCCGCCAATGGCATCGTTGACATAGAAAGATCGACCTATGGCCGCTGTTAAAAAATCGGTTTCCGTTAAGGACGTGGCGCGTCTCGCGGGCGTCTCGGAGCAGACGGTCTCGCGCACCGTGCACGATTCGTCCAGCGTGCGCCCCGAGACCAAGGAGCGCGTGCGTGCCGCCATGCGCGAGCTGGGGTATCGTCCCAATTTTGCCGGTCGATCGCTGCGCCGCGGCAAGTTTAAGACCGTCGGTGTCGCCATGTTCAACATTACCGGCACCGGCAACCTCGACCGTATGGAGGGCTTTACCGCTGCGGCCGACAAACACGGCTATGCCATCACCCTAACTAAAGTAGACGGGCATCCGTATACCCTCGAGAGTGCATCGTCGCGCATGAGCGCACTTCCGGTGGATGGCATGGTTGTGATCATGAATCGCATGCCGGCGGACTTTGGCACCTTCGAGCCGCTGCCCGGTATGCAGACGGTGCTCGTTACCATGCTGGAGCACCCGCTCTGTTCAACGGTCGATAACGACCAGTTCGATTGCTCGCGCCAGGTGGTCGAGTACTTGCTGGTGCAGGGGCACAAGACCGTGCACTTTATCTCATGCCCCGAGCGCTCGCTTTCGGGCATGCAGCGCGAGGAAGGCTGGCGTGAGACACTGCGCGCACATGGTATTGAGCCGCCGCGACTCGTCCGTGGCGATTGGACGGCACAGAGCGGATATGCTGCCGGTCAGGCTCTAGCGGACGATCCGACCTGTACCGCCATCTATGCTTCCAACGATGCCATGGCCTACGGCTGCATTCGCGGGCTCGAGTCGCGCGGGAAGCGCGTGCCCCAGGACGTGAGCGTAGTGGGTGTTGACGATAGTCTGGGCGACATCGTGCCCGACCGTCGCCTGACCACGGTGCGCTTTGACAACAAGCGCGTCGGCATGTGGGCTGTCGACAAGATTGCCGGCGCCGAGGGGGGTGCGTCTGGCGTGGAGCACATGCTGATCCCCGGCATGCTCGTAGAGGGTGATACGGTGCGCGATGTACGCTAGGGTGTGGACCTGTTTGGGTTGCCACTAATTGTGTTCGATATTGTTCGCATTGGTTTAAAAACCGTTCACGGGCGAAAATCGACCGTTCATAGCTCGAAATTGCGTTTTGCATTGTTCTGTTTTGTTTGAATGTTAATGTTTCTGTCATACACAACGCAGCGCGTATGCCCGGACGCGATGCTCTCCATTGGTTCATATGTGAAAGGAACGCAATATGGCAACCAAAGAAGAAATCTCGATGGTTGGATTCGAGATCGTCGCATACGCGGGTGACGCCCAGACTGATCTGCTTGCAGCGCTCGATGCTGCTCGCGAGGGTGATTTTGAGAAGGCCGAACAGCTGCACAAGGATGCGAGCGATGCACTCATTGGCGCCCACGACACGCAGACCAAGCTGCTTTCGCAGGAGGCCGGCGGCGGCGAGATGGAGATGACCTTCATCATGGCCCACGCTCAGGACACCCTCATGACCACCATGATCTTGGAGAAGCAGACCCGCTTTACCATCGATGCCTACAAGCGCATCGCCGCACTCGAGGCTAAGCTCGCCTAACGAGCTCTCACAACCAAGTCCCCTTCCAAAAGCTCTGCCGCTACCCGCGGCAGGGCTTTTTCTGCACTCCTCCAAGTTGCGGTGAAATAGGGACTGAATAGGGACCGGCGGGCGCAAAACAATCCCTATTCCACCGCAACTCATCCCGAAATAGTCATTGGGGACAGTCTTGGTGCCCGTTCGTCTTGCCGTTCGGTTTTTCGCTGGGTGGGTATACTTCCTTTCACATTAAACGCCGGACTGAGGAGGTATCCAAATGCCGGATAACGGGTCAATACAAAAAAGAGACGCGCACGAGATGGCTCATGGGCGTCCTGTCCAGATAACCGAGCACACGACGGTAACCGAGCTGCAGCCCAGCCTGTCCGATGTCGTGTGCGCAAACAAAAAGCTGCAGATTGGCTTTATCGTTGCGCTCGTGGTGCTGGCGCTGCTGTCGGGCTTTGTAGCTCGTCCGCATTTTGCCGATACCAAGACTTGGGACTCCACCATCGAGGTCATCGATCAAAAGAAAGGTAACGTACTGGCGCTCACGACCTCGTGCGTGGCGCTATCTGCGGGCATTACCGCGCTGCCGGGTGATACGGGAACGCCGGTTGCCGAGCAGCTCGCGCAGCTTTCAGGCAACTTGGGCATCGTGCTTGCCGTGCTCTATCTCGAGAAATATCTGCTGACTATTTTGTGGTCGGTTGGCCTAGGCATCTTAATCCCGTTTGCGTTGGTGCTCTTTGCGGTGTCGCTTGGCATTCATGGGCGCTGGAGCACGAGCGCCGTCCTGCGCCGCGTGGCGACTCGCGTGCTGGTGGTTGCCATGATCGGCATGGCGTTGGTGCCTGCAAGCGTATGGGTGTCGCAAAAGGTCGACGAAACGTATCGAGTGAGCATCGAGGCAGCCGAGCAAAAGGCGGCCGACGCTGCGAGTGCGGCAGATAGCGACAGCTCCAAAGCAAGCAAGAAAAAGACCGAGTCCACAGAGTCCAAGAACGTGCTTGAACAGCTTGCCGACGGTGCCTCGAGCCTGGTCACGTCGGTAACCAGTGGTGCCAAGCAAATGACCGATGAGATCGTGCAGCAGGTGACCGATTTGATCGAAGGCGTCATCGTGATGATCGTGACCTCGTGCGTTATCCCGCTGCTGGTGCTTGTGGCGTTTCTGTGGCTGGGCCACACCCTGCTGGGGATTGATATCTCCGGTCCCGCGAACTATCTGACGGGTCGTTTCTTGAGCGCTCCGTCCAAACATGCCAAGAAGAACAGGCAGTCTGAGTAGCTAAAACAGCTGTATATACCGGGGAATACCGCCGAAGGGGCGGCCGAGACACGTTCTCGGCCGCCCTTTTGTTTGTTGAACACATGGTCGCTACGTCTGCGCCGGGCTCAAACGGTCGGCAATCAACCGTAAACGGTATTTGTTCAAAAAAGAACAAAGTTAAACAAATAATGGTTGCAACCTATGTTCGAATGTGTTCAAATAAACATGAACAGTGAAGAACCGCACATTCAGATGCCCGGACCTGAGCGCGATTCAACACTTCCAAACAGAAACTACGCACCTGCGTATCTCTCAAGGAGGATGTCATGAGGGTTGTAATCGCTTCCGATGCCGACGGTATGTCGATGAAGGAGTCCATCAAGGAGATGCTCATCGCTGACGGTCACGAGGTCGTCGACTATTCCGAGACCCCTGCTGCGGACTTTGTCGATTCCGCGACCGCCGTTGCCAAGGACCTGCTGGAGCACAAGGATTCCCAGGGCTTCGCATTCGATAAGTACGGCGTCGGCTCCTATATGGCCGCCGTCAAGATCAAGGGCATGGTCGTCGCCAACATTTCCGACGAGCGTTCCGCCTACATGACCCGCGAGCACAACGGCTCGCGCATGGTCACCATGGGCCCGGGCGTTGTGGGCACCGAGGTCGCCAAGAAGATCGCCCGCGAGTTCCTGCGCGCCCAGTACGCCGGCGGCCGTCACCAGATCCGTGTCGACATGCTCAACAAGATGGCCTAACGAGAGCCACCGAGAACTCGAACTTCTATCTCAACTTGTGAATTCAGACGAAAGGACGTTCTGATGAAGAAGACCATCGCAATCGGTTGCGACCATATCGTTACGGACGAGAAGATCTATCTGGCCGACCGCCTGGAGCAGGCTGGCTACAAGGTGCTCGACTGCGGCACCTACAGCCACACCCGTACGCACTATCCCATCTACGGTAAGGCCGTGGGCGAGGCTGTTGCCAGCGGCAAGGCCGACTTTGGCGTGGCCCTGTGCGGCACCGGCATCGGCATCACCAACGCCGTCAACAAGGTTCCCGGCGCCCGTTGCGCCCTGGTTCGCGACATGACCTCTGCCCTGTATGCCCGTCGCGAGCTCAACGCCAACATCGTGGGCTTTGGCGGCAAGATTACCGGTGAGTTCCTGATGGCCGACATCATGCTTGCCTTCCTGGAGGAGCCCTACGAGAAGACCCCCGAGCACGATGCCCTGATCGCCAAGATCGACGCTTGCAATAAGGCCGACGCCGAGGCTCAGGCTGACCCGCACTTCTTTGACGAGTTCCTCGAGAAGTGGGACCGCGGCGAATACCATGACTAAGGGGGTTCCGGCGTTTTAACAAACGCCGGACCGGTCGACGCTGCGAAGCCATCTGGCGGGCAATCTGCCGCTCAGCTTCGACGGCATGACCAGAAGGTCAATGCCGTCTCGCTTCACGGCACCTTGCCTCGCCAGCTGGCTTCTCGCTGATGTCTGAGTGGCCTGTGGGGTTGCCGCTGTTGTTGCGAAGCGTTCTGGTATGGCAAGTTGCTCCGATAACACGTTTGCTTGCCGAGCTTGTGTGCTTCGTTTTGGCGGTACCCGGCATTCTGCAGCTTTTCAATTGACGGCTCGCGTTTCTGTGAGGGGGCGCGGGCCGGTTTTCTATCAGCCCTATTGACTTGGCGGGCTGTCGTAAGAAAGGGAAGGCTCCTATGGAGTTTGTTCTTGATAACGGTTTGATTTGTGTGGCGTTGACCACGGCGGGCGGGTCGTTCACTTCTATTGCGGCCAACGGCCGTGAGTACCTGTGGCAGGGCGATCCGGCGGTCTGGTCGGGCCAGGCACCCATTTGCTTTCCGATTTGCGGCGGCCTTCGTGGCGGCCGCGCGATGACCATGGGCGGCCGCGAGGTCAAGCTTGCCCGCCACGGCTTTGCCCGCAAGCAGGAGTGGAAGCTCGAGGAGCAGGGTGACAACATGGTTGCGCTGAGCCTAAGCTCTGCCGACCACGCCGAGCTGCTCGAGCAGTATCCGTATCCGTTTAAGATTGTTGCTCGTTACACGATCGATTCGGAAAAGGTGGCCGTGTCGTACGAGGTGACCAATGAGGGCACCGAGGACATGCCGTTTTTTGTGGGTGGCCACCCCGGCTTTAAGTGCCCGCTCGACGAGGACGAGTCCTATGACGACTATGAGCTTCGTTTTGATCAGCGTGAGGCCGCCGAGCTCTGTACTGCCGTTCCCTCGACGGGCCTGATTGATGTCGAGCATCGCAGCAAGAACCCCATGATCGGTCAGAACCTGCCGCTGACCCACGAACTCTTCGACTTCGCGGAGACCATCTTTGACGTGCTCGACAGTCGCGTGGTTACGCTGACCAAGAAAACCGAGGACAAGGGCGTGCGCCTGACGTTCCCTGATATGCCATACCTGATTGTGTGGAGCAAGCCCGAGGGCGACTTTGTGGCCGTGGAACCGTGGGGCGGCCTGTCCACCTGCTCCGACGAGGACGATATTCTGGAGCACAAGCGTGGCTGCCTGGTTGCCAAGCCGGGGGAGACCGTCACTCGCGGTTTTGAGATCGAGATCCTTTAACGAGCTATCGTATGTTTGGGGCTGCGCGTGTCGTGCCCCGGAAACAGGAGTTCAACATGATTCTGACCGTTACCATGAACCCGTCGATCGATACGCGCTATCAACTCGACAAGCTGATTATCGACGACGTGAACCGCGTGACGCCCGAAAAGACCGCTGGCGGCAAGGGCCTCAACGTGAGCCGCGTGCTGCTGCAGTTGGGCGACGATGTGCTCGCGACCGGTCTGCTCGGCGGCCACATGGGTGCCTATATGGCCGAGCTTATGGATGCCGACGGCGTCAAGAACGACTTTGTGCCCATCGCCGGTGAGACGCGCATTTGCCTGAATATCCTGCACGAGGGCAATCAGACCGAGCTGCTGGAGAGCGGCCCGCAGATCGCTCCCGCCGAGCTCGATGCCTTTACGGCCAAGTTCGCCGAGCTTGCAGCGAAGGCGGACGTTGTGACGCTTTCGGGCTCGCTGCCGCGTGGCGTCGATGCCGGCTACTATGCCGAGCTCGTCAAGATCGCCGAGGAGGCGGGCGCCAAGGTGCTGCTCGACACCTCGGGTGCATCGCTGGAGGCCGCGCTGGAGTCTGACGCTAAGCCTGAGCTCGTAAAGCCCAACCTGACCGAGATTAACGGCCTGCTGGGTACGTCCTTTACGACTGATGATGTCGATGCCCTGCGCGAGGCGCTTGCCGCCGATGACCGCTTTGCCGGTATCCCCTGGGTTGTCGTTTCGATGGGGGCTGCCGGTTCGGTGGGCTTCCATGAGGGCCGCGCGTTCCGCGCCAAGACGCCCGCGATTGCGGCTGTGAACGCGACGGGTTCCGGCGACTCGACCATCGCCGGCTTTGCGCATGCCATTGCTGCTGGTGCCGACGATGTCACGGTGCTCAAGACCGCCAATACCTGCGGCAAGCTTAACGCCATGGATCCCAAGACCGGCCACCTGGTCATGGACCGCTGGGACGAGATCTACAACAACGTTGTCGTGACTGAACTGTAGAGTTACGGCGTTTTACCAAACACCGTAACCAGCCGACGCTGCAAACCCGCCAGAGCGGCAATCTGCCTTTCAACTGCGGCGGCATGATCAGAAGGTCAATGCCGTCTCGTTTCAAGGCACCTTGCTCGCTCTGGCGGGTTTTCGCTGTCGTTGCCAAAACATCGACGTAATTATTGGGGACGCTCTTTAATGACTGGTCGTTTAAGAGCGTCCCCAATGACTAAAGAGCGTCCCTAATGACTACACTCAAAAACGGCGCCCGCCGGCGACGTTGCCGGCGGGCGCCGTTGTCTTGAAGACGAAATGATCCGTTTTCCTCCGTCCCCAAGGGATCATTACAGTGAGTCGATAAAGCGCTGCTGGGCGGCGCGGCCGGCTTCGTCCCACTTAAAGACGCCGGCGTTGTCGAGCACGTGGCCAAACACCACGCCGACCTCCTCGTGCAGGATGTCGATGGCGTTGTCCGCCGTAAGCTCGTTCGCGCGGCGAGCAAAGACATCCTCGGCCCATGCGGCGTGGCTACGGCAAAGGTCATCGCTCTCGAGCGCTGCGGCAAGGTCGTAGCTGGCATCGACCTTGGCCGCCAGCAGGTGCTCGCGGACAGCGCCGAGCTCGGGAACCAGGCGCGGCGGCAAAATGGCCAAGCCCATGACCTCGATCAGGCCGATGTTCTCCTTCTTAATATGGTGATACTCGGCATGCGGATGGAACACGCCCAGCGGATGCTCGTCGGTTGTGATGTTGCAGCGAAGCGCCAGGTAGGCCTCGTAGGTCTCACCGCCGGCATTGCCGCGGGAGTCGACGCGGCGGATGACCGGCGTCACGGTGTTGTGCGCCACGCCGTCGGCCGTGTGCGCGATGACGCCCACCGACTCATCGGTCCACTCGCGCCAGGCGAGGATAATCTTCTCGGCGGCGTCGAGCAACTGAGCACGGTCGTGCGAGCGCAGGCGCAGCACCGAAAGCGGCCACTGCAACACGGCGCCCGTAACGCCGTCAAAGCCGGGCACGCTAAACTGCGAGACCTCGGCGGCGTGCATCATGGGGAACTCGTGCGCGCCGCCCTGGAAGTGGTCGTGCGACAGAATCGAGCCGCCCACGATAGGCAGGTCGGCGTTGGAGCCGATGAAGTAATGCGGGAACAGGTCCACAAAATCGAGCAGGCAGGTCAGTCCCTTGCGGTCGACGTGCATCGGACGATGCTCGGAGCTCATGGCAATGCAGTGCTCGTTAAAGTACGCGTACGGGCTGTACTGGAAACCCCAGCGCTCGGCGTTGAGCTGGATGGGGATAATGCGCAGGTTCTGGCGAGCGGGGTGAGCGCCGCCGTCGGCTGCGGCGGAGCGTCCGGGATAGCCCTCGTTTTCGATGCAGAGCTGGCAGGCGGGATACTTCTCGCCCGTGTTCTTTGCGGCACCAGCCGCGGCGATATCGCGTGGGTCCTTCTCAGGCTTGGAGAGGTTGATGGTGATCTCAAGATCGCCCCAGTTGGTGGGGGTGCTCCATTTGATGTTGCGCGCGATGGCGGCGCGGCGCACGTAGCCGGCGTCGCAGCACAGGCCGTAGAACCAGTCGGTTGCGGCGCGGGGCTCGTTGACGCCCATACGTCCGTTGAACTCCTCGTTTACAACCGAAGACCTCGGCATGAGCACGCCCATGATGTGCATGGCGATGCGGTCGCGGCCCGACGCCGTGTCCTCGGCGGCACCGTTGGTAACGGCGGCCTCGGAAAGCGCGGCAAGCGTGCCTTCAAGATCAAAGTCGGGCAGGGTATTGGGGTGCAAGAGCGAGAGTTTCTCAACCTGGAGCGCCCAGGCCATATCGAGCGCGGGACCCGTAGTGCCGATGCACTCCAGAATGGTGTTGTATGCCCAGATGCGATCGTCCTGGCCGATCATCGATCGATGAATGGCGTACTCGATCAGGTTCTGCGCGGCTTCGCGCACATCAGTCATTACAGCCATGCCGCGTAAGCCCCCTTGTCAGAAATCGCGTAGTGGCGGGCAGAGCCTTCGCCCAGCCAGCCGTTCATCTTGGCAATGAAGGTGTCGACGAGGTCGAGCGGCACGAAGGCCTGGATGGTGCCGCCAAAGCCACCGCCGTGGATGCGGACGGCACCGCGGCCGTCGAGCACGTGCTCGGCAAGAGCAAGCGCGTACATGGAAGGTTGCTCGGAGCCCAGCTTGGCGACGACATTCTGCAGGTACATGGCAGAACTGGCACCGGACTCACGTGTCAGGACCAGGAACTGATCAATGTCGCCGGCGTTGAGGGCCGCCCAGCGCTTATCGACCAGGCCGTTCTCGTACCAGTAATGAACGGCGCGCAGGCAGGCGCGGTCGCCCAGCTTGGCGCGCAGCTCGGGGAGCTTGGCGTCAAAGTCGGCAACGTTGACCTCGCACAGGCGTGCCTTGCCAAACTCGGCGGCGACGTCCTGCATCTCGCGCGGAACGGCGGCGTAGTCGTCGGTAGCCGCCACATGGTCGGCGCCAACCTTAACGAGCACGAGCGCATAGCCGTGATCCTCAAAGTTGAGCTCGAGCTTCTGGGCCTTAGGCTGAGCCTGATCCTCAAAGTCCATGTAGGCAAGGCCGCCCAGGCACACAGCCGCCTGATCCATAAGACCGCAGGGCTTGCCGTAGTAGTTGTTCTCGGTGCGCTGGCTCATCTGGGCGAGCGCGACGGGCTCAATGGCGGGCGCGCCCCAGAGCGTCTCCATGGCGCGGCCGTAAGCCGCCTCGACAGCGGCGGAGCTAGAAAGGCCGCCACCCGAGGGGACGGAGCAGGTAAAGGCAAAGTCGAAGCCCTGGGGCTCAACGCCGAGACCTGCGACCTCGTGGGCCATACCGCGCACGAGGCTTGCGGACGTGCCCTTCTCGGACTCTTGAATATCCAGCGTGTCGAGCGTGATCTCAAACGTAGGATAACCCTCGTCGGCGACGCGAACCTTGTTGGAATCGGTCGCCACGGCAATGCCGTCGACAGCGACATCGAGCGAGCCGGCGATAACGTGGCCACCCTCGTGGTCGGTGTGGTTGCCGCTGATCTCGGAGCGGCCGGGCGCGTGCACATAGAGCACCTGGCGGTCGCCGATGGGGCCAAACTCCTCCTCAAACAGCTTGGTGAGCGTGGCGAGTGTCTTTTCGTCGGGGGTGGTCATGGGAGTCCTTTCCTTGGCGCGCACGGGTGAGTTTTGCGTCGTTATGAGTACGTTAACAACTTGAAGCGGCATGAACCAAGTGTCCACGATACCGCACGTTACGGGCTATGTTAACGTACTCATAACACATCGCTTGTCACTTTTTGAGAATCTGGTAATCGGTAGAAATACAGCCGTGAACGGTACTGTCGTATGGACTTATAAAGCAGAAAAGATGCAGATAGAAAAAGTAGAGTACGTTAACATGCGTCCGACGATAGCGGGCCTCGGTGCAGGGCGTGTTTCTGCCCAGGCCGGCATTCACGCTATTCAGATCTCGCAAGGGTGAAGGTGATCCTGTGGCAAGGCGCCCGTCCAACGATACAGGTACGCGTCCGGTCTCCATGGCCGACGTCGCCCGCGCTGCTGGCGTTTCGCAGCAGACGGTTTCGCGCGTCGCCAACGGTTTGCCTAACGTCAACGAGCAGACGCGCCAGCGCGTGCAGGCCGCTATGCAAGAGCTCGGCTTTCGTCCGAGTTATGCCGGTCGCTCGCTGCGCGACGGCCGTTACCATTCGGTCGGCCTGTGCGTCAACGATGTCACCAAGTTTGGCAACCTCTCAATGATCGACGGCATCGCCAGCGCTGCTCGCGAGCATAATTGCGCCATCACGCTGGTCGAGATGTCCAAGACCGAGGAGTTTTCGCTTGCCGAGGCCACGCGTCGTATGGCCGCGCTGCCCGTGGACGGCATCATTATCGGCATGAGTCGCATGGCACCCGATTTTGAGACGTTTGATCCGTTGCCGGGCATTGGCACGGTCATCGTTACCATGTACGCGCATCCGCGCGTGACCACAGTCGATTCCGACCATTACGGCTGCTCGCTATTGCTTATGGATCACCTGTTTGAGCTGGGACACGATCAGATTCGCTATATTGGCGGCCCGTCGTTCTCGGTCGACGAGCAGTTTCGTCGCGCCGGTTGGCAGGATGCACTCGAGCGTAAGCACATTAAGCCGCAGGCGCCGCTCGAGGGCGATTGGTCTGCCAACAGCGGATACGAAGCCGGCAGATATCTGGCCGAGCACGACCGCACCATGACGGCGATTTACGCGGCAAACGACCAAATGGCAAACGGTGCCATCGCCGCGCTGCGCGATAGCGGCTTGCGCGTGCCCGAGGACGTGAGCGTGGTGGGCGTCGATGATTCGCTCGATGATTTTGTAGCACACAACGAGCTCACGACCGTTCGATTCGACTTGCATCAGCGTGGGCGCGAGGTGTTTGAGCATGCGGTTCCCGAGGCGGGTACGGTGGGCAAAACCGTTGCCATTCGTATTCCCGGCCAGCTCATCATTCGACATAGCACGGCGATACCGCGCTCATAGTTTGTGCTGGTAAACGGCGATTTATCGCATTTTAATAACAATCGGTAAGGATGCCGGCAGATAGCTGTTGGGATGCAGCCGAGTGCTATGATAGACGGGCTCTTTTGTCTATCTAGGAGGCTTTGCCTGATGGAGATCACCAAGGATATCCGCTACGTTGGCGTCGACGATCACGACATTGACCTGTTCGAGGGCCAGTACGATGTGTCCGAGAACGGTATGGCATACAACAGCTACGTTATCTTGGGCGAAAAGATCGCTGTCGCCGATTCAGTCGATGGCGGGTTTGTCGACGAATGGCTCGGTAACCTCGAGGCTGTACTCGACGGTCGCACGCCCGACTACCTGGTCATCCATCACATGGAGCCCGATCACTCCGCCGGCATCGCCGCCTTTATGGAGCGCTATCCCCAGGCACAGATTGTGGCAAGCATGGGCGCCTTCCGCATGATGGTTAACTACTTTGACACCGACTTCCCCGAGCGCAAGATGGTTGTCAAGGAGGGTGACGTGCTCGATTTGGGCGGCCACAGCCTAACCTTTGTCGGCGCCCCCAACGTGCACTGGCCCGAGGTGCTGTTCTCCTACGAGGCCACCGACAAGGTGCTCTTTAGTGCCGACGGCTTTGGCAAGTTCGGCGCCAACGACATCGAGGATCCGGAAGGGTGGGCCTGCGAGGCGCGCCGTTATTACTTTGGCATCGTCGGCAAGTTCGGCAAGTTTGTGCAGGCCGTGCTCAAGAAGGCCGCCAATCTGGACATCCAGATCATCTGCCCGCTCCACGGCCCCGTGCTGACCGAGAACCTGGGCTATTACCTCGACACCTACAACACCTGGTCGAGCTATCAGCCCGAGGACGAGGGCATCACGATTGCCTACGCGAGCGTGTACGGCCATCTGAAGGCTGCCGTTGAGGAGCTCGCATCTGCGCTCGAGGCTCGCGGCCAGAAGGTTTCCGTCTTTGACCTGGCTCGCGACGATATGGCCGAGGCCGTTGAGGACGCGTTCCGTTACGACCGCCTGGTGCTCGCCTCCATTACCTATCAGGGCGAGATCTTCCCGTTCATGAGCACTTTTATCCACACGCTTGCCGAGCACGCCTACCAGAACCGTACGGTGGCGCTCGTCGAGGCCGGCTCCTGGGCGCCCGTCGCTGCCAAGGTTATGACCAAGGAGCTCGAGGGCATGAAGGACATCACCCTGGCGCAGAACAAGGTGACCGTCCTGGGCTCGCTCAACGACGCCTCGCGCGCTCAGATCGAGGCCCTCGCCGACGAGCTTTCCAAGTAGCAATACTTCACTTTTGACGCGCAAACCACCACAAAGGGGACACCTTTGTGGTGGTTTTTGTTTACGCGCTGGCGACGATGAGGTTGGGGCGGGTGTTGTCGGCGATTTCGGCGATAGAGGTGGCAACGGCATCGTCGGGGTCGCGGTCCATGACGATGGCGTTGACATCGACGAGCTCGGCAAAGCGGTACATGCCACGTCCGTTAACCTTGCTGGCGTCCATGAGGGCCACGCTTTGACGGGCGGCGCCGATCATGGTCGTTTTGGTTTCGGCCATCTGGGGAAAGTCGGTGGTAAAGCCGCAGCCGGGAACAAAAGCGCCAGGGCACATGACGGCAAGATCGGCGTGGACCATTTGGAGCGCCTGCATGGTAAGTGGGCCGTACAGATAGCGATGACCTTTGCGCAGTGCCCCGCCCAGCATGACGACATCGACCGAGGGCATGCTCTCGTCGATGTAATCGGCGATGGTGATATCGGCCGTAATGACGGTGATGCCGTCGCGCTGATCGAGCAGGCGGACGAACTCGAGTGCCGTGGTGCCGGAGTCGACGAGCAACGTGTCGCCGTCGCTGACGAGTTCAATGGCGCTTTGAGCGATGGCCTGCTTGGCGGCGACGTTGACGTTGATGCGCCGATCCTGCGTGGAGACCGTTAGGCGTTTGTGGAGCGACACGGCGCCGCCATGCGTGCGGCGTAGCTTACCGGACTCGGCGAGCGCGTCCAGGTCGGCGCGGGCAGTGACGGAGGAAACGCCAAAGGTCTGGGCGATTTCTGCCACCTGCACGGAGGCGTTATGCTCGAGCATTTCCATGATGGCGGCACGTCGTTCGTCGGCGAAAGCTCGTGTTGTTGCGTGGGCCATAGCTGCTCCATCCTCAACCTAAATTTGCAGGAATTATGTTGAAACCATTTTCGTTCATTTTCTTTTCTAGCAAGAAAACGCCTTTCGATTACTTATCTTTTCTACAAAAGAAAGGTGATTCGCTCGAAAACTGGGATATCGGATAGGGGGATTTGGTCCGATTCCCTTCCGTTTGCTTTTCAAAAACGAGCGTTTTGGCCTGCGTGCCGGCGATATCTCGTACATGCGACAGATGTGATTTTCATACAATGGGCCCAGCAAAACGCAAGGTAAAACGCCTTGCGGACACGTACGCCCGATGTCCAGATGCGGGCGAGGGAGAGGAGCAAACGCTCATGGCACTTGTTACCACCGAAAAGATGCTCAAGGACGCTCAGGCCGGCCACTACGCCGTCGGCGCGTTCAACGTCGAGAACCTCGAGTTTGTTATGGCCGTTCTGGCCGCTGCCGAGGAGACCAAGTCCCCCGTCATCATGCAGACCACCCCGGGCACCATTAAGACCGCTGGCCTGGATTACTTCTACGGCATGGTCAAGGCCGCTGCCGAGCGCGCTTCCGTGCCCGTCGCCCTGCACCTCGACCACGGTGATGGCTATGACCGCTGCATGCAGGCTTTCCGCACGGGCTACACCTCCGTCATGATCGACGGTTCGCACGAGTCCTTCGAGGACAACATCGCTCTGACCAAGTCCGTCGCCGATGCTGGCCGTGCCATGGGCGTGCCCGTCGAGGCCGAGCTCGGCAAGGTCGGCGGTAAGGAGGACGACGGTCCCGCGGTTGAGGGCGAGAGCCCCTACACCGATCCTGCCGAGGCCAAGGAGTTTGTTGAGCGCACCGGCTGCACCTCGCTGGCCATTGGCGTTGGCACCAGCCACGGCGTGTACACGAGCGATCCTCACATCGAGCAGTCCGTGGTCAAGGCCATTCGCGACGCCGTCGACGTGCCGCTGGTCCTGCACGGCACCTCCGGTGTGCCCGATGAGCAGGTTGCCGAGGCTGTGAAGAACGGCATCTGCAAGGTTAACTACGCCACCGAGCTGCGTCAGGCCTACACGAAGGGCTTCATGGCCTACATGGCCGAGAACCCTGCCTGCTTCGATCCTAAGAAGCCGGCCAAGGAGGGCATGCGTGAGATCACCGAGCTGGTTAAGATCCGCATGACCAACCTCAACTCTGTGGGCAAAGCAGAGTAACAGCAAGGGTACTCTGATCCCACCGGACGGTTTGGGCGGGTCCCGTACTTAGTTTCCAAAACGTCCTCGCGCATGAAGGCCCCCGTTGTCTCGCTTCTTCGAAGCGTTGACAACGGGGGCCTTCGCGCTGCGGAATGATTTTGGAAACTAAGTACGGGACCCGCCCAAACCGTTCTGCTCAATCGCCCTTGTGGCGTTAGTGTCGGAAAAATAAGACGTTGCTTTTTGCTCCCTGCGGAAAGATTGGGGGACTAAGCCCTCGTCCCTCCCAGGTTGACCTACTCGAGGTCGTCGCCCTTGTGGCGTTAGGGCGGAAAATAATAAGAAGCCTTCGCGCTGCGGAATGATTTTGGAAACTAAGTACGGGGGCCCGCCCAAGCTGTCCTGTTCAATCGCCCTTGTGGCGTTAGGGCTGAAAGGGTGGGGCGCGTGGGTTATTTGGTTGTTAGGGTTAGTAGGTCGTTGGGGGTTTTGAGGTTGTAGGTGGCGTTTGGGATATCTTGGTGTGATCCCCATGCTGCTCGGGCAAAACTGACCCCTGCTGAAGTTGCGCATTGTTCGTCGTAGACGGTGTCGCCAACGTAGACGACGTTGCCAGGATTCGCGCCCGCACGTCGGAGATATTCGAGCATGGGTGCGGGTGCGGGTTTATGTTCGGTTGTGTCTTCGACAAGGATGATGTGCTCAAAATACTTATCGAAACCAAGGGGTGCAATTTCTTTTGCGTATTCGTCGCGCGCACGTGAGGAGACGATGCCAAGTTTGCAGCCGCTATCGGCGAGTGTTGCGATGACTTCAAGCAAACCTGGAAACACGCTGATGGTGCTTTTAAAGCTGGCGGCAACTTGGCACCAGCGATCCAACGTTGCCTGCGAGTAGATCCCAAGTTTCTCAAGGGCATCCTTGCCGGGTATGCCGAGGGCAAAGTCAAGCTCGTGTCGGGGAAGCGTTTTGCTGGTCTCTTCTTGGACAATCTGGACAAGCGATGATAGAACGCTTTCTTCTGTATCTGCTAATGTCCCATCAACGTCAAATACGATATGGTCAAAGTGCTTCATATGATTGCTCCTCTCTGTTGTTTGCCTGCAAGTTTGATGCAGTGACAGAAGAAGGGCTAGCGGGATTTCTGCCTGGTGCTATCGAGATTCTGCCTCGCTGCTCGATAGCTCGAAGGAGTGCACCCCATTTGTTCTTTAAATACCTGGCCAAGATGGCTTGCTGTCGCAAAGCCGCATTGGCGCGCGACTGTCTGGACCGTTCGCGTGGTGTGTGTCAAAAGTTCGCAAGCACGGTTTATGCGGTATGCGCGTAGATATGCCGCCGGGGTCGTTCCTGCACAAGTTTCGATAATGCGGTAACACTCTCTTTCGCTTACGCCGGCTGCAGATGCCATCTGGGGCACATCTATAGCGGCTGCATAGTTTGCGCGGATAAAGTCCAGGATTGCTTTGAACTGTACGTCGCGGCTGGTCATCCAAGAGGCGCCGTCGGAAGAAAAGAGCGGTTCGGTCTTGGCGTTAATCTGAATCCAGAGCTCTGACAAACTATTTCGAAGCGCCATCTCGTTCTGCGGCCGTTGAAGGTCGTGGCTAAAGGAGCTCTTCAGCAAATCGATAAAGGGCATATCGTCGGGATTGGTGGGCGACCATTTGAGCACATCGACGCCTCGACATTGAAGCAATGGGTTGATGTAGCGCTTTTGGAGACGTCCCGCGGGATCGCCGAGCATCGACGGCTGAAAGATATGCAGCATTTGAATGGCTGGCGCCGAATTGGGTGATTGCAGCGTGCTGTGCAAAACGCCGCCGTTGATAAAGCCGGCGGACCCTTCCTCAAAGCGTACGTGCTCATGAGCCGCGCGCGTTCGATAGTCAATCGCTCCCTGCTCCATGTAGAAAAGCTCAACTTCGGAATGCCAGTGCCAGGGGACGGAATTGCCCGGATAGCGAGCGAATTCTGCGCGTTCGGCAATATAGGGCCAGTCTTCGGCGGTCTCGGGAAACGCTTCCTCGCGTCCTCCGCGGTGCAATTCTATGTGATCCATGTTTCGCATGGCATCAGTATAAAGCGCGATGGGCTTAGATTGCTCTTGCCTGTTCGGGGAACGCCTTGTTTAGGGATGCTTGGAGCTTTTCGAACGATGCTCGTAAGTTGAGGCTCTGATCGGTTGAGCGTTTGGTTTTTGTGGTGGGGGAGTCGAGGAGGCCGTTTCTCTGTGTCGGGGGGAAGGAGAAAAGGTTTGCATGTTTTAGGGATGGCTGCTGTGCTGCGTCATTGGAAGAATGCATGCTTATGCGGCCTCCTCGATGTCCACCAAAAGATTGCGCGCGAGGTTTGCTGCTAGGTCCCGTGCGTTGGCAGTATTATGCCGCGGCTGTTGCAAAGAAGCGCTAAAGAAAGGCTTAATGAGATTTGACGTTGCGATGAAACCGCAGTTCAAAGCTATCGAGTAACACTCTTGAAAGGTTTTGGGCTTAAGGGCTTTCTAAGGTTTGCGACGTGGATGTGGCTCGCCTGTGTGGGGCGTGTGAATGCTCGCTGTTAGCGCTGCGGCTCTGCAGCCCGTACCTGCTCGATGACCTTTTCCATCGTGGCGTCGATGCGGTCCTTTTTGAGTTCGCATTCCCAGATGGTTATAGGCGTCCAGCCCATTTGAGTGAGTGCTGCCACGGCAGCGCGGTCGCGCTCGACGTTGCGACGAAACTTTGCCTCCCAAAACTCAACATTGCGCTTGGGCTGGCTCGGATTGCACTTAGGGCAGCGATGCCAAAAGCAACCGTTGACGAAGATGGCGATCTTGCGCCCGGGGAAGGCGATGTCGGGCTTGCCGGGAACCTTCCATTCCAAGCGATAACCCGTAAGGCCCGCTGCCCGCAGGCGCTGTCGTACGAGCAGCTCGGGCTTGGTGTTGGCGCGCTTGTTGCCCTTCATGGACTTTTTGATGGCGGCGCGACGGCGGACCAGTTCGCGCTCGTCAGCGGAGAGGTCCGAGGTATCGATGCCGTCGAGCAGACCGGGCTTGGGACGCTTTTTGCTGCGGCGCTTAGGTTTGCGCTTGGATTTGGCGGCAGGCTCGTCAGCCGTGGCGGCCTCGGCGTCATTGGTGCTGCCGTTGGCCTCAAGCCGGTCTTCCTTTAGCTCAATCAGTGCATCGATAAGCCCCTTGTCGGCGGGCATCCACTCCACCGTGGCAAGCGAGGTGCGTGGAATCCAGCGGATATCGAGCTGGCGGTCGTGCTTCTGAGGCTCATCGGATTCATCGGCGAGCGAGCAGTAGTAGCACTCCATGGAGAGATGAAAATCGGGGTAGTCATACTCAACGGTGTAAAAATCACGCAGGTTGATGACTTTTACTTGCAGCTCTTCCATAAGCTCGCGGCGAACAGCGTCTTCGGGCGTCTCGCCGCGCAGAAGTTTGCCGCCTGGGAACTCCCAGAGTCCCTGCATGTCGCCGTAGCCGCACTGCACGGCAAGTAGCTCGTCAGATCCATCCTTGCGAATGATCCCGGCGGCAACATGAACAGTCTTCAACAGGAGTCCTTCCTCAACATCAAAACGTTCCCTGCACTACCTTACACAACGGTAAGGCAAGCGTAAGCCATATCGATGGTAGCCGACTCGGCTTCTTGCGACTATAGATGCCGTAGACTAATCGCAAGAAAGGACTCGGTATGCAAACCACGCACATGGCGACCCCGGTACTGGAGGTCGCGCATCTCGAAAAGGTATATGGAGCGCTGGGCAACGTGACCCGCGCGCTCAACGACGTCAGCTTTACCGTCAACCGCGGCGAATTCGTCGGCATCATGGGCGCCTCGGGCTCGGGCAAATCGACGTTGCTCAACTGCGTGTCGACCATCGATAGCGCCACAAGTGGCACGATCCGCATCAACGGCCAGGACGTGACGTGCATGAAGCAGGCCAAGCTTTCGCAGTTCCGCCGCGAGGAGCTGGGCTTTATCTTCCAGGACTCCAACTTGCTCGATACGCTCACGGCGCGCGAGAACATCGCCCTGCCGCTCACCATCGCCCGCACAAACTCGGCAGAGATCTCGACCCGCGTGCAGGATGTAGCCGCGCGTCTGTCTATCAGTCAGGTGCTCGACAAGTATCCCTACCAGATGTCCGGCGGTCAGCAACAGCGCGTTGCCGCGGCTCGCGCGCTCGTCACCGACCCCACCATGATCATGGCCGACGAGCCCACCGGCGCCCTCGATTCCAAGAGCGCTCGCCTGCTGCTCGAGAGCCTGGAGGCCCTCAATCGCCGCCTACGCGCTACCGTGCTCATGGTCACGCACGACAGCTTTGCCGCCAGCTACACGAGTCGTGTACTGTTTATTCGCGACGGCAAAATCTTCACCGAGTTGCGCCGCGGCGACACCGACCGCCGAGAGTTTTTCGACCGCATTATGGAGGTCGTTGCCATGATGGGCGGTGAGGGCTCCGATGCTCTGTAAACTCGCTTGGGGCAACGTCCGCCGCGCCGGCCGCGATTACCTTGTCTACTTGCTGACGCTCACCCTGGGTGTCACGGTCTTCTATGCCTTCAATACCGTCTCGATGCAGGTCGACATTGCCGGCATCAAGGAGGAGGGACTGTCCGAGCTCATGGGCAGCATGCTCGGCTACCTGACGTACTTTTTGGCCGGCGTCATGGCCTTTTTGATGGTGTATGCCAACAACTTCATCATGAAGCGCCGCAAAAAGGAGTTCGGCCTGTACCAGGTGCTCGGCATGCGCCGCGGGCGCGTCGCCACGATCATGGCGCTCGAGACCGTATTTGTTTCGGTCGGCGCTTTTGTCGCCGGCATTGTGCTGGGCGTGGGGCTCTCCCAGCTCATGACATTCTTTACGGCCTCGCTCTTTAAGACACAGATTGCCAATTTCCACTTTTTCTTCTCGGCGCATGCGTTCAACCTGACCCTTGCCTGCATGCTCGTGATGTTTGTGCTCACGCTACTGCTGAACCTTCGCGCCGTGCGTCGTACCAAACTCATCGAGCTTATGGGTGCCGAGCGTCGCAACGAGAGCATCAAGACACGCAACCCCTGGATCGCGATTGCCATCTTTGCCGTGGGCGTGGTGCTTGTGGGCGTGGCCTATTACCGTCTGCTACGTGATGGGTTCCCGCTAACCGCGACGGACAGCAAGCTGCAAGAGGCTATGAACCAGTTTGGCATTACGACCGCTATGGTTACAGTGGGCACCTTTGCCCTGTTCTGGGGACTCTCGGGCATGCTCATCAAGCTGCTGCAGAGCCTGCGCGGCGTGTATTGGCGCGGCCTCAACATGTTTACCGTGCGCCAGCTTGCGGCCAAGGTCAACACGGTGTGCTTTTCGATGGGCGTCATCGCGATGCTCCTGTTTTTGGCTATCACCTCGGTGACGTGCGGTATGTCAATTGCCAACGTGATGAATGAAAACCTGGAGCGCTATAACCCTGTTGACGTGTCTCAGACGTATGTCTATTACACGCCCGAAACGCTCGATTACTACAAAGAGTATGTCAATCCGTCTGAGGCCGATCGCATGGTGCTGGCCGATGCAACGGTCGATTTGTACGCTGCATGGCATGGCGAGCGCAAGTCGGCGGACAACAACGACGAGACCGGCAAAAAGGTCAATATCGCCGATGTTGCCGGTGAGCATGTGCAGATCGATTCGTATCTGAGTTACCCGCTTGGCGGCTCGGGCCCCTCGGTGGTGGCGGGCGAGATGTGCAAGGCCATGGGCGAAAAGCTTCCCAAGGCGCTCGAGGGAAGCAACGCCGATGCGATGGGTCTGTATGTGACGCCGGCGAGCCAGTACAACAAACTGCGCCAGATGATGGGCGAGGAGCCGGTGAGCATTGGCCGCGACCAGTATTTGCTCACGTGTGATATGGGCGGTGAGCTGGGCGACCTGTACACCAAATACATGGCCGGCGGCCATACCCTCACCTTGGGCGGGCATGAGCTCAAGCCCGCAACCGATAAGTCGGACGAGGACACGGCGGCCATCGCCAACTCGGCGATGGGCAGCAATCCCGGTACCGTGGTCGTAGCCGATGAACTGCTGTCCCAGCTTAATCTGCAGCCGTATTCCAGTAATCTGCTCGTTAATTACAAACAGGGTATGGATACGACCGAGGCAGACGAGAGCATTAAATACACCTTGCTCGATAATCTGCTCGTTGACGGCAAGGAGCCGGGGTCGTGGGGAGTCTTCATCACGCGTTCCGAGATGTACACGCAAGCAGCGCAGATGAACGGCATGATTAGCTATCTGGCCATCTACATTGGCTTTGTACTGGTCGTTGCGTGCGCGGCAATCCTATCGATCCAGCAGCTCTCCAATGTGGCCGACGGCAGCCGCAGCTATCGTGTGCTGGCACAGATCGGCTGTGACGACCGCCAGATTCGTCATTCGGTGATGGCGCAGCAAGCGGTATTCTTCCTGTTCCCGCTGGCAGTGGGCTTGGCGCACTCCTTTGTGGCGCTCAAGGTGATCATCGAGCTGGTGAGCGTATTCGGCGATATGAGCATCGCCGGCACCGTGGGCCTCACCTGCGCGATTTTCCTGGCGGCCTATGGTGGCTACTTCCTGGTAACGTACCTCATGAGCGCCGGCATGGTACAAGCTGCCATCGCCACCCGCTACAGCGAGTAGCAGACGGGTAAAACCATCGCAAAGCCACTGCGAACAGCCGCCGCGAACGGGGTTCGGACCCCTTTCGCGGCGGTTTTTTGCCTTTCTGGTGCGCCTCAGATGCAAGTGAGTAGACTTTCTTGGATTTGCCGAGCACACCGCGACAAGTGCCCAATAAAACCGCAGGTCAGGGCTGTGTCGATTTGGGGCGTGCTCGGCCTTCTGCAAAAAGCCTACTCACTTGGTTTTCGCTGTTAGAAGGCCGTCGCGAGGGAAAGCAGTTCCCTCGCGACGGCCTTCACGTTTGCCCAGATAAAACCTGCCAAAATAAACCTGTCCCTTTTTGGTAGGTTATCGCTTCCAGAAGTGGAGGATCAGCGTCGTGCGGTTTTGCTGCTCGGTTTTGACCAGGATGTTGTGGATGTGGGTCTTGACGGTGCCCACGGCAAGGAATAGCTCGTCGGCGATCTCTTGGTTCGATTTGCCCAGCACAACCAGGCGCATGACTTCGGTCTCGCGGTTGGAGAGCTTGTAGGCGTTGCGGTAGAAGGGCATCTGCTCTTCGATGTGTCGATCAAGATCGCTGACGTTCTTTTCCTCGGGTGCCTCCCGCATGCGAATCGAAAGCACGTGATAGGCATAGATAATCAGCAGAATCGCAAAGTAGCACGCAAAGATGTTCTCGCTAAAGTTGCGCTCGGATAGGTACAGCTGCAGCCAGGAGGGTGCCAGGCTCATGGGAACAACAAGGATGTTGTAGAAATCCTCGGCAACGATGCAACCGACCAGAATGGCGCCGATAATGAGGTGCTTTCGTTGATTGTTGACGCGCGCCTTAAGCTCGACCTGCGTGCTTTTATGCGCCGTCCAAAAGATATAGAGCCCCACAAATACAAGGAATGCCTGACGTATCGTGTAGTAGAGCCATTGATGCATGGGGCCGTAGGGGACAGCGACAATGACCAGCAGCTCGCTCAGGAAGAACGTTGCGACGGGAATAACAAACTGCTTTTTTGAATGTTTGTCGAGCAAGTCCATGGCAATGAGCCAGATAAAAGCTTGTGAAGCGGTCGCCACAAGGGTCCGCAACACAGGCATGGTAATTGAGTAATAGTCGCTGGCTGGAAAACTCTGGTTTTGCAACGTGTATTCAAAAAAGAAGATCTCGGTCATCTCGATGGCATAGCAAATAAAAACGCCGCTGCCATAGATAAAGAAGCGTCGACGAGACGAGGCATAGGCGGCAAGCGAAAGCACTGCCGTCACAATACAGATCACGAGTATCGCTAGGGTATAGAAGAACATCAGGGTGTTCATCTGCCACCGTCCCATCTCATTTCATCTATGGCCGAGCCCTGTATACCTTGTGGGATATAGACGTCTCAACCCTTCGTTCCATTGCGGATTAGGCGCCGAGATACAGCATAGCCGTATACCGTTCGCGGTTCTAGATAGTAAACCCCCTGCAAGCTGGCTACCTGCGGGTTTATATTGGTTTAGAGGGGGTGTAACTCCGTGAACGGTCTTTAATCCCGAATAAACTAGGTAAAAATTGCATACGGGTGAATGATGGTCTTGTCAACACGAGGCGTGATGTTCGAGCGCCTCATAGCAATAGTCGGCACGACCGGCGGAAAGGAATCGACATGGCGCTGCCTAAGGATTTCATCGATACCAACGACTTCACCAAAGAGCAGATCCTGGCTATCGAGGATCTTGGCCTGGCAATGAAGAAGGCCATCAAGGTTGACGGTTATTATCCGCACCTGCTCCGCAACCAGAGCCTTGGCATGATCTTCCAGCAGGTTTCCACCCGCACCCGTCTTTCCTTCGAGACCGCTATGACCGACCTCGGCGGCCATGCTCAGTTCTATGGCCCTGGCACCATCCAGCTCGGCGGTCACGAGTCCCTGGGCGACACCGCTCGCGTTATGGGCTCGCTGCTCGACATCATGATGGCTCGCGTTGACCGTCACAAGGACGTCGTCGGCCTCGCCGAGGGCTCCGCTGTGCCCGTCATCAATGGCATGTCCGAGTTCAACCATCCCACGCAGGAGATGGGCGACCTCATGACCATGCTCGAGAACCTCCCCGAGGGCAAGAAGATCGAGGACTGCACCCTGGCCTTCATCGGCGACGCCACCCAGGTCTGCGTCTCCCTCATGTTCATCGCCTCCAAGGTCGGCATGAAGTTTGTCCAGTTTGGACCCAAGGGCCACCAGATCCCCGACGGCGGCCTGCACGTTGGCACCGTTGAGGAGCGCGCCGAGTTCGGCAAGCAGATGATGGCCATCGCCGAGGAGAACTGCAAGGTCTCCGGCGGCTCCGTCGTCATCTCCGACGACATCGAGTGCATCAAGGGCGCCGACTTCATCTACACCGACGTGTGGTATGGCCTGTACGACGAGGAGGTCTCGGGCGAGAACTACATGGACGTGTTCTACCCCAAGTATCAGGTCACCATGGACATGATGAACTTCGCCGGCCCCAACTCCAAGTTCATGCACTGCCTGCCGGCCACTCGCAACGAGGAAGTCGTCGACGAGGTTATGGACGATCCCGAGCGCTCCCTGTGCTGGGTCGAGGCCGAGAACCGCAAGCACTCCATCCGTGCTCTCCTCGCTGCCCTGGGCAAGCGCACCCCGCTCAACGACGAGGGTGTCGAGTACTCCGCCAAGGCCGAGCTTCACGCCGCTCTCGAGGCTCTCGAGCAGCTCTAAGCCTTAAGCCTGCTAAACGCACGTTTGCGGGCGGCGGATGCTCGTCTCCTGTCGCCCGCTCACCGAGGCTCAGGCAATTGCCTTAGTACCTTGGGCCTCGGATCTGTCCAAGACTGAGCGAAGGAGCTCATCATGAGTGACGGAAAGAAAAAGCTTTCCTTTTTGACGGTCATTTCGACCATCATCTGCGTCGTCTTCGTTTGCGAGGCCGCCGCTCCTGCTGCTGCCATTGGCAACCAGCAGTTCTTCTGGTGGATCTTCCTGATCCTGACCTTCCTGCTTCCTTATGGCATGGTTGTTGCCGAGCTCGGCACCACCTATGACGGCGAGGGCGGCATTTACGACTGGGTACGCGATGGCCTGGGCGACAAATGGGGCGCCCGCATCTCGTATTACTACTGGGTCAACTACCCGCTGTGGATTGCCTCGCTGGCTACCATGTTCCCCGACATTTTGGGCATGGTCTTTGGCGTTGAGTTCAACTTGATCGCCAAGATGGGTATCGATCTTGCCTTTGTGTGGATCGTCTACCTCATGGGCCGCTCCAAGGCGGCTGACTCCGAGTGGGTCCTTAACGGTGGCGCCATCATCAAGGTCGCCGTCGCCGTTATCGTTGGCGCTTTGGGCATTTGGTATGCCATGGAGAACGGTTTTGCGAACGACATGTCCGCTGCCACCTTCCTGCCCGAGCTCACCAACACCAACGCTCTCGGTTACCTGTCGATCATCATCTTTAACTTCATGGGCTTCGAGGTCATCTGCACCATGACCGATGACATGGCCGATCCCGCTCGCGATATTCCCAAGGCTATCATCGTCGGTGGCCTGTCCATCGCCGTGATCTACCTGTTCGCTGGCTTTGGCATCGGCGCTGCTGTGCCGGCCGATTCCATCGACCCCGACTACGGCATGATTTATGCAGTCCAGACCATGGTGGGCGACTCCATGATCTTTAAGGTCATCTGCATTGCCTTCCTGATCACCCTGTTCGCCAACATGGCTGCTTGGTCCTTCGGCGTTAACTCCGTTGCTCGCTACGCTGCCGAGCACGGCAACATGCCCAAGGTCTTCGCCTCGATGATCTCTGATGACGACATGCCCAACGGTGCCAACCTGGTCAACGCCGTCGTTGCCTCCCTGGTGCTGTGCCTGCAGCTCGTTCCCATCGATGCCATCTCCAACGGCGTCTTCTGGATGCTCTTCGGCACCTCCGTCGTCTTCCTGCTGCTGACCTACATCCCGATGTTCCCGGCGTTCCTCAACCTTCGCAAGAACGACCCCGACCGCGAGCGCATCTTCACGTTCCCGTTTAAGGGTGCCATGATGAAGGTCATGCTGGCCATCCCTTGCATCGAGCTGATCCTGGCCATCGTTGCAACGCTGGTGCCGTTCTCTGCCGCTGAAATTGGCGACAAGCTCCCGATGATCGTTATCTTCATCGTGCTTCTGCTCATCGGCGAGGTTGTCCGCGTCGTCAGCGCTAAGGGCCGCGAGACCGAGTACAAGGGCCTCACTCCCGAGCTGGCAGCTCAGCGTCTCGCTGAGGAGGCCGCCGAGGCCGAGGAGAACTAGAGCACCCGGTTCTGGGGCTCCAACCCTCCTCGCGTACCAACGTGCGCTTCGTCGGGCTTGTCGCTCCCGACTCCAGGCACTCTAGCCTCTTCGAGGGCGTGCCCAAAGCGACAAATTTGCTCACTAATTCCTGGGGCGGGTGCGAGCGATAGCTCCGGTAACCACCGCCCGCCCCAACCTCTCTCTCGTATCCTTCGTGCGTTTGTCTCCACGCACTTGGTTACGTTGCCGCTCGTCGGTGCGGCTCCGTGAAAACCGGCACCGGGCGCCCCGACCTTTGCCGGGGGACGGGCGCCCACTATCTCTTGGTTTTAGGCTGCGGGTAATCCGCCCGCGGCAAACGATCGTTCGATTTGGAGGAAATCTTATGCGTACGATCACCGAGTCCGAGTCCACCCCCAAGGCCGACGGCTTCTTTATGCCCGCCGAGTTCGCCCCGCAGGATCGCGTGTGGATGGGCTGGCCCCACCGCACCGACACCTGGGCCCACGGCGCCAAGCCGGCTCAGAAGCAGTATGCCGCCATCGCCCGCGCCATCTCCGAGTTCACCCCGGTCTATATGTGCGCCAACCAGGTCGACTATGCCAACTGCAAGGCCGTCTTCGAGAACGACGAGAACGTCACCGTTATCGAGATGACCACCGACGACGCCTGGTTCCGCGACACCGCCGCCACCTACGTCATCAACGGCAAGGGCGAGAAGCGCGCCAACCACTGGCACTTCAACGCCTACGGCGGCCTCGTCGACGGCCTGTACTTTCCGTGGGACAAGGACGAGCAGATCGCCCTCAAGATGGCTGAGCTCTCCGGCTGCCGTCGCTATCGTCCCGACGACATGATCCTCGAGGGCGGCTCCATCACCGTCGACGGCGAGGGCACCCTTGTCGTGACCGACCAGTGCCTGCTTTCCCCGGGCCGCACCTGCTCTGCGGTTCTGGAGGAGGAAGAGGATCCCGAGTCCATCTGGCCCAAGTTCCACAAGAAGTTTGAGCCTTGGAGCGAGGAGCTTCGCGCCTACATGGACGAGCACCTCAAGGATTACCTGGGTGTCGAGAAGGTCATCTGGGTCAAGGAGGGCATCGACCCCGAGGAGACCAACGGTCATATCGACGACGTTGCCACGTTCATCGCTCCGGGCGTCATGGCCTGCATCTGGACCGACGATCCCGAGTATCCGTTCTACGAGCAGTGCCACGCTGCCTACGAGACCCTCTCCAACGCCGTTGACGCCAAGGGCCGCAAGATGAAGGTCTACAAGCTCTGCATGCCCGTGAACCCGCTGTTCATGGACCAGGCCTCCTGCGACACCATCGACGCCGACGAGAACGCCGAGCCGCGCGTCCCCGACGAGCCGCTGATCGCGTCCTACATGAACTACCTGGTCACCAACCACGGCGTCATCGTCCCGCAGTACGGCGACGAGAACGACCAGCTGGCCGTCGACACGCTCCAGAAGATCTATGACGAGGTCTGGGGCGAGGGCGTCTACAAGTGCGTCGGCGTCCAGTCCGAGCAGGTCGTCTTCGGCGGCGGCAACATCCACTGCATTACGCAGCAGGAGCCGTCCGCGTAATTGTCTGGCTTCCCGAGGCACGGCACCTTGCCCTTCAATCGTCGGGCATGACCCTTAAGGTCTATGCCCTCCTCTTTCAGGGCAATCTGCCGCACCTCGGAAACCCAGCCGATCAATCGGACAGTCGATGAATCGCACCGTGACCATCTCGGGGCATTGATGGTCGGTTTATTCGATGTCTTGGTCGGCTGGGTTTTTCTTTGGGCACTCCGTTGCCTCCACTTCGGAGTGCCCGACTCTTTGATTGAGTACGCGTCTGATCTGGGATTTATTGCGGGTTAGGCCAATTGTTCGCTTGAATATCCCAGGTCAGACGCGTACTCAATTGCCAAAAGATTCCGGTCGCAAACGCGGCCGTTTTGATCGGAGTATCTATGTACCAGCGTATCGTTATCTACACGCGCCTGTTCCGCGAGCGTTGGTCCAACAATTGCATCCTCTCTTCTCTTTGGGATGGCACCTGCACCGGTGACGCGGCCTGCAACCCTACCTTGGGCTGCGCCTTCGGTACAGATGCCATCCTTTTTGCTGTAGGGGGAGCGTGTCGTGGCAGGTAAAAAGTTCTCCCTGTTCGAGGTCATCCTCTCGGTTATCTGCGTTGTCTTTACCATCGAGGCGGCCGCTCCGGCATCTGCCATGGGTAACGTGCAGTTCTTCTGGTGGATCTTCCTCATCATTACGTTTTTGCTTCCCTATGGCCTGGTGGTGGCCGAGCTCGGTACGGCGTTCGATTCCGAGGGTGGCCTGTACGATTGGGTTCGCCTGGGCTTGGGCGACCGTTGGGGCGCCCGCTGCTCCTGGTGCTATTGGGTCAACTTTCCACTGTGGGTGGCAAGTATCGCCTGCATGTTCCCCAGTGTCATCAATGCGGTATGGGGCATCGAATTTTCGCTTGGGGTCCGAATTGCCATCGAGCTTGCCTTTGTGTGGGGCGTCACGGTTATGGCAATGCAGCCGGTGGCCGAGGCCGATTGGGTCATGGATGGCGGCGCCGTCATCAAGGTGCTCATTACCACCGTGGTGGGAATCGTCGGCATCTGGTTTGCCTGCAATAACGGCTTTGCCAACGATATGTCGTTTAAGACCTTTGTCCCCGATCTGGGAGACACTAACTCACTGACGTATCTTTCAATCATCCTATTCAACTTTATGGGCTTTGAGGTGGTCGCGACCTTTGCCAGCACGATGAAGAACCCATCGCGCGATATCCCCAAGGCGGTTATCGCCGGTGGCGTTGCCATTGCGGCGATCTACATTATCTGTGGCATCGGTATTGGAGCCGCGGTTCCCACCGAGCAGCTTTCACTCGATTCGGGCATTGTGGACGCGGTTGCCGCCATGGTGGGGCGCGCTCACCCGCTGACGATGGTCGTGGGCGTGGCCTTTTTGGTGACGCTGTTCGCCAACATGATCTGCTGGAGTTTTGGCGTCAACAACGTGGCGAGCTATGCCGCGCGCCACGGCAACATGCCGCGCCCCTTTGCGCTGGTGTCCAAGAAGACCGGCATGCCCAACGGCTCAGCACTCATTAACGGTTGTTTTGCCAGCTTGGTGCTGCTACTTCAGATTCCGCTGGGCGAAGGTTCCGACGTCTTTTGGGTCTTCTTCTCGATGAACGTCGTCTTTCTGCTCATGAGCTATATTCCGATGTTCCCGGCGTTTTGGCGCCTGCGTAAATACGACGACCGCCCACGTGTGTTCCGCGCGCCCTTCGAGGGCAAGGTGCTTGCGGTGGCGCTTGCGGTGCCGGTGGTAGAACTCGTGCTTTCGATTGTTGCGACAATCGTGCCGCTTAACAGCTCGCCCGCCGAGATGTCAAAGTTGCCGATCCTCATGGGTGTGGTGATCGGCGTGTTGCTGGGCGAGGCTTCGCGCCTCATATCGCGCCGCGGCCGCAGTATCGACAATCCCGGCGTTGGTGCAAAGGGGTCAGATTACTTTGCACTAAAACAGTAGCGCCGCGAGTTGCGCGGCGCTTGATGCATCTTGGATTACTGCTCGCGGTGCTCGGAATCGGAAGCGAGCTTGGGCGCAAAGTAGGGGACGTGGCCCAGGTACGGGCAGCTATCCTCGCGTGATTCGACGACGCAGGGGATATCTTCGTAGGTGAGTGAGTCGCTCAGGCGGGCGATGGTCTTGGCGGCAGGAGCGACGAGCATCTTGAGCGGTGCGATAGGCGCCATGGCATCTCCTTTCTTGCATGCGACCCGTGTTTTGGCGCGAATGTATACGCCGCCAGTCTAGCATTCCGCCGAGGAGAGCTCCAAACCACCACAAAGGGGACAGGCACCTTTGTGGTGGTTTTGGTGTTTGACCAGATAATACCTGTTATCGCTCCCGGGCAGTCGTTGGGGACGTTCTAAAACGGTTATATGTCACTATCCAATAACGCCTCTGAACTGGGCCACTATTAGATTATGGAAAACACTACTGCAAGATTATGGCAAATGATACTGTCAGATTATTGCGTGTGCTGCTGTAGTCGTCGGGGGCCTGCCTTATGAGCGCCGGCATGGTGCGAACTGTCATCGCTGCCCGCTGCAGCGAGTAGCAAGCGGGCAAAACCGCCTCAAAACCAGCGCGAACAACCGCCGCGAAGAGGATCGGATCCCTTTCGCGGCGGTTGTTCGCCTATCTGGAGCGCCTCAAAACCAAGTGAGTAGGCTTTTTTGGATCTGCCGAGCATATCACGACAAGTGCTCAATAAAACCGCAGGTCAGCGCTGTGGCGATTCGGGGTGTGCTCGGCCTCCTGCAAAAAGTCTACTCACTTGGTTTTGGCTGCTAGAAGACTGCCGCGAGGGAAGGCAACTTCCTCGCGGCGGTTGGCGTTTACCCAGATAAAACCTGCCAAAATAAACCTGTCCCTTTTTGGCATGTCCCTTTTGGCGTGGCTGATTGCTTTGGGCTGTCTTGGAGAAAGCCCGTGAGGCGGCACTCAAGCTAATCCTGCGTGTCGCCTCCGTACATGTAGACGATAAAGCCGTCGCCGGTGTCTTGGCTGTGATCTTCCAAGATGCGCTTCATGTTGAGGTGCTCGTAGAACTGCCAGTCGGAGCTGCAGTCGCTCATCAGGAAGAACTTGGTGCAGCCTGCCCGGGCGAGCTCGGCGCGCGCAAGGTCGATGAGCGCGCGGCCGAGCCCCTTGCCCTGCCACTCGGGCACGATGATGATGAGGTTGAGTTGGCCCTGGGCATACTCATTGCCCGTGGCGGCAAAGCGGTCGGCCGTGGCCTTCTCGCGGCTGTCGCCAAAGAGCGAGCCCTCGAGCTTGGCGTCGGCGGTCTTCGCCATCTCGGTTGCCTGGGCGAACATCTCGTCGTAGCAGGGTACCCACGTGGGGTTGGTACGCGGCTTGCCGTCTTCGAAGATGCCGATGCAGCAGGCGGCGATAATGCGGCCCTCGGCCTCGGCGACAAGCGCGATGGGGGAGCGCTGCAGCTGCATGGCGATGTTAAAGCGCGCGCAGAAATCGGCAGCTTCGACGTCGCCGCGGTTGCGCAGCGTGTTGCACCACAGCTGGTTGTAGATGGCGGCGATGCCGGTCAGGTCATCAAGTGTGGTGGCGCGCAGGGCTACGTTGTCAAGGCTCATGGAGGCTCCTTCCGGGTTGGGTCAGGCCACCTCTGAGTGTGACATGGCCGCAGGGCCGCCGCATCAACCATTCGGTAGACGACCCCCGATCCCACGGGGGCGGAGAGATAGTCATTGGGGACGTTCTTAAACGACTGGTCAAACAAGAGCGTCCCCAACGACTACCTCAAGGAATGTCCCAGACTGCCGGCAGAAAAGGAACGTCCCTAACTGCCGCATCCGGAGCAAGACAACGCCGCAGGTAGAGGACGGACAGACACTATGACCCAATCCAGGGGCACGGAAACGACAGGAGCCCCCGCTCGTGACCGCGGGTCGGGGCTGCGACAATGTTGTTGAAGTGCCAGAGGCGCAGCCGCGCCGCAACGAGGTTGGGAGGCTCCCGTGCCTAGATATTCTACCGCCTTCGGAATGGACGTACACCTCAGGTCCACCACCGTCTGCGCGCTCGACGCGGAGACGGGCGAGGCCGTGACGAGGAGGTTCCGCGGCAACCCCTGGGGCGAGGTCGCGGAGTGGATGTCGGGCTTCCCCGGCCCGTCGCTCGCCGCCTACGAGAGCGGCTACCTCGGCTTCGCCCCGCAAAGGGAGCTCTCCGGGCTCGGCGTCGACTGCGTCGTCGCGGCCGTCTCCAAGGTCCCGAGGTCGGCTGCCGACCTCTCGTCCAAGAACGACCGCAACGACGCGGCCAGGATGGCCAAGGCGATACTGTCGCACGACGTCACCCCGGTATGGGTGCCGTCCCCCGAGATCGAGGGGCTCAGGGACCTCGCCGCCGCCCACGACGCGGCGACCGCGAGGCTCGCGGCGGCGAAGCAGCGGCTCCTGGCGTTCCTAGCCCGCCGCGGCTATGTCTACGGCGGCACGACGCCGGCCGGCAACCCCCGGAAGTACTGGACGTACGGCTTCCTCAGGTGGCTCGACGGCATACACCCCGCCGACGACGGAGGCATCCGGGCGCTTGCGGCGCTGAGGAACGAGGTCGAGGCGGCCGACGAGACGAGGGAGGCCCTCCTCGCCGAATACAGGGCCGCCGTCGCGGCGGGCCCCCTCTCGGCCGAGGTCGAGGCGCTCCAGTCGATCAAGGGGTGCGGGTTCGCGCTCGCCGCCGCCTTCGCGTCCGAGGTCGGCGACTTCTCGAGGTTCCGCTCCGGCAGGCAGGTGACGGCCTACTTCGGCCTCGCCCCGAAGCAGAGGTCGAGCGCGGACTCCGTGCGCCTCGGCGGGATCAGCGGGGCCGGCAACGCGCTCGTCAGGAAGCTGGCTGTCGAGGGGTCCTGGTGCTACGCCCAGGCCGGCCACCAGCCGAAGCTGATGCCCAAGGGCTCCGGCGTGCCCCTCGAGATAAGGATGCACGGGAGGAAGGGGTCCGAGAGGCTCCTGCGCCGCCGCGAGGAGATGATCGCCCGCGGGATGCCGCAGGCGAAGGCGAACGCGGCCACCGCGGCCGAGCTCGTGAGGTGGCTGTGGGCCCTCGGCGCGATGTGCCGGGAGGGCGCGGAATAGACATAAGCCCCCGTCCCGGCGAGCCGGGCGGCCTTCGGGGACACCCCCGTTCTCGCTGTG
>ERZ838399.30-NODE-30-length-150513-cov-86.613999_pt1 | contig 150513 bp, 151 predicted proteins | sample MGYA00519683_ERZ838399 | MGnify/ENA primary metagenome ERZ838399 (study PRJEB31850, sample SAMEA3708833) | human gut metagenome | biome: human gut; feature: human-associated habitat; material: faeces | place: China | collected 2014 ...
TTTTTGCAATAGTCTGATTAAGAGTATTAACGCTGCTGTACAATGTGCCGCTTGTAACATAATTTGGGCTGTTTGCCGCAGGCACGGTATCAAACGGCATTTTGATAAGTTTATTATTTAATGCCTTATTCAAATATGTTTTATCATAAGCATCTGTAATTCCGTAACCGGCAAGAGTATCCGCCTTATCCGCTTTTTTCTTAAGAGCAGGCTGTACATAAGCTTCATCATAATCATCAATCATTAAATCTGCTTTTGTGATTACTTCATCTTTTGCTTTTTCGATTGCTGTGTTTATATCATCTTTTGTTGCGAGCGTACTACCTGTTGGCTCAAATTTTGATTTATCGTTAATAGCCTTTTCTGTGACTTTAACGATAAAATGCTGAGCGGTGATAATAGCTCCGCTGCTGTCAGACAGCACAACCTCACATTTAGTCACGCCCGGCAAAGATAAGACTTTATCGGTAAGCTCAACAACGATTACATTATCTGATATTGTGCAGCTTTGAGCACTTGCAACTATAACATTGTTTGTTACAGCGTTAAGAACTGCTGTCATAGAACTGTCTAGCGTGACCTCTGCATCATTTGCAGTCAATGTTACATCAATAAATCTTGATTTTTTGTCTAATTGATGACTGTATAAAATCGGAGTTGATGCATTTTTGAGCAAATCTAAATTAAGTTTGTAATGCTGTATGTTCATCATTGCCTCCTGTTTCTTCTGCAAAAATGACTTCGGATTCAGCAGGAGCTTTATCCTTATCGTTTTCACAAACTGTTTTTTCTTCTGTGATAAATTTCATAATAACCTCCTACCAAGTTGCTTTTTGTAAAATTCCGTTTTTGAATGTCAGCGTAAATTCTTTCCATGTATTTGCTGTACCGTCACTTCTGAACGATGTAACATAATAACCTTTAAAAGTTCCGCTAATAGTACCGCCTTCAAATTTCCAATCGCTTAAAACCGCTTTTCGTAAATAGTTGTTGTGCAAATTCAAGTCACAACCTGCGTGCAGTTGGTCTTTCTCATATTCGTCAGAGAGTTTCTGAGCTGTATATGTGAGTTTCATCGTAAATGCCTCTGCATCGTCTGATCTCATATATGCCCACGTCATATACGCCGAATTGCTGTTGAGGTCAAAAGATAAGCCTCGTTTGTTGTCATCGTGTAAATATGAGCTTGTACCAACCGAGCCGACTTCATTATCGTTGTAATAAAAGTCTTGCCCGTATTGATTAAGTGACATCAGCTTTTTATCTCCGAGGTTATATACATTAAGCTGTGCATTTTCAAACTTTATGTATTCCGAGATATTATTCCATGCAATCCTCACATCTTCCGCCGATTGCTGTAAAAGCGTACTCCAACGATTAGTGCCAACCACTTTATTGACTTCAAGAAAAAGTCCCTCTGCGGTCTGAGTGAACAACGATTCATTAACAGAGCTTGCCCACGATTCAGCAACATGGAGAACTGTTGTGTCTAAATCCTGCTTGATTTCATTTACTTTAGTTCTATCGTGTAGCTGTTGAGCGTTAAGCTCTGTAATACGATTATTAATAGTTGTCAGTTTACCTGTGACTTTTGCAGGAATTGAGGAAAGAGTAACTGTATTCAAAATTGCCTTTGCAGGATATTCCTTCAGTTCAACAATGCGAAAGTTTTGTTTTCTCTTGCGGTTGCGGTCAATCAGAGTGACTACATCATACAAGTTATACGAAAAAATATCTTTGTAAATATCCGGCTGTGCCTTTGCAAGGTCAATAACCTTGCAGGTATATGATTGCTCCGGCTGTGCCATATTTGCAAGTTTAACAACTGCGTCATCATAAAGCGACTGAGCGTTAGTATATCGTTCATCACGCCACACGCTGCTGATTACCTTGTCTGTATAATCGTGATTTTCTATGTAGTCACAGCCGTTATTAACGCTTGCAATAGATAAGCCGTCTTTGCCGTATGCATACAGTCTTGTGACCAATCCCGATGAGTTGCCTTTGAAGTTTAAGTCTGTAAGATTTAATTCGTCGGTAAAATATACTCCCTTAGGCTCAGTATTGTTTTCGGGCTTTATAAGAGTTATTTCCTTTCGCTTTGTATTAAACTCATATACATTGCCGTAGCTTGTAGAATTAGTGCATTGATTTAAAATATCAAGCACAGTTACATCAGTAAGTTCAAAGCTGCAGCGCTTTCCTACAAGTGTATCGTTTTTAACCGTCCAGTCTGTATTAGAAAGGATTTCAGTACAGACATTATGAAAACTCTCGGTAGTCTTATTAAAACTCGTAAACATATCAGCACGAAGGTCGTCAAGATTTAACTCACAAACAATTGTAGATACAGTCTTGCGTTCGTTGATACTTTTAATCAGATAGCGTTGATTTTCGTATTCGACTTCGCCGTCCAAAGCAAAATATTTATACAAGCTGTGCTTAGGCGATATGTCAAATTGCAGGCTCATCATACCGCCGTATGATTTTGTTACGCAAAAGGTACTGTCAATATCTGTAAATAGCTTTACTTCATTGTTGTAAAAGATTTTTAATACCATTTGAACACCTCTTAAATCACACAAAAACAGGTGTATAAACAACCTGAATTTTTGCTTGTGAGTTACTGCAAGTAATTATATTTTCACCCGGATACAAAATAGGGAACTCAATTAATGTACTGTCAAGGTACTTATTAACTCCGCCAAGCGTAATTAAACCAAGTTCTCCGTCAATTACTAAAGGAGTGTTTGCAGCAATATTAATAACAACAATTCCGCATACTGCAATTAACGAGCTTTGCTCGGGCAATGTAACTACAAGTTTATATTTGCAAGGAGTGGTTGATTTACAGTAAATTTTACCGTTCGGAGCAACATCAGCAGTTACAGTTGGTTTATGTCTTATTGCATTAAATGTATAAGTTACATCGTGTTCTCCGCTGCTGTCAAATGTAGCAGCGGAGATTGAAGTAACAATTGAAGTGTATATGTATCCGTCCGGCAAAGCTATTTCAACTGTTTTACCGATTAGTTCTGCCTCAAACCTTGCAATATTATCGGTCGCCGCTGCGTATCTGTCCGTAATCTCTGTTCCTTTTGCAGAACAACCGTCCAAGCAAGGAAAGAATGTAAGAGTAACAGTCAGCGTTCTTGTTCCGTATTCGGCAGAATACAATGCAGGCATTTTCACAAGATTTGTATTAGCTGAAACATTATTTGTAAGCGTAGTACCGCTCACGGAATAACTCAGCAGTCTTGCACTGTAATTAGAAATATCAATGTTATTAACTGTCATTTCTGTCATAAATCATTACCCTCCCAAGCTAATTCTTCTGACATATACGGAGCAGTCGCAACGGCGAATTCTCTGCCGTCAACCTCAAGATGATTTACTATATTGCCTTGTAGCACTACTTTTTGTTTATCAGTATTTTGCATATCGACCGTATGCACTACATTAGCAGTGAGCTGTTCTGCTACAAAGTTTTTACCTTCTGCTACGGCAGCACGCATTTTTGATACTAAACTGTCAGCGGAAACACCGGCTTTCATTCGATTTGTAAATGTCGATGCAACCTCATCGGCTTGCTTATACAGCTTCGGCGCTTCGTCATCAAGACCTATTTCGCCGCCCTCAAGAGTATACTTAAAGATTTTTCTGAATACCTTTGACGGAGAGTGTATATCCCACTTCTTTTTGAAAATTGCAAGAATATTATCAGCAACCGATGAAGCACTTGCATATAGCTCAGGTGATCTTTCTTTTATTCCGTTAATCATTCCCTGCATAGCTTCATCCATGGTCTCTTGGCATTCAGGAGGCAATTGGTCATAATTGTTAATAATATCTTCAACAACTTTTTTATCTTCATCTGAGATTTTACCGCCGTATAGTTCTGTTTGAGATAGCATAGCTAACCAAGTTGAAAGCTGTTCCTGTTGATTTGTATCAAATGATTTTGTGAATTTATCGTTTATATCAGCCAATTTTTTATTATGTTGCGAATACTCATTTGCAATTAATTGGTCATATTTTTGTTCAATAAGTAATGTATCGCAACCGCCTGAATCATATTCTTTTTTAATTTCAGCCTGCTTAGCTTGCTCAAGTGCTACAAGGTTGTCGTTACTTCTTTTGTTTTCTCTTGCAATATCTTCATTATACTTTTTTTGATTTTCGGAATAAGTTTTTAAACCATCAGCTCTATCTTTATAGCCATCTTGTAAAATTTTGAGAGTTTCGGAACAAAGTGTATTAGCTTCGGCAACTGCAGCATCATAGTCTTTGTTGGCGGCTTCTCGCTGTTGGTTATACCATTCATCCGTATATTGCTCATCAGTACCAATTAAAGCTCTTTTTTCTGCAAGCCAATTGATTTTTTGCTGTTCAGCCGCTTTAACAGTGTCATCTCTCGTTTGTTCTGCTGTTGCGGTATATTCACTTGAGTAAGCCTCATATTCTTCAAGTGATAAATCGTGATTTTCGGCTAAATCTTTAGCCATATCCTTAACAACACCCTGATAAGCTTCCTGAACCTTTAGCTGTTCATCTGCAAGCTCCTTTTGCTTTGCGAATAAATCATCAAGTCTTTGAATTTCTTCCTCAGTCAGACTTGTTCGTTCTTCTTTGGCGTGTCGAGCTATTTCCGTAATTTCAGTCTGTACTTCATCCATTTTTTGAGTTAATTCAGACTGTCTTTCATTTGAAATAATGATAGCATCATTAAATCCTTCGAGTGCATCTCCGGACTGCGAAAGGCTGTTAATATAATTTGTTGCACCGTCAGCAACATTAGCATAAGCTTCAGCTATTCCTTCATACGATTCTGCAAGAAGTTGCTCAGATGATGTTTCTTGCTCAACACATAAATTCAAAGCTGCTATTCCTGCTGCAAGAGCGGCTACTGCAGTGATTACTATTCCTATCGGATTCAGATTCATAGCTAAATTCCACGCATATTGAGCCGCAGTGGCAAGTGTAATCTCTCCTGTTAATGCACCTACTGCTATTTGTTTTAAGGTTATAGTATTTAGTGCAGCTGCCTCAGCAAGACTTTCTGCGGTTACCGCTGCCGTATGGGTAGTAAGCAATGCTGTAACTGTTGATATTATCGAATATGATTTGAATGCTGCGTATACAGAAGTTATTACACCTAACAGCACCTCTGAATTATCAGCAAGAAAATCAACTGCTTTAGACAAAGGCGGTAACACTACCTTTGCTACATTTGTAAAAGCCTTACCTAAGTTGACTACAATGTTTTTCACGCTTTCAATAGCCTTTTTAAGACCGCCGTTTTCAAACGACTTTTTAATAGTGTTTACAGCCTCTTTAACGGGTGCTTGAAGTTCTTTAGGCAACAGCTTACTAAGATTATCAACGAGTTTTGAAACAATAACCTTTGCGGCTTTGATTAAGTCAGGTGCGTGTTCGATAACGCTTGTTATTAAAGTCTGAATTATATTAACAGCAGACTTTGCAAGTTTATCGGCATTGTTTGCTATACCGTCAACAAAAGCCTGCAAAAAGTCAACAGCGGCATTCAGCATTTCAGGTGCAGCCTCAGCCGCTTTTACTGCAAGCTCACCGAAAATAGCTCCTGCTTCTTCAATCATTTTTGAAAGACCGCCACTTTTAAATGCTTCTGTCAAACGATTTACATAATTTTGTGCTTCAACCGCTGCCTCTTGCAGAGGAGCTGACATACCCTCATAGATTTCAATGCCTAAGCCCTCAAGTCCTGATTTTAGAATAGTAATCTGACCTTGCAAATTATCCTGCATTGTATCAGCCATTGCTTGAGCCGCACCGTCAGCATTGTTAATTTTTTTAGTCAGATTATCAAAGTCAGAGTCGCTTGCATTAATGATAGCAAGCATACCGCTCATTGCCTCTTTACCGAAAAGAGTGCTTGCAGCTGCTGCCTGCTCAGTTTCGCTTAAGCCGCTGAATTTTTCCCTCAGCTGTTTCATTACATCTATGAGTGGTAAAGCGTTGCCCTCTGCATCTGAAATAGATATGCCGTACTGCGTCATAACATTAGACATTTCCTCTGTAGGAGAGGCAAGGTTAGAAAGAGCCGTTTTAAGACTTGTGCCTGCCATAGAGCCTTTGACACTTGCATTAGCCATAAGACCGAGGGCAAGTGAAACATCTTCGACTGAGTAACCCATTGTTCCAGCGAGAGGTGCTACATACTTAAAGCTCTCACCAAGCATAGATACATTAGTATTTGCAGAGCTTGAGGCTTTGGCAAGTACATCTGCAAAGTGTGTACTGTCTGATGCTTTAAGGTTAAATGCTGTAAGTGCGTCTGTAACAATATCCGAAGTTGTTGCTAAGTCCAAACCGTCAGCGGCGGCAAGGTTCATAATACCGTCAATACCGTTGAGCATTGATTCGGTATCCCAACCTGCCATAGCCATATACTGCAAACCAGCTGCCGATTCGGATGCGGAAAACTTTGTTTTTGCACCCATTTCTTTTGCCTTATCGGTCAGACTTTGTAAAGAATCACCTGTTGCACCGCTGATTGCAGATACTTTTGACATAGCAGCCTCAAAAGATGAGCCAACTGTTGCCGCTGCGGTTGCTCCTGCACCGAGTGCGGCTGTAATGCCTGCGAGCGTTGCTGTTACAGCAGATACGCCAGCTTGAGCAATTGATTTTATTTTATCAATACCGCTCTTAAAGCCGCTTGTATCTATTTTTGTATCAATTTTAATAGAGCCATCATATGCCAAATTACTCACCACCTTTAAGCGTTGAGGTCATCGGCACATAATGGCTCTACTTGACCCTATTTATTTTTGTTATCATTTATTACGATTTCAAACTGTTTCTTACAGTTTCGTCCCTTGCAGCATACAAAAATGCCCCTACACCTTGACGATTTGTCAAAGTATATGGGCATTTCATAACCGCAGTAAGGACATTTAATTTTTGATTTGCTTTTCATTATCTAAAGAATATACAAATTACTATTATGTTTTCTTGATCACTTTTTGTATACAAAATACTAAAGTTGTCATTTTTAAAATCAATATTTCCTTTGATATAGTCTGACATTATTATATTTTGTTCATCATCGGTAAAATTAAATGTATCTGACTTTAAAGCATTACTGAAAAAATCTAAACATATTTTTTCTTCATCTTCATTATTATATGTCATTAAAAAGTCGATTGTTTTGTATTGCCCACAGCCTAAATCAACACTTATATCTATATCTTGTTTAGGTTTAAGAAAATACAAATCATCACTATATTTTCCACTTAAAAGTGTTACATTATCAGTTGAAAATTCATTTTTAAGTTTTTCAATATATTTAGATATAGATGTGTCGCTTGATATTGAATCATTAGGCAAACTATTTGATTCAGACATGTAATAATTTGATTCAACATTGGACAGTTGAGTATCGGACAAATCATACTGAGTTTTTGCTGTCAATCCATTAATAGATGCATTAAAGTTATCATGGCTTTTATGATATGTGAATTCAAGTTCTGCATAACCAGTCGTTTCGCCAACAACTTTATATACATAAACTTTTTCATAGTAATCATCTGTTGAATTGTCTTTTTCTGAAATCTCTATAACTGTGCCTTCCTCAATGCTTCCGCCAAAAATTGATTCTGCTTCTGTTAAACTCATTCCTATTTCTAACTTTTTAAATTCCGAAAGACTTATACCTTTCGGATTTATTTCAACAGAATGTTTACCTCCACAAGCACAGAAAATAGTTGCCACTGATAAAGCAATAATTAATGCTAAAACCTTTTTCATAGTACCACCTCGTGAAATAATATAACTTTAACAATATTATATAAATTTCACAAAAGGTTGTCAATCGTTTCTCCGTTAATAAGTGCGTCCTCAATGCTTGAAATTTGTTTTTGCACTTTTTCCTTGAGAGGCAGCTTGTATTGCTTTTTCATTTTTTGATAAAACGATTTTTGAGCAGCTGTCATTTTAGAATTGATTTCTATTGACCTGTAACCCATTATTTTCACGAACTCTGTGCTGTCTGATAATGACAACATAAGAGCGTGGAACTTCCACCAATGGAGCTTTGTTTGTTCAAGGTCAATGTGATACTGTTCAAGAAATGCCGAAAATATATAACCGTCATCATAATCATAGTTGAAAATCTCTTTTTCTGATGTATGACTGCTTTTCTGTGGCTCTTTTCCGCAACGATAAAACCAAAGAATTTTATTTACCGTTTCTTCGTCAGCTCGTGGCGGAGGTTGTTTGTCACAGAAAATCAGATTTTTTATATCTGAAATAGTTTTATGAGCGTTTTCGCTTTCATCAGATAATAGTTTCTCAAACTCAATCCATACGCTAAAGTCAGTATGTATTTTATATTCTGCCCCTGCAATATGCAAACTGTCAGGCACAGAATTAATAAGCATATTCATCACTTAACAATCTTTGGGCGGTTGTTGTAATGATTTTTGTGCTTATTTCTACGCTGCTGACGGTTGCCGAGTTTTGATTTATACTGTTCGCCGACTGCCTTGTCAAGCTTATTAACCGCAACAATAACGCCCTCATACGCATTAATGCAGGTTGTAAGATTTACCGATTCACCAAACACCTTTTTTGCAGTACCTTCACCGAAAACATCATCAAAGAACTCAAAAATAGCAGTGCACTGAATACGAATAAGCTCTGACCTGCGTTTACCGTTTGTATCAAGCTGTTTCATTTTTGCACTTACGGTATCATTTGCCTTTTCGTAGCGTTCCATTTCAAGTGCGTCTGCTACATCAATGTCAGGAAGTGTTACATTATTAATAATCATTGTTTATGCCTCCTTAAGCAGATTTAGCAGTAAATGTTTTAGTTGATGTATCAAAAGTACCCTCAATAGGGTCACCCTTGCCAAGGAAGTTACCTGTGCAGCCCATTTCGCCGTCATCATTTGTAAAAGATGCAACCTCAACAGCAACATTAAACTTGCGTGCGTGGTATGATGTACCGGTTGAACCTTCCTTCTGATCAAGGTCAACGATAACATACTCGGTTTCTGCATCTTCGCCGACAAGCTGATTTTCACCGATATTCACAATAAAGTTAATAGCGTCCTGCTCGCGAATTTGGTCAATATCAAAAGCAGTAGTCCAATCATATCCGCTGATTGACTTAGTTGCTGATTTATCGCATACATACTTACGGCTTTTAGTCTGAGCTGATGGATTTTCATCAAGTGTTTTTGCACCGACACCCAAAAGTGCAAATGCTTTTTCTTTGCTGCCGTTACTGCAGTTAAGATAATTTGCCTGCATTCTTCTCTGTCTAATTACTTCAGCCATTTTTTACCTCCAAATTTTTAGTATATTCCAAACGACACTGTATTTGATACCTTGCCGTCTTCGTATCATTGTTCATTACATAGCCTGATGACAAAACCTTGATTGACTGAGCAGTACAGCCGTCAGGCAGCTTAGGTAATTTGCGATTTATGTTTTGTTCTGCAATCCAATCCTCAAGCCTTTCGTAAAATTCAAGGTTTGCCATATTAATTCCGTTTTCCTGACTGTAACATTCTCGGCTTGCAAAGATAAAGAGATACTGACACTTAGCAGAGCCGTCAATATAGCTTTTCACTACCGTTTTGCAAGGCACAGTTTCAATGCTGTACTGTTCTGCATCTTCGCCAAGATAATCTACATTAAGCTCTGAATCAGCCTCAAGAATTTCACAGTCGCAAAACCATTTAAACAATGATTTAATAATTGATGTTTCCATTATTTACCTCCGCTTTTTTCCTTTGCGGTTTTCAAAATATCTTCCAAATGGTCGGCTTTCATACGCTCAAACCAAAACTTGCCACGCATACCGCCCTTTGAAGTGCCTTCTTTGCCTTTGCCTGCATTAGCATAGTAGTTTGTGTGAGCATATACAGCATTGTAAACAACTTCGCCCTTGCCGATTTTCGTACCTGTGATACCGCTTTTTTTAAGATAACCTGTATCAAAAGGCACATAAGGGTCACAACGGCGGAGTACTTCGCTGTCAACAATTTTTTGTACCTTGCCCTCAGCCTGCAAGCCTCGGTCTTTAAGCATTGTTTCAGTTGTGTTAAAAAGCAGTTTAATAATCATTTAACCACCAATTTAATATGCTTTGAATAGTTAGTTGCATTAAGATTTTCAGTCACAGAAACAATCTCAAGTGCGTCATAGTTTTTAATTAAATCCGCTGCGTTTGATATATCGCAGTCAACCTCGCCTTGGACGATATAATCGCCTTTCTTGAGCGTAAAGCAGTTGTAAGCCTCATCGGCAGGCATTGCCTTGTAGGTTGCCTTGTCAACATAATTTTCAAGAGCCGAGTGTGGCACACGAATGATGTACTCCTCACTGCGCTTGACTTCCTTATCGGACACAAGCAGCTGGTCTGCACCATGGAAATTTACATCACGCAAGGTGTATTTGCTCCATAGCTTTTCACGCCCTAAGGCTTTGCTGCAAAAAAGAGTTATAGTTGTATGATTAGTAAACATCAGCATACCCCCTGATACAGCAGGCCTGTGTTGTATAGCTCTTGTCTGATAGCTTTAAACATTGCCCTTTTTTCTCGGTCTGCAAGGTCATCTGCGTTGTAGTCCTTGTATGTAACACTGTAACCGTCTGTGTTCTCGGACTTAATACCTTGCGGAATATTTGCCACGCTCTGACGGAGTTCATACGCCACCTCGGCAGCGGCACAGACTGCGTTTTTGACTTCATCTGTAACCTCTTTTACTCCACCGTTGACAATATAGTTAATTAAGCGTTCAGCCTTGCGAGCATAGCTGTTAAACTCCTGAGCAGGTATCAAAGTACCTGCCCAAGAATCTGTATAATAAGAATAATCTGCAAACATATCAAGACACCTTAATGTTACGAAATACACCGCACTTTGTTGTGTTCTTGAGAGCAACGGCGGCAACCATTTCAACCTCTGCTTTCTTAACCGCACCCGGTGCAGTAAGGTCAGGCATATATGTTTTAATGATTGATGAACCGCTGAGGGATACACCATGAAAAGCGTCAAGACCAAGCTGTACAGCATAAAGGTCGGTAAGACCTGTTACCTTTGAGCTTGATGCACCTGTTTCGTAAATCGGCACGCAAGGCACAGTCTTTGAACCATCAAAGTAGTTGCCCATATCATAAAAAATGATACCGTCATAACCCTGTGCTGTCTTACCAAAAGCGTCCTCGGCTCTTGTGAGGTATCCTGCACGCTGAGCAACACTTTTGAGCTTTGCAATGAGCTTGCTGTTACCGAGTAAGAATGTTGGCTTGCCGTCAATACCACCGATAAACTCATTGAGCATATCAATCATAGTCTGATAATTGCTTGTAAGATTTGCAGTTGTTGAAAGGTCAACTACTGTCTTATCAGAGCCTGCGTTGTACTCTGTGCTTGTTCCCTTGAGGAGAGTTGTAAGACCGTCAAAATCAACTGTTTTGTCAGTTTTTGAACCGTTGATGCAACAGTTCTGAAAATGGTTTCTTGTGGCAAGAGTTTTTTGCTCGAGCTGAAACGCAATTTCGTTTGTTGTTGCCTCCTGAATAACACGGTCAACCTCGCTTGCACCGCCGAAGATTTTAAGGTCAACGGTTTTCTTGACTTTCTTTGCCTCATTGGCTGTGTATTCGCTGTTAATAGCTCTGCCTGCCGCTGTTGACGGGGTCTGGAGCTGGAGATAACCGTAAGTGAGAGTTGAGCCTCCGACACCCGGAGATACGGCATCATCAAAAGTAAGCTCATCCATAAACTGTGAGCCACGGCGGAGAGTATCAATAACCTCCTGTGTAACCTTGTCGGCTCTGCCGACACTTGCTTCTGCTAATGTAATAGGCATTTTGTGTCCTCCTTATTTCTTATAGTAGTCTTCAACGGCAGACTTGATGTTTGAGCCGGACTTTGCTTTCGCACCGCCCGTGGGTCCGCCGAGGTTTAACTTTTTCTGTGGTTCATCAGACTTGAAAAGAAAAGGCTTGTTCGTTTTAAGCTCTGCAAGCTGTTCGTCAAGACCTGTGATTTTGCCGTCTTCGCCCTGTGCAATCTTCGACATATCAAGATTAGCCTTTACAGATACCAAATCCGCTGCACCTGCGTTGTTGATAGCATTTTCAACAGCCTGCTCAAACTTATAGTCATTGAGCTTTTTCTCACCGTCTGCCTGTGCCTGTGCAAGCTTTGTCTGCCAATCAGGGTCATAACCCTCAAGATTAGCGTTTGCGGTTTCGAGCTGCTTTGACACATCGTCATACTTTTCTTTTTCAATGTACTGACCGCCTGCAAGGTTGCCGAGCTTGACATCTGCCGCATTGTTTACCTTTTCGGCAAACTGTTCAAATGTCAGAGCCTCATCACCAAACAAGGCTTTAAGGATTTCCATTAAGTCCATAGTTTTACCTCCGTTTAAATTATTTTTGAGTAATATTAAAAGCCCCCGAAAATCGGGAGCTTATAAACTGTTTTATTCTACCGGTTCATATGTTTTTGCAAATATGTCGGGCTTGCAAGGATATTTTTCACCATTAACACCGGTGATAATATAGTCACCCGGACTTGCTGTCATATCACCTTCAAGCGTGTGTATTACAACTGTTTCATCCGTGCGTTGTGCCTCAACTACAATAGGCTTTTTTCTGTATTTAGCCATTAAGATACCTCCAATTCTTAAAAATATGGGCAAAAGTAAAAGGAGTATTTCAAATACCCCTTTAAATACCGTTTAAATTCGTTTAATTTGCGTTTTAATTGATTAGTGGTGTAACTTTACATTTTTAATTAAAATGCGTTACAAACTAAAAAATCAAGCCTGTTATTCTTTCTGTTTCCACAATGGAATGTAGGTTCCTTTTTTATATGAATCAAAATTCTCATAAAAGTATGTCCTCTCTATGTCATACTCTTCTGGGGTCATATCATCTCTCCAAAACGGAACCTCTTTTATTGTAAGTGTAGCCCATTCATTATCCAAGCTCAATCAATCCTTTAGTATATTTTTTTAGTAGTCCATCAACAATTATTTCTTCACGCATACGAGTGCGTTCTCCTGCTGTTATTATACCATCTCTGTATTTTTTATTCAAGCTGTTAATCTCATCAGGGAATAACTTATCCCAAAAAGAAACATTTTTTAGTGTTTCAGTTTTTTCGGTAACATAACATACTCCATCAATTCTTATAGCCGCAAACATAGTAATATTATCGGTGGTTAATAGAGTAGTTAAGTCACGTTCTGAAAAATATCCGTCCTCATTATGATTATGTATAAAAGCATATTTTTTATTAGGATTCTCAGATAAGAATTTAAATAAGTCGCTTCCGCCAACAAACTGTTCGCTACCAGCTTCAAAATATTCTTCTTTACCTGTTTCTAAATTTATTAGTGAAAGATGTTCTTTTCCGTCTTTTCCACCTAATTCAGCAACTCTCTTACTTGCTTTTGAAAGTCCTAATAATACTTTATCATCATAACCGTCAAGCACTATTTCAAAACTTGCATTTGAATTAAATGATAATCTTTTTCCTGTATTTCTTATAGCAGAGTTTGCAGCAGCTTTCAATTTTTGTTTTTTGTTTGCCTGCACAGCTTTTTGAGCCGTACTCCTGCCAAAACCATACTTTTGTACTCTGTCATTACGCTTGAGTAAACCTGTCTTATCGCAGAAATTGTTAAGCTCAGCCTCACGCTTTTTCAGCTTTACAGATTCCTTATCAAAAATATTTTGATAAGCCTTTTTTATTGCTTCGTCATCGGCATTTTTAATGTTTTCGTCATAAGCGGCAAGTATGCGTTTTGACTCTCTAATTTTTCTTTCATACGCTCGTTGCTTCTGCTCTGCCTCATACAGCGTGTGCATTGAGCCATCGGGGTACTGAATGTTTTTAGCGTCCATCTGCTTTAGCTTTTCTTCGTCATACATCCGTGTACTGCCCTCAAAGTACGGATACCAATCGTGTCTGCAGTTCCACCCCTTAAAACCGTCACCCGAACCGTAGCCTATATCAGACAAAGACAAGTAGCCTTTTCGTCCACTCAGGCTTACAACCTGACCTTGCCAATATGAGTGACTTGGTCTTGCTCCTGCGTGAGCGGTAATCTCCATAAGGTCACAGCCAAGCTCACGAGCGTTGGCAAGGCAAATTTGTCCTGTGGTCTGACCTATGCCCGTCATAACATTGCGGCGAACCGCTACATCGAGCTTATCCGTATGCCCTGACGGATATATCACATCCGCACCGTTTACGGCTACTTGCTTTATCGCGTCAACAATAGCTTGCTGCGGAGAAAATGCACCGCTTGTAGCTTTAAGCTCTGCAAGACTGCAAGCGTTAATAAAGCTCGTTTGAGATGATACCGCCGTTGTCAGAGTAAGATTGCTTAAATTCCCTTGAGTCTTTTTGTAGCCCGCCTCAAGTATTTGCAGCTGAGTATCAGACACCTTGATTGACTTTGGATTAAGTCCGTTTGCTCTGTATATTTCGTTGTCATACTCTGTTGCGGTAACTGCAGCGTCTTCAAACAGCTTTTTAAGCTCTGATTCGCATTTACCGCTATACTTTGAAATACTGTTTAAAATGTCAGAGTTAAGCGTGCCAAGTTCCTGCATATGCTGTGTTTGCCATATTGCTGTATCGGTCATTGTTCCCGTCTTAGCCACTCTGCGTGCTATGTCACGAACAATAGCCTCCTCAAGCTTAGAATAAAGTTCTAATATGTCATCCGCACAGTGAGCAAGCTGTTCAGGTGTAAGCATTAAGCACCACCCTCGTTAAAAAAACTCTGCACTCCGCTGTCGGGCAACATCTCCGCCGCCTGCTTATCGTCAACTCCGTAACGCCATTTGAGATAATCCGTCTTTTTGCGGATACCGCTGTTGACCTCGTTAAGCTGAATAGCCTGCTCCTTGTCCTTATCCTCAAGCACGCCGTCACCCCAATTAAAGCTGACTTCGTACTCACCTGACGGAGCAAGATTACAAGCATCTGTCATAGCGTTACACGCATATATGTAGTCCTCAAGCACCGCCTCAAGAGAGTGCTGCATATCCGACACCGCCGTATAACTACGCTGTTTTGAGGCTTTAATCTCTTCTGCTGTCTTATCAACATTTTGTGGGTTTGACAATGTGCCGTAAGCAAGGGAGCAGTTAAACTCAATCTGTCTTTTTATTTCGTTCAAGCCTTTAGCGTAGTTATCATCACGCAAAGTCGGATTAAAGACTTCATAAAAAGACTTATCCTTGTTCTCATCTGCATCAATGCTAATTTTACGAAACAGCCTGTCACGGGTTGACGGTGTTCCAAGTGTACCTTCGCCCGGTCGCTGTCGGAGAACTTCTTCGCCTGCATCAACTGCAAGCTCGCCGCCCTCAAATTCCCATAAGTACCTATCCCACTGCAAGTCAGCCTCATTAAGCAGCTTAATTGCTCGGCTGTAAACAGACACACCTAAGGGACTGTCACTTTCAATGTTGTTGGCAAAAGGTACAGACCAAAAAGCAAACAATGGACGGTCAACATCATTGATAACTATATATGGGTCAATTTTTGACCACATTTCGCTGCCAAGATTTTCAGGATTTATTTCCGCTCCGATGTTATCGGGACTTGACGAAACAAAAAAATGACTTTCAATCGTGTGTGATTTGCTTTCGTAACTGTAAGTCTGCTTTTCGACTCTTGTGTAATAGTTTTTGCCTTTTACCTCTTGATTAAAAAACACGGCAGCGGTAATTATGCCGTTGCTGTAATTAAGAGGGATAAACTTGTCCTGCGTGACGCAATCGGGGAGGATTACACCGTTTCTAACATACGGTTTAAACATTATACCGCCCACAGCACAACCTGCCTCAAGCCTTACCCTGAGCTGTTCAAGCAATCTTTCGTACTGTTCCTGCAAATAATCCGCACGCTCTGAACCTGTTATTTTGCTCTCAAACTCTATCATAATCAATCGAGCAAATTCAGATGCTATCGTTGCACCGAGGTTAAGTGTCTTGTTGTGGCAATCTTTGCTCCAAGACGGCTCATCGGCATATATTTCAAGCCATACTTCCATAGCTTCTTCCATATTATCAAATTGATAATTGTTCGTAGCGCTTTCGGGGTCAAGTTTGTTTACGATACTCCTCAGCCAACTTAAAAAAACATATTTAGCACGCCTTTTCAACTGCTCACCTCCTTGTATTTAAACTCACGCTTAGCTATCGTATAAGCAAAATAGCGTATATCGTCCATTGCGTGGTCGTTTTCCTTAATGACCTTATCTTCTTCGGCTTTATCGTCCCAACGATACATACCAAACTCTTCTTGTGATGCCTTACACTTAACGCCGATTTTAATGCGACCGTCATTAAGCATCTGACTTGTTGTTCTGATACCGTTGAGCACATCATTTTTCGCCGACTTAACAAAAAACTTGCCATGCTTTTTGATTGTAGCTTTAAATGATGCAGCTGATGGGTCAATGATTACATATTCAATGTATCTGTCGCCTGCAAGCCTTTCAAGCTCTGCATAATGCTCTTCATCTGTGCGTTGGTAACCCTCTTTTCGGCTGTTATAATAGTATTCGTCAACTCTGATTGCCTCTTTATCGGTAACGCACCACAGTCCCATAGAGCAAGGGTTAATAGTACCGTAGTCCATTGAGATGTACCACCGACCGACAAGCTTATCGGGGTTGCCGTCCCACAGTTTTTCTTTGATATGGTCATTGTAGTCCTGATACACAAGACCCTCTGCAATAACCCACTCGCCGAGGATAAAGCGGCGGTAAAATGTGCCTTGATAAAGGCTGTAATACCGCTGCTTAACCTTTTCAGAAAGACTAAGGTTATCGTCCATTAAGAATTTAAGCCGCAAAGCGTGCTTATTCTCAGCCTTTAAAACCCATTCTTGATAAAACCAATGAGCAGGATTATCGGGGTTGCAGTTAAACCAAAATCTTGCACCCTCAACCGAGCAACGAGCAAGAGCTTGTTCAACAAAAGAGCGGGGCATAAGTGCAACCTCATCAAAGAGTACACCTGCAAGCGTAACACCCTGAATCAAGTCCTGTGAGCTTTCGTCCTTACCGCCGAAAATGTAAAAAGTGTTTGTCTTTCCGTTTTTACTGACTGTCAGCAAGTTTTCCGACCGCTTGTCTTTGATGTCATAACGGTTGTTAAGCATATTAATAAGTGGCTTAATAACATTACGCCTGCAAGAGCCTACGGTTTTACCGCATATGGCAAAGTTGCAGTCGGCAAATGTTGCCATTGCCCAAAAGATAAAAGATATACTCATGCTTACAGTCTTGCCGGAACGGACAGAACCGTCTGCAATTATTGCATCGTATTTATCCTTAATTCCGTCAACTTTCCACCAAGAAAGGACTTTTAGCTGCTTTCTTGAAAAAGGCTTAAATTTCATCCTTAAAAGCCTCCTTTCCTGCACCTGCAAGTGCCTCAATCAATCCGTCATCAACGGCTGCAACTGTTTCAGGCTTGAAGTAGTCTGCATAGAGCCTAATAGCCTGAACATCTCCGCATTGGCACTTCTTAATGAGTGACTGACGAATTGCCGTCAGTTCGTCGTTTTCGTATTTCGTAATAAGAGCATTTAATTTCTTTCTGAACTCTCTTGACTTAACAACTCCATAGGAAAGAGCAAGTGACTTTAAATCTTCAACTATATTAAAATCCTGCTTTGTGTTTGTATCCTTGAGCAGTTGCTCAAGTTTTGACAGCTTATCCATTCGCACTCACCTCCGAAATAAAAACACCCATTAAAGGGTGCTTAAAATAAGTTTAAATACCGTTTTATGCAAGCTTCGCCATCCGCTAACTTTAAGTGTTATCGGTACAAAGCATATAACAACCATTCATCAAGCGAAGACGAATCAATCCGCTGTCTGCTCCGGCATTTGTTCTGTGTCTTCAACAAAAGACACCTTTATTTCTTTTTCTTCTCCTGCAACAGTAATTTTGACTGTCGCTTTCTTGTATCTTCGTTCGATTTTAACGATTTTATCTTTGTACTCTGTCAAAAATCCGCTGACAACTTTATAACTGTTGTCGTCATTAAATTTTAAAACTGACGGTTCAGAGAGCAAATCCGATAACTTGAGAACAAACTCTGATTCACTCTCGCTTAACGGAATAGGAGTCTGACCTCCGCCAAGAATTTTAATTATTCCGTTGATATTATTCATAGCGTAGTATTTTGACCAGCTGTATCGCATAAAAACGAAAACATAACCTGTAAAGACAATATATGTTTTCTTAATCCATTTTCCGCCCTTGCGGATAATACGATTTTCAACAGGCACAGCAGTTGAAAAGCCTCGCTTTTCTAAAGCTTTTGCAACATCAATCTCACAGTCTGTTCTGACATGTAGTACATACCATTCGTATTTTTCCATACTAAGCCTCCTTAGCTTGTTTTTTAAGCTTTGTAATCTCGTCCATAAGCTCGTTATACAAGCGTGGGTTACTTTTCTTAATTGTTTCGTAGAGCAGACTCTGATTTTCTTCAAGTGCAATCTGCTTGTCTGACTTGACATCAATGTCTGTTTTGCGTTTGTAAGCAACTGCTCTTGCAAGTGCTGTTGCCTGCCTTAAAAGGTCGTCAGCTGACACATCATCAAACTGACCTTCATCAAGCTTTGCAATAGCGTCAAAAACTTTTTGAGATGCCATTCGTAAAATAGCCTCGGCAGGGTCAAGTTCGGGATAACGCTCTGTTTCTGTGAGTATCATTCTGAAATTTTCCTGTGCTATTCTGAGCTGTTGAGCGTTTGCAAGAAAGCGTGATGCGTAACGGCTTACCGCCGCCTGAGAGAGCTGTTCGCCGTTTTCAGAGAGATATGATACGATTTCTCTGTAAGTTTGACCGCTGACAAGCATCTGATCCACTGTGTCTTTAAGGTTGGCAGGCAACTTGTCAATCTTTCCGCAAGCCCTGCGGTTGTTTCTGCTCATAGTCACACCTCTACGGAGTTATCGTTAATCTTGCCCTCAAGCAGCTTAATACCTTTCTGAGATAACTTTGCCTCAAGCTCTTCATATTGAACATCTGCAATGTCGGCAGGTTCTTTACTCTTGATTTTTCTGAGCATAATATACTCGGAAAGAAACAGGTAATTTATTGAATCAAGGAAATCGTGTTCTGAAATGTCGGACAGTGCATATTTTACATCCGTCAGCTTTTCATAGCCAACACGGAGAATGTTAATTGTTCTGAGAACCTGTCCATTGTTCTCAACAAACCTTCTTGCCTTGATTTTCTGCATATATGTTTCTGCATCTTCAATCATTATTTCTTCCTCCTCTGATAAGCTCCATAATCAGCTTGTTTTGTGTTTTGATTTCATCTTTAACCTCATTGATTGAGTTGTAATAATCTTTTTTAGTTAAGCAAGTATCTTTAATCTGTTCAACATCTGTCTGCAATTTACCGATAGCTTTGTTTACATCTGTTTTGACATCTTTCAGCTCATCCTTGGTCACATAAGACAGCTGAATTTCTTTGATTTCTTTATCGTGTCTGTCAGCCTCGTTAATTGTACGCTTAAGAAAAAAGCCGATAATTGCTATCGCTCCTGTGACAATAAGACCGAACAACCACCAAGTGTCTGCCGTAAAATTCATATTTTCAACTCCATAAAAAATAAGGTATTATCAAGTTTCTAACTCAATAATACCTTATAATTCGGATATTTCGTAGAGGAAAAATATCCTTAATTTATTTCCTAATCGTCAAAGATACTAAGCTGACCGTCAAGCTGTCCGCCTGAACATATCAGCCTGACATATCTTTCGGAGAGGTCATATTCTTTTGCAAGCTGACTGCTGTTGTATCCGTTGTACTTTGCTTTGATTTCGGCATTTCGTTCAACTTTTTGCAGTTCTGTATATTTTTGAATATACACAGTATCGCCGCCGAAGGCTTTGCACAGCTTAATATAGTTTTCAATGCCTATTACCTCAGCTATTTCACGCTGAGTGCCTATGAGATCGTCAAGATGTATTTCCACCGTCCTTCCTCCTTTGAGCATTTGCAATGTATTTTTTTAGTATTTCAATCAGTTTAACACCCTGCTGATAAGTGAGCCACGCAAAAGGTTCTTTCGGTACAGCGTCAATATGTAACTCTTTTTTGATTATACCGCATAAGCGGTCACCGAGTCTTGCACTTGACGGCTTTTTGTCGAGCTTTTCAAGACTATACATAAGCTGCCATACTTTCCTTATCTGACCGTCTGACATCTTGCCAATACCTTTTTCTTCACGCTTTTTGGCTTTGAATGGGTGCACCGTCTGTGGTTCAGATAAATTAGCAATTTTGAGCCTGTTTGCAAGGTCTGCAATGACTTTTTTATATTCCTGTTCGTCAAGCTCTCGTACGCTGCTTTTTCGTGCTATGCTGTAAACAAGCTCGTGCAGCAAGTCATTTTTATTGCCGCTCTCAACAAGTCCGAGCCTTGCACCCATAGCGTATATTCGTTGTGTTTGCTGTGGTTTTAACAAGTCAATCACCTCAACTCAAAGAGATTTTTGTGCTGTCCTCGACCACAAAGGCACTCTGAATTTTCATAAGTAAGTCATCAATTTCATTTTCATTTACACCGTTGAGAATTAGCATATTTTTAAAATCCTGCCACACCTTAGCTTCTGAAATGAGATAAGCATATTCTTTCGCATCATCTTCTGACAAGGAAGTAAACTTCATAATATTGCTTACATCTTTATCGTAATTAATACCCTTACATTTTTTTGCAAGCTGTTTGCGTTCTTCGTCAGAAACACCTTTCATTTGCCCAATTACTTCATTCACTGTACATTTAACATAATTACCTTTCCACAATCCGATAAGCATTCGCTTAGCCAGAGCTGAGAGCGAATACTCTGTCTTCTCTGTGACTGCATCTTTATATGCCTTACCGAAAATCAGCGGTAAAAATGTATTGTATGTAATCTTGAGTGATTCAGCTGTAACGGCGGTTAAATCGCAACTTTCACCTGCATAATGAATACTCTTGTATTTTGTATTCTCAAGGTCTGATGTGCACTGCATAATGATTTCTGCCTCAAGCTTATCCTTACGCTCCTTGAGCTTGCTCATTTCTGCTTTAATTGCTGCAAGCTCATCAATCTGTTTTCTTAAATCAGTCATTTGTTACATCCACCTTTGCAAGTAATTTTTCAGCACATTTGCGGCAAATAACAACATTGTCAGCAACGATTACATTTTCAACTGTTCCACAAAAGCGACAACAGGGAGCTGACGGCTTAATTGTTACCGTTCCGTCAGCCGAAGTGCTAATATTAACAGCGTTGCCGGGGAACAATCCTGCCTCGGCTCTAACTTGTTTTGGCAAAGTAATTGAGCCGTTTTTACATATCTTTTTTGATGTCTCCATATGTGTTTACCTCCTAATTTATTTTTGAATTGTGTGTTCCTCACTCTGCATTTTACGGGCTTGTGACCGTTCCTAAGGGAGCTGCATTAAGGAGAGCGGATTAACTCCGCTCGTTATAAAGTTCAATACTATTGTTGTTATCAATAAAGTGCTTTTTCATTTCACTAAAGTTTGTCCAATACGAAAAATACTCGTTGTAAGCGTATCTGTCAGCAAATTCTTTTTTGCCTTTCTTGCTGCGTATTCCGCAAGCCTTAAAGTCTTTTTCTTTAACAAGAGTTCGTTTTTTACAGCAGAAGAAACGCCTGCGTTCCTCGCAGTCTTCAACGAGCCATTTGCCTTTAAAACTTCCGTTGATATAGACTGCGATAGCGTTTTGAAATTGCGATTTTTGGCATAGTATAAGCGTTACTTCGTATCCGTCAATAAGCAGCTTAGCTCCCGGTGAAAACACCGACTTCAATGCATTATCAACCTTTTTCCAATCTTCATTAGTCACCTTTTATTCTCCTTAAATAAGCTGCAATAATCATATCTTTTTACTGGGGTGCGTGAACACATACAACAGCCTATTTGCCAATTAAGAATACCTTTATGGTAATTTAGGCAGTTTCCGCAAATGCTGCCCTTACAAATATGTACTGCTGTAACTTCTTTTTGCTTTTCATTTTCTGCGTGGATTAACATTCTTATTCCTCCTAAATAGTCTTAATACATCTGTTTTTAATGCCCAACCAAAGCAGATACAAAGCACTACACAAGGGATAAACAGCATTTCAACGCCATATGAAGCTATGCGAAATCCCATCTTTTCGAGCATTGCAAGGGTAATTGCTCCCATACAAAATCCTGTTAAAACATACAACATAATTCTCTTTAAACTCATTTTAAATTCCTCCATAAACATTAATTTTCATGGCTTTAGCCATTGCAAGTAAACCGTCATATGTAATATTGCCGTTGTCAACTGCATTTGAAAATACATTGCTTGCTCCTCGAATACCCTGCTCTGAGCGAGATATTCCGAGCAGTAAACCTTTTGCTTTTTCGTCATCTGCAACAGGTGGGAAAAGCAACGCTATATCATTTGCAGTAATTGATGTTGTGTGTCTGATTTCAGTAAGTTTTGTTCTGTTTCTTATCTGAGCGAAAGCCTCCTTACTTCTGCCTGTATTGGTTACGGTTTCAATGTTGCCGACAAGGCAAATACCGAGTGTGGGGTTGCTGTCGAAGAAAGCTCTGATTGCCTCAATAGTCTTTATAGGAAGGTGCTGAGCCTCATCAATGATAATCACCTTGCGTTCTCCTGCAAAGCTGTCTGACAGCCTCATCCACATTTCATCCTTGCGACCGCTTGCCGTAATCTTCTGAGTACGGCACATCAGCTTTAAAAATGCGTTAAGAGTAACCAGACAAGGATTAACGGTAACATATATCGCCGAAGTAGGAAAATCCTCTGCATACTTCTTACAAGCCATAGTCTTTCCGATTCCTGCATCTCCGCATTCAATAGCAAGACCGCCCTTGAGGTGACACAATCGGATTGTTTCATACACACCCTCGCTTATGCCTGTTGGCTTATATGTACCTGTAACAACTGCACTCTTGAGGTTTTCCGCTGCGTTTTTGTTTGCAAAAGCCTCTGACAGTGACGATTCAAACTTTGCTAAATCACCCTTGAATTCACCTTTAAGGTAAGTTGAAATATACGCAGGTGACCAACCAAGTGCTTTAGCCGCTTGGTTTTGCGAGCCTTTGCAAGCGTTTTTAATATAATCTCTTAGCTTTTGCTGTAATTCAGGATTGATTGACATATTTATTCCTCCCTCTGTCTTTCTTCAAGATTCCTGATCATTTTTGCTTTATCAATTTTTACTATGTTATTCTGACCGACTGCCACAGGCAACTGTTCTGCCGTTTCATCGGCACGATGTACGGAAATCACTTTCGGATTTATTTCCTCTGCTTTTGCCTTGTTTTCTTCGGCAGCGGCAAGCACAATTTCAAGAGCCGTTTTCTTGCCGAGTGCGGTAATCTGACTTGCTTTAAGCTCCTGCTTTGTGAGCTTTTCAAGACTTCTGACTTTGCGTAAAGCCTGTCCGACTGCGTCTTTAGATGAACCGTAAGTAAGTACCGCATCATTATCAACAGGTACTGTCATTATGTAGTTATCATTTAAGTCATACACTCTAACTGTTGAAATATCCTCAGGGTCATATCTGCAATACATTTCCTTTCCAAAGTAATTGAGTATAAGCTCATCGTTGTAGTAATCAATCTTTTCTCCTGCAATGGTAAGATGTACGCCACGCCTGCCGACTTTCTGACTTCTTGTGCTACGCATAAGCATAAGATTAAGGTCAAGTTCCGATGCCACTCGCTTTTCTTTGAGTTGTTCACGATACACTTGCATTCGGGTTTTACCGCTGTCGGCGTTAACTGCACCGCTGTAAGGTTTTTCGTTCATATAGTATGTTAAGATGTCCTCAACAGCCTGCGTGAACTCATAATCTGTCGGTATATTATCATTGTCCTTAATGACTTTTTTAAGCCTTTCGGGGCGTTCTACAACATTGCCACCGGTATATGTGGGAAACAGTCTTGAAAGTCTGTCTTTAACATCTCGAAATCGTCTTTCAATGATTTTTGCCTTAGCGTTTCGTACGATGGCATTTGTCATTTTAATGCCGAGTCGTTCAAAAACGGGAGGCGGTGCAAACTTATCTTTTTGACTTTTCTTAAGTCGGTGACCAAGTCCACCAACATCAAATGTCAAAAACTCTCTACCGTTATCTACATATATGTTTTCAGGAATTCCGTACTTAACAATGCCCTTTCGTAGAGCTATCAAAGTAGCCTGCGATGACGGCGCATCGGTTACATAACAACCTGTAAAAATGCCTGAGCGTGCATCAAAAAATGCTGTAAGATAAAGTCTGTGGATACTTCCGTTTTCGCCTTTCGTCTGCACATCAAATGTGTGGTTATCTGCAATCCACCATTCGTTACTTGCCATACCCTCGTATGTACGCTTGATGTATGGAGCACAGCGGTCACGAAATGCTTTCATACCTTCACGCCCCATTATTTCAACAGGTTTAGGTATTGCCGTTTGCACTTTGCGATAGAATGATGCGTAAGCAGGTAGTGGAAGGAACTGTGGAGCTTCTCTTTTAAGCCACATTTCCGTGTATTCGTAACAAGCTTTAATCGGGTGTTGAGCCTCATCAAGATAAAAGCTCAAAAAGCACTGCCAAGCTTCTTCAGGTATTGATGATGTCCCTTTTTTCCACGACCCTCTGTTATCAAGTAACCCTGCAAGGTCATCATCTTTTAAAGCCTTTTTCTTGCGATATAAAATGCCTTTTGAAATATTAAGATCAGAATTAGCCACTTGTTGTAGTTGGACGAATTTTTCAGTTGCGGCTACTTTCTGTAGCTTTGATGTAGCACAATATTCATCCCAAGCGTTAAGTATTCTTATCCATTTTGCAATTTCTTCTCGCTGTTCAGCTGTAAATTCATCAAATTCCTTATGAGGTCGCTCGGCTTTTTGTACCGGCAATAAATCTTCAGGAATTGCTATTGCGTGATATTTATAATATTTAAGTTGCTCCGAATAAGATAATTCGTTCAAAGGTATTAAATACTTTTTACGATTGTTTTTATTAGCAGATACTTCACTTTTTAGAGAACCATCCAAAACAATTTTTTTAATATATTGAGTTGAACATTCTTTCAACTCGGCAACTTCTTTGACTGTAAGATAAATCAATAAATCACATCCTTTTGACCTGCCATCGTCAGAGCAGGGAGGTCATTTCCTGCTGACCGCCTTGCGGCGGTTTCGGCTTTGTGGTATTATTAAAAAGATAGGGGGTGAACTATATGGATATAAATTTGTTTGATATAGCGACAAGTGCAACATCGTTTGCTAATATACTCTTAACAGAGAATTTAAAGAACGACAATAATTTCTCTGTTAGTACTTTAGAACAAATTAAGAAAAATATTTTTGAAACAAAGTATGCCAATGATCATGCAACTAATATTGCAATCGGTGCTATACTTTCATATCACGAACAATTAAGAGCAAAATTACTTGAAGAAGCAAATATTGATATCGGCGAAATCAAGTCTTAATTTTTTTGATTCGTTTTATTGCTTTTGTAATATCTTCCCGAGTATAACCGTAGTTTATTAAGTTGCACTTCCGCTGACATCTTTTGATGTTGGCGGATTTTTTTAATTTTATAATTTCCTCAGGCGACAATCCGGATTCTTCGTATTCGCAAAGTCTTTGTAGTACTTCTCGCGTCTGACCTACTGATATTTCCGCTGGGGTGAGATGCTTCCCTTCTTTATTTACATATAAAACGGGAGCAAAATCGTTCAGTTTTGATGTCATTCTTTGCATATTTCCTCCTTGATTATCCTTGTATCTCCGGCATAAGCTATATGTCGCTCAATATGCTCGTCATATCTTCCGCTTTCCTTGGCTTCATTTAAAATCTCGAGAACATTCTCCTCGCTGCGACCGAGGTCTGATGCAATCCTGCTTGGTGACTCCCCCCGTGCCGTATAGATGCTGACTAAAAACTCCGTGTCATCAGTGCAAGCGCGATTCAATTCTTTATTTTTTGATTTTAGTGATCGAAGTTTAATAACCGGCACGCACTCAGGGCAGTATCGAGCCTTAGCTGACCGAGAGATAAAGTCATTACCGCAGCGTTTGCAATTTTTCTTATACATTAGTAACACTCCTAAAACGATCTTTTAATAAATTCCTTGACCGCATCTGCACGGTTTGTAAAATAACTTCCGCTGTAAGGATCACCGTCACGGTCAAGCCACCAGACTACCCAGGGCTCAACAGCTTTTGGGTTATGAGCAAGCACCACACGGTTGTTGATATTTCCTATTACCGTATACCTGTATAACACCTTGCCAATCATTAATAATTTCCTCCTATCATCAGTTCAGCATCTTCTGGCCTTAAAGATATGGTTTTACCGAAGTCAGATTTTTCAAACCAATCATAAGCATTTTCACAATGATATAAAATTCTGCTTTCGCTTAAAATTCTGATTTCATCAACCTTGGATTTAAAGGCGAACTTTCCGTCAAGCAGCCATACTGTATCACCTACATTGCAAAGCAGCTCTACAATGTGGTTGCGGTCTCTAAAATGTTTGCAGCGTTCTGCCTTATCATTCCAAATATCGCCACAGATATAGTAATTCAAGCACTCTTTACAATTTGCCATTTTTATGCCCCCTTGCAAAGCTCATCAACAGTTGTGTTGAGTGCGGCTGCTAATTCAAGACTAACCGCAAGCGAGGGGATTTTTACACCGTTTTCTATATGAGCAATCATTGTTTGATTAACGCCTACAACCTGAGCAAGCTCTTTTTGTGACAAGCCTTGTTGTTTTCTGAATTTTTTTAGATTTTCAGCTATTTTCATTGCAATACCTCCTTGTTTTTAAAATATGACTATGGTATTATTAAGTAAATAAATTACTATGGTATTATTATACTACGCATTTGCTAAGTATTCAAGACAAAATACTTCGCTTTTGCGAAGTTTGGAGATGTGCATAAATGTTTAGTGATATTTTTAAGCAATTACTACAAAATTGCAATGTTACAGCTTATCAGATGTCAAAAGATACTGGTATTTCTGAATCTTTAATAAGTAATTGGAAAAGCGGAAGACAACTTCCAAAGTATGATAGCTTAAATATCCTTGCTGATTATTTCAATGTTTCAGGAGATTTTCTGCTTGGCAGAACTGATGAAATGCCCAAACAGGTTGAAAAGCAGGGATCACAAGTTGTAAAAGAACCAACAAAAAGCAGAATTATTCCTTTATATATGACCGGAGCTTCTGCCGGCACCGGTAATTGGTTGTCTGATGATGTTCCTGTTGAATGGATGACTATTCCCAAAACTTCTCTAACAGAACAGGCTGATTTTATGCTTAAAGTTAGGGGAGATAGTATGCAGCCTAAATTCTTTGATAACGATGTTCTATTAATAAAAAAATCTCCTTCAATTTTAGAAGGAGAAATCGGAATTTTCATTTTGAACGGTGATTCATATGTTAAGCAAATGGGAAAAGGAGAGCTTATTTCCCTCAATCCTGCATACAAACCAATCAAATTAGCCGGGTATGATGACATTCGCTGTGCAGGCAAAGTTATAGGCACAGTAGATTTTGAATAAATATACACATTTTATAAATAATTATGTAAAACTGTTAAATAAACCGATTATTAACAAACAAACTATTAAAATGTTAAAAACATAGTGTTTATCGGAAAGGCAACAAAGTTGCCTTTAACTTTTAACTTTGTTGCCATTGATTTACTTTGAGTAATCATTAATTTTATTAAGATAATTGTCTATAAAAAGCCGATTTAAAGCCGTTTTAAACGCTTTTAAACACCTTGCTTTAAAAATATTTACGGAGTAATCATTCTGCCACCAAGCAGTCTAATTACTCCGTTTTTCGTTTTCGCACTAAATAGAAAAAACAAGCCGTTTTTCAAAGTGTAATCCTTTTTTACACCTAAAAAACGGCTTGTTTACTATATTTTTATTCTTTTAACTTTTTTTAACGGCTTTTTACGGTTTTTCCTATTCTATGTGAAAACTTACATTTGACTTTATTCCGTTTGCTTTTTCAAATCCCGATATGCGAGAAACATATTTTGTAAATAATAATTTTTCGGTTGAAAGTTTAGTAAACACCAATCGTGCTTTTTCAGAGCAGCTCAGCAATACAGAGGGCAAAGGCGACAAAAATAAACTTTTGCTTGTCTTGCAAAATTCAAAGGATTATATCAGCTATGATGTTGAGATAATATCAAAATCACAAAGAAAGTTACAAAGTAAATCTTATTATGAAACATTTTTTGTAAGACTGGACAGACTAAAGCTGTTAAGGAATTTATCGGAGAAAATGTTGAATTATTACTATTCCACAAATAATTATACATTAACACTTCAAAGTGAGGTGTATTATCGTTGCCTTAATAATGTTTTGCTTGATGATGTTATTCTCAGAATGTTAAAGCTATATTTTATAGACACCAATAACAGAAGGAAAATAAGAGCAAATACAGATGTACTTATTCAAATAAATGTATCTTGGAAAGGAATTGTGAATATGGATAAATTGTACTCAGCAAAAAAATGTGGCAATAAAGTTTCACAAAAACTTATTAGCTTAAATAGTGAAAACACTATTATTTCGTATAGACATAAACTAACATCATCACTTTGCGTTCATGATTACGACAGAGTAAAAGATATACTTCTTAAATTATATGATTGCGTTGGAATAGATTTTCCTTTTATGTATGATTTTTTTGAAAATGCAGAAGGAAACAAGGATGTTGTTTATATGTTTGTATCAGGATTATATGTATCAAGCGAAAGAAATAACGAAAATAAAGACTAATATAAAGGAGATTTTATTATGAAAAACAAAGCTTTAACTCTTACAGTAATCGCAAATATGACAAGTAACTATGGCGAAAGCCTTGGCAATATTTCAAGTGTTCAAAAAGTGTTCAGAGGCGGCAAAGAATACGCAACAAGGAGCAGAGAAAGCCTGAAAAATGCCATCTGCGTTCAGTCTGGATTTTATGATGATTTACAAACTAAGGTGGATAAAGAAAAAGAAAAAACAGTAACGCAAAAGCTTGTAAATAAAGAAATAAATGCAGCAAACTGCCGATCTCTTGAGGGGGGATATATGTTTACAAAATCAAAAGATGTTACATATATTCGCAACAGTTCTTTCTATCTTACCGATGCGGTAGCAACAGAACCTTTTATTAATGACGCCCGTTTCCACAACAATCTTTATCTCGCAACAAATTATGCAAAGGCACATGGTTTGAATGTTCAGAATAACGCCAAGGATTGCGGACTTATGCCATATCAGTATGAATATGACAAGTCAACAAAGATTTACAGTCTTACCATTGACCTTGAAAAAATCGGCAAAGACGAAAACTTTGGCGCAGAGGCAGACAACAACGAAAAATGCGAGAGAGTTATTGCTCTTATTGATGCAGTGGAAAATCTTTCGCTTGTTGTTAAGGGCAACCTTGACAACGCAGAGCCAATCTTTGTTGCAGGCGGACTTTCACCACGCAAAACCCACATCTTTGAGAATGCGGTTTCTGTTTCAGGCAAAAAGCTTATTATTGAGCCTGTCAAGGAAAAGCTTGCTCAGGGTTACATCTGTGCACTTATGCGTAACGGCGAGCTTTCAAACGAAGATGAAATTGTAAGAGAGCTTAACCCAACAAGTGTAACGGAATTTTTTGAAAATCTCAGAGGTCAGGTAAAAGAGTATTTTTCAGAGTAAGGCGGAATTAATATGAAAGCAATCAGACTTCATATAAAACAAAACAGCGCAAATTATAAAAAAGAAGAAACGGTGCAGTGCCGTATGACATATCCTTTGCCGCCATATTCTACTGTTATCGGAGCAATTCACAAGGCTTGCGGTTATACAACCTATCACCCTATGCAGGTAAGCGTACAGGGAAAGTACGGCTCGTTAAAAACTAAAATGTATAAGGACGATTGTTTTCTTAACAGTCTTAACGATGACCGTAATACCCTTGTAAAAATGAAAAATCCTGATATGCTTTCAAGTGCATATCAGGTGGTGGCTACGGCACAAAAAACTCAGGGCAACAGCTTTGAAAATGGAATTACAATTAATGTGATTAATGCCGAACTGCTCGAGGAATACCGCTTTTTAAAGCGCACCAAGCGCAGAATAGACAAACATAAAAAAATCATTAATAAAATGAAAGTTCAGCTTAAAGAAATGAAAGCCGATGCAAACATTTCAGCTGATGAAGTAAAAGCCTTTGACAAGCGAATTAAACATATAAAGGCTGTATATGATGAGTACGAAAGAGTAAAACATACCATTCCGTATTCACATTTCAGAACCCTTGCAAAAGGCCCTAAGTATTATGAAATCCTTTGCGACATTGAACTTGTAATTCATATTGTGACTGATGACAATACTATGAATGATATTATGGAGAATATCGGAAACCTTACTGCAATCGGCAGAGGAGAGGACTTTGTAGAAGTGCTTGAGTGTGCTCAAACAGAGCTTACTGAGGTTGATGAAGATGTTGATTACGAAAAAGATGATTTCGATGTTTATATGCCTGTTGAGTATTATGAGGAAAATCAATCCGATATGGATATAATTTCAAAAACAGATGGTGGATACGCAGGAGGCACAAAATATTTTATGCCAAAGGATTATGTGGTTGAGCAAATAAAGGGCGGTATGAGAAAACGAGTGTTTAATCGTGTGCCTGTTATTTTCTGTCAGATTAATTACCTTGACAGCGGATGTAAAGGTATAATGCTTGATAAATCAGAGAACGGAATATATACAGTGCTTTTAGCTTGAGGTATTTATATGAATATAGAAGATAAACTTGCAAAACCCGACAAAACTATCGGACAACATTCAAATGAGCTTATAGAGCAGGCAAAACTGCTCTATAAGCTCGGCTATATTAAATCTGAAGAGTTATATTCAGATTTACTTGTTGCGTGCAAAAAACACGATTACGGAAAGGCAAACTCTCAATTTCAAAAGCGAGTGCAAAGGGGCGGAAAATTTCAGCCGGAGCTTGAAATTCCGCACAATGTGCTTTCAACATTTTACATTGATAAATCCGAGTGCAATAAGCCTGATAGTGTATATTTTGCAGTGATGTATCATCACGATAATAAGGAATCTCCTATTACGGTTTTCGGTGAAAATAAAGAGCTTATCGAAACCTTTATTTCTGAACTTGGTCTGGAAACCGCTTCGTACAATAAGATGAAACGCAATGTTAAGAAAATTAAAAACCTGTTCGACAAAAAACTCAGCGAACCCGAAAAACAATACGCTGTTTTGTTAAAAGGCTTTTTGCACAAATGCGATTACAGTGCAAGCGCAGGCATTGAATGTGAAAAGGTCAATGATTTTCTTAATACTTCACTTAATGAATGGGAAACAGCTGAAAATGTCAGCTACAATGAATTGCAAGAATTTTGTATTAAAAATACGGACAGCAACTTAATTGTAACAGCACCGACAGGTATGGGCAAAACCGAGGCAGGCTTGCTTTGGTGTGGCGACAACAAATGCTTTTTTGTTTTGCCTTTAAAAACGGCAATCAATGCAATGTATGGCAGAATAAAAGATCTTTGCGGAAAAGACTTTAAAGAAAGAGTGGCTCTCGTTCACTCCGATATGAAATCATATTATTTGGAAGATTCAATAATTAACGGAAAAAATTATGATTTTGTATATGCTCAGTACAGCAAACAACTTTCTTTGCCGATTACAGTATGCACTCCCGACCAAATATTTGACTTTGCCTTGAAGTATGCAGGTTATGAATATAAACTTGCGGTAGCATCATATTCAAAGTTTATTATTGATGAAATACAGATGTATTCACCCGATGTTTTGGCAGCTGTTATTTACGCAATTAAAATGATTCATACGCTTGGAGGCAAGGTGGCAGTGCTGACCGCTACATTACCGCCGTTTGTGAAAAATGAGCTTGAAAAAATCTTTGGAGAAGATGTAAAAACAGCTGATTTTTCGGACAAAGGAAAATTAAGGCACAATGTTAAGGTGCAAGAAAAAGCGTTGCAATCAGATGATATTATTAAAATTTTCAATGATACTAAGTGCGACAAAGTAAAAAAATATCTTGTTGTATGCAACTCGATAGATATTGCAAACAAAATGTATCTTGAATTGAAAAATTCAGAGATAAATGCAGATATAAATCTTTTTCACTCGAATTTTACTAAGAATGACAGAAAAGACAAGGAAAATGAAATTTTAAAAGCCTCTGAAAAACCTAACGAAAGTATGAATATTCCTGAAATATGGATTTCAACCTCTGTTGTAGAGGCAAGCCTTGATATAGATTTTGATATTCTTATAACAGAACTTTCGGATTTGTTTTCACTTTTCCAACGCTTTGGCAGAGTCAACCGAAGAGCTAAAAAAGATTTTTCAACATATAATTGCTTTGTGTTTACAGAAATACAGGGCAACGCTCATTACTTTGTTGATGATACCATCCATGCACTTTCAAAGCAAGCTGTACTGAATGTTGACGGTGTGATTTCTGAGGAGGAAAAGAAAAAACTGATTGACAATTACCTTTCAACCGAAAAAATAGTACAGTCAAAATATTATGATGAGTATTGCAAAAATTTAAAAAGGTATGAAGATAATTTTGACTACTTGGAGTTGAAAAAAGACGGAATAAGAAGAATTGACAGAAGTGACGCAATTCCTGCTGAGGTGTTTGATCAAAACGAAAGCGTTATTAATGATGCTCTAAAAGTGATCAATTCAGAATCTGTAAGCCCTGTTGAAAAACTAAAAGCAAGCGAAACAATACTCGGTTTCACTGTTTCTGTAAATCGGTTTAGAATTGACAATAACAATACAGGTAAGTTTATTGATATGAAGTACAACAAACTTCCGATTATTGATTGTATCTATGACTCCGAATGTGGCATTAGATTTGATAAGAAAAAGAAAACACCAAAGCAAGGAAAAGAAGAGTTAGGCGAAAAAGAAGAACCTGATAACTTTCTATGAGGTAACACTATGGACGAAAACAGAGTTACGGGTATGCATATATACTATTATTATGTTTGTAAAAGAAAGCTGTGGTATTTTTCAAATGGGTTGGCTATGGAGAGTGAAAACGAAAATGTAAAACTCGGCAAGCTGATTGACGAAACCACTTATAAGCAAAATAAAAAGCATATTATGATTGACAATACAATTAATATAGATTTCATATCTGAGCACAATCTTTTGCATGAAGTTAAGAAAAGCCGAAAAGTCGAAGAGGCAGGCATTGCTCAGTTAAAATACTATATTTATTATCTTAAAAAACGAGGGGTAGAGGGTATAAGAGGCAGGATTGATTATCCGTTGCTAAAGCAAAGTATTAATGTTGAGCTTAGCGAAGAAGACGAAAAAGAACTTGAAAGTGCGACAGCCGATATTATAAAAATCATATCGGCTGATTTGCCACCACAATATGAAAATAAAAAGATATGCAAATCATGTGCTTATTATGATTTGTGTTGTATTTGAGGTGATTAAATGCAGGAGAGCTATTATATATATTCAGCAGGCAACCTAACGCAAAAGGATAACACGCTCAGATTTACGACGGTTGACGGAAATGTAAAGGATTTGCCGATTGAAAATATAAAAGAAATTTATATTATGAATGAGATAACGGTTACCTCAAAACTTCTGAATTTATTTTCAAAATACGGTATACTTGTGCATTTCTTTAATTACTATCAGTTCTACATTGGCAGCTTTTGCCCTAAAGAAACCAAACTTGCAGGTCAGCTTTTGGTAAAGCAGGTGCTCGCTTACGGAGATTCTGTAAACAGACTTTCAATAGCACGAGAATTTATAGTCGCCGCATCATACAATATTTACAGAAATCTGAGATATTACAACGGCAGAGGCAAAGATGTGTCAGCATATATGAGTTCTATTGAAAATCTGAGAAAGAAACTTCCAAATGTGCAGAGCATAGAGGAGCTTATGGGAATTGAGGGCAATATCCGTCAAGAATACTACAAGGCATGGAACATCATAATTGACCAAGATATAGAATTTGACAAAAGAGTTTATCACCCTGCGGATAATATGATAAACAGTTTAATTTCTTATGTAAACTCACTTGTGTATACCAAAACCCTTGCCGAAATTTATAAAACCCAACTTAATCCTACAATCAGTTATCTGCATCAGCCCGGTACAAGGAGATATTCTCTTGCGCTCGATGTGTCTGAGATTTTTAAGCCGCTAATAGCCGACAGATTAATTTTCTCACTGCTCAACCGCAAGCAGATAACAGAGAACAGCTTTGTGCAGGGATTGAACGGTTTACAGCTAACAGAAAAAGCCTCAAAAATAATTACTTCTGAATTTGATGAGAAACTCAAAACAACTATTTTTCATAAAGAGCTTAATAAAAATGTTTCGTATCAGTTTTTAATACGGCTTGAGCTTTACAAACTGATTAAGCATATAATAGGCGAAAAAGAGTATAAAGGCTTTGAAATGTGGTGGTAAATATTGTATGTAATACTTGTGTATGATATAATATGCGATGAAAAAGGCAAAAAGATTTTGCCAAAGGTATTTAAGATTTGCAAAAAATACCTTGTGCATATTCAAAATTCCGTTTTTGAGGGCAATATCAGCAAAGTGAATGCCCTTGCACTAAAAAAGGAACTTGATGTTTATATCAGAAAGGATAAGGACTCCGTTATAATGTTTCACACTCGTGAAGAGCGATGGATGAGCAAAGATTTTCTCGGAATTGTTGATGATAAAACATCAAATTTTTTATAAGGCATTTTATTGTCGACCTCACATAGCTAAAAAATACGGGGAGGTTGACAGAGCTGTTTTATCAAGCAATCATCGGTGTTTTAGGCTTTTGTATGTGTTGATATAATAAATTCTTAAGTATATTTTAATATGTTGACAAAACAGATCTAAATAACGCCGATGATTACTTAAGCTTTTGCCCCACGGCTATAAATCTATCCATACTGGATTTTAAATTGAGATTTATATCTGTATTATAATATGAAGTCGGCCTATAAATCTATCCATACTGGATTTTAAATTAAAAAGAATTAAACAAAATATCAGTGTCACCGCAGGCTATAAATCTATCCATACTGGATTTTAAATGAAAAAAGTAATAAAACATCAGCACCAACAATCCAACTATAAATCTATCCATACTGGATTTTAAATAAAATAGTAAAAATTGCAAAAAAACTAAGGGAGTGCTATAAATCTATCCATACTGGATTTTAAATGCGCAAAGTCTGCATTGTACCTGCAGGTTCATCACCTATAAATCTATCCATACTGGATTTTAAATGTCAAAGCATCCGCCGAATATATAATTTTCGTACATCTATAAATCTATCCATACTGGATTTTAAATGCGTTTGAAGATTGCAAGACTTATTCGGTAGCAGATCTATAAATCTATCCATACTGGATTTTAAATAAAGCAAGAAAGCATTGCATTAGAATTAAATATAACTATAAATCTATCCATACTGGATTTTAAATGCTACTATGTCAGATTCAATCTGATACAAATCTAAACTATAAATCTATCCATACTGGATTTTAAATTTCGATTACTGATAACTCTTGCAATGCAGTCATTACTATAAATCTATCCATACTGGATTTTAAATCTAAAGTAAGAAAATACATAGCACAGAGAGCGGAACTATAAATCTATCCATACTGGATTTTAAATTTTTATATGGGAAGAACTTCCGCTTACTTGAGGTTACTATAAATCTATCCATACTGGATTTTAAATCAGATAATCTAAATCTTTTTTTATATATTTTAAAAGCTATAAATCTATCCATACTGGATTTTAAATTCATATCTCACAACTACCGTTAAATTCAGTCGTAACTATAAATCTATCCATACTGGATTTTAAATAAAAGTCTTTGCAAATTAGTATCTGCCTTGGCAGGCGACTATAAATCTATCCATACTGGATTTTAAATAACTATACAAAATATTGATTGCTAAGAATTTGTATAACTATAAATCTATCCATACTGGATTTTAAATTACGGTGTTATTTACAATAAAAATTAAATAAATTACTATAAATCTATCCATACTGGATTTTAAATTTGATTCTGGTCTTAGTACTCTTGTCCCAGTCGGCACTATAAATCTATCCATACTGGATTTTAAATCGACCATTCCTTTCATCATTGCGAAAGCAACAGCTTCTATAAATCTATCCATACTGGATTTTAAATGCGGAGGCTTACGAAAATTTGAGTGCTCTTTTTGACTATAAATCTATCCATACTGGATTTTAAATGACCAGTACATCGCCGAGATAGGAGGGTGGCAGACACTATAAATCTATCCATACTGGATTTTAAATGCAACGGCAATTGCAAACGGTCAGAATAGGGATTGAGCTATAAATCTATCCATACTGGATTTTAAATTATTGTCAAAAAGTGAATAAAAATATCAGGTAACAACTATAAATCTATCCATACTGGATTTTAAATCGCTGTACCATTTGCCGTCTGCGTACACCCTGTAACTATAAATCTATCCATACTGGATTTTAAATGCGAATAGCAAGAAGGTAATCAGCTCATCTTGGCTCCTATAAATCTATCCATACTGGATTTTAAATGCAAACTTATCTTGCATATCTGTATATGTGCCAGCCTATAAATCTATCCATACTGGATTTTAAATATCGAAGGCTTAACAGAGGCGGCGAACGAAACCGCAACTATAAATCTATCCATACTGGATTTTAAATCTGCATTTAATGCAACTGTTGATAATGTTATTGTTCTATAAATCTATCCATACTGGATTTTAAATGTGTTTGGCTGCGGCTGTAGTTTTGGTGAAATCGGCTATAAATCTATCCATACTGGATTTTAAATAAAGAAGTTAAAGACTTTATGGATAAGTGGTACAACTATAAATCTATCCATACTGGATTTTAAATCACAGAAATGGGTAAACTCGACACAGCTTTCGCCACTATAAATCTATCCATACTGGATTTTAAATTGACGATATGCAACAGTTTAATCTTTGCGATACTGTTCTATAAATCTATCCATACTGGATTTTAAATTAATGCAAGTTGCTATTGATGTACACTCAAACATATCTATAAATCTATCCATACTGGATTTTAAATGTAACAATAGCACGATTTGCTCCTGCCGTTTCTTTCCTATAAATCTATCCATACTGGATTTTAAATTACATCTTGAATCGGGCGGTACAGGCTATGCAACAGCTATAAATCTATCCATACTGGATTTTAAATCTCTTATGTAATAATGCTTGTCTTTTCGACTTTTTCCTATAAATCTATCCATACTGGATTTTAAATAATTTTGATTTGCGTTATGATAATTGACTACGCAACCTATAAATCTATCCATACTGGATTTTAAATTAAGTGGGAAAGTGAAAATTGCACAAGCCAAGATACTATAAATCTATCCATACTGGATTTTAAATACAGGATAGAGCGGAAACCATTACACATAGGGTGCAACTATAAATCTATCCATACTGGATTTTAAATAAGTAAAAGTCAGTAAATAAGCTAAAATCGGCTTGTTCTATAAATCTATCCATACTGGATTTTAAATAAACATCGAGATTTGTATATTAGAGCGTTTGACAGCTATAAATCTATCCATACTGGATTTTAAATAGCAGGAAAGAAAAGAGGCGCTGAAAAAGGCTGAGGCTATAAATCTATCCATACTGGATTTTAAATAAAATTTAATATACTGACTTGCATAATGTTACTGCCTATAAATCTATCCATACTGGATTTTAAATACTTTCAAAGGTAAATCTGTCAGTATGTGGAGCTTGCTATAAATCTATCCATACTGGATTTTAAATATTTTTGAACAGCTATGGGCTGTTTTTGGCAAGGTCTATAAATCTATCCATACTGGATTTTAAATAGTAAGAACGCTGAAAGGCGAATATTCTGACACGCCTATAAATCTATCCATACTGGATTTTAAATGATAATATAAGAATTATGTGCAGTCGGTATCATTGGTCTATAAATCTATCCATACTGGATTTTAAATGACGACGATATTCCCGACATCACAAGTAGTAGCATTCTATAAATCTATCCATACTGGATTTTAAATCAAATCTCAACAAAATCGAAAACGGCATATACGAGACTATAAATCTATCCATACTGGATTTTAAATAAGCCTTGACAGATTTTAGGCGTATCAGTGACTTTCTATAAATCTATCCATACTGGATTTTAAATTTTTAGTGGGCTGTCAATAGTTATTTTGAATTTTTTACTATAAATCTATCCATACTGGATTTTAAATAACAATTTGAATTGTTCGTCCGCAAGCTGATTTGACTATAAATCTATCCATACTGGATTTTAAATCTGCGTCAATATATCTGAAATTAAGAAATTGTATGCTATAAATCTATCCATACTGGATTTTAAATGTCACCCACGGCAGCCAGTCACCGTTGAGCAGATGGACTATAAATCTATCCATACTGGATTTTAAATTTTCGAAATGTTACTTGACGCCGTCTTGCCTTTGATCCTATAAATCTATCCATACTGGATTTTAAATAAAAATTAGGCTTTGATGTTCAGCTTTATAAAGATGACTATAAATCTATCCATACTGGATTTTAAATAATTACGACGATATATAATTTTTATGAATTTTAGTATCTATAAATCTATCCATACTGGATTTTAAATACATTGACTTACAGGGTGTACGCAGACGGCAAATGGTCTATAAATCTATCCATACTGGATTTTAAATAAAAATTAGGCTTTGATGTTCAGCTTTATAAAGATCTATAAATCTATCCATACTGGATTTTAAATGTCAATGGCTTTAATATGACACTTGAACAACTGCACCTATAAATCTATCCATACTGGATTTTAAATGCTCATCGCTCCTTGCTATGTCCGAGAGAGCAAGCTCTATAAATCTATCCATACTGGATTTTAAATCACTTAGATTATTACAAAGATAAATACAAAAGAAGACTATAAATCTATCCATACTGGATTTTAAATCAAAATCTATACCTGACTTAAGCGCAAGGTCTAAAACTATAAATCTATCCATACTGGATTTTAAATAACGTCTTGACTATTGACCGCTGCATTAACATATCCTATAAATCTATCCATACTGGATTTTAAATAAGATTACAGCTACTTTTCTTTCTCATAATTTTTCGCTATAAATCTATCCATACTGGATTTTAAATATTCTGCGAGATTTTCCAAAATACTGATAAGCTCATTCTATAAATCTATCCATACTGGATTTTAAATTTGAGCATGTGCACTCTGTATTTGATGTTGCCTTTCTATAAATCTATCCATACTGGATTTTAAATTTATTTTGATATAGTCAATGATAGCATTTTCAATAACTATAAATCTATCCATACTGGATTTTAAATGCGTAATGTGCTTGTGTTTAAGTGGTCGCTGTGCCCTATAAATCTATCCATACTGGATTTTAAATTTACTGCCTGTCGAGATTATTTTTAAGTTAATCACTATAAATCTATCCATACTGGATTTTAAATATAGCGGCGGTTCTGATACTTCTGCAAGTGATACGGCTATAAATCTATCCATACTGGATTTTAAATTTCTGCAATGCAGATTCGAGCACTCTCTTATTTTCGCTATAAATCTATCCATACTGGATTTTAAATTTGATGAAATACAAAACGAGTTCAGTTGTGCAAATTCTATAAATCTATCCATACTGGATTTTAAATTTTTTTAGCTTTTTAATGCGGTTGTTTTTATATCGTGCTATAAATCTATCCATACTGGATTTTAAATTTGCCCGGTAAACCGAAAAAGCCATAAATTCCGTACCTATAAATCTATCCATACTGGATTTTAAATGAACGAGTCATTCCGCCGTTGTCAGCATATTCATCACTATAAATCTATCCATACTGGATTTTAAATGCGGAATAGGTTGATTTAAACCGTCTGTAAGCTGTTTCTATAAATCTATCCATACTGGATTTTAAATTGCTGCCATTTGACTTGTTATGCCAAAAATATTTTACTATAAATCTATCCATACTGGATTTTAAATAAATCACAGAATATAATTTGCGTAAGTTTTTTATCCTATAAATCTATCCATACTGGATTTTAAATTCATTTAGATTTTCAACAACTGTCCAGTCACATTTCTATAAATCTATCCATACTGGATTTTAAATTTATATTCACCAATTCTTACTTTATCAGAGCCAATGCTATAAATCTATCCATACTGGATTTTAAATGCGGCTTCATCACCAAAATGAGAAAGAGGAGAAGTAACTATAAATCTATCCATACTGGATTTTAAATCTTTTAGCTCTGTTTGTGCTTTCCGCTCTTCTTACGCTATAAATCTATCCATACTGGATTTTAAATATTAAGAATACAGCAGAAAATAAGCAATAAATCTTTAACTATAAATCTATCCATACTGGATTTTAAATAGCGCAAATCTTACTTATGATATAAAAGTGAGAGTCTATAAATCTATCCATACTGGATTTTAAATGACGATCTTGTTAACGGAATAATTGTCAACTCTTCGCTATAAATCTATCCATACTGGATTTTAAATTATATTGTAAAGCAGATGCCGACTCGGATGCAGAGACTATAAATCTATCCATACTGGATTTTAAATTTCGTTGAAGAAAAATACAACAGCGGAAACATTACTCTATAAATCTATCCATACTGGATTTTAAATTCAATCAAAATAATCTGCAATCCACTCGGATTATTCTATAAATCTATCCATACTGGATTTTAAATATTCATATAAAAATGTATCCTGGCTTAAAAACAGAGGCTATAAATCTATCCATACTGGATTTTAAATTCAATCAAAATAATCTGCAATCCACTCGGATTATTCTATAAATCTATCCATACTGGATTTTAAATATTCATATAAAAATGTATCCTGGCTTAAAAACAGAGGCTATAAATCTATCCATACTGGATTTTAAATGTTAAGGCGGATAATCATATCAAATGGACCGAAAGCCTATAAATCTATCCATACTGGATTTTAAATACGCTGACTTATCGTGTGTACGCTGACAATCGTTGGCTATAAATCTATCCATACTGGATTTTAAATTATCCTCAACGCTCATCTGCTTTATCTTTTCAAAATTCTATAAATCTATCCATACTGGATTTTAAATGTTTTTAACGAGATTGCAGGCATATTAAGTGAAACACTATAAATCTATCCATACTGGATTTTAAATATTAATAAGTGGGATTCCATTTTCAACAGTCAAACCCTATAAATCTATCCATACTGGATTTTAAATAACAATTTAGACTGCTCATCTGCAAGTTGATTTGAATCTATAAATCTATCCATACTGGATTTTAAATAACGGTTATAAAGCCAATCACCCGGACAAGCCTTGTCTATAAATCTATCCATACTGGATTTTAAATGTCAGGGTGGTATATGTTTGTTTTACACCACATTTTCTATAAATCTATCCATACTGGATTTTAAATAAAACAGGAACGGTCGTTTTATCAACATAATCTTCTATAAATCTATCCATACTGGATTTTAAATAGTATTGCGTATTTTTCGCTAAGCGCCCCGTCCTGCGCTATAAATCTATCCATACTGGATTTTAAATACAACTTACTTTCAATTTTTGCTGGGAAAGGCAAGCTATAAATCTATCCATATGGATTAATGAATTGAGGTACAACAGAATAATCAAGTATTAACTAAAGTCAATCTCGAAAGAGGTTGGCTTTTTTATTTTTATCAAAATAACGATAACAGACAACAATTGAAATTTGTATTTAAGAAAAGTTGGGATAAGTATGAAAAAGTGCTTTTATGTACCTAAGAAACTGATGGACAAAGAATACTCGGAGTATCCGGTAGAGTCAAAAATATTATTTTCAATAATTTTGTCAACAGCTCAGAACACTAAAGCAATAATGAGCTGTGCAAAGTTAATTGCAAATCTTGGTGATGATGAAATACGCTCTCTCAAAAGCGAAATGAAAAAGATTGAATCAGAAAGTGAGAGTGCGTGATATGTTTGACTTTTTCTATGGTGATAGCGAACAGTATATGTTCTATCGTGTTCCGCAGATATTATTCACTGATGACAGATTCAAAACTCTGTCTTGTGAAGCAAAATTGTTGTATGGTTTTTTACTTGACAGAACATCGTTGTCTAAAAAGAACGGTTGGATAGATAAAAGCGGTATAACATTTGTTTACTACAAGCAAGAGCTTGTGCAGGAGCAACTCAATATTGGCAGAGATAAAGCTATGCGTATATTTAGTGAGCTTGAAAAAATTGGTCTTATAATTCGCAAAAAGCAAGGATTAGGTAAGCCTACTAAAATTTTTGTTATGAATTTCGCAAAGCCAATAGATAAATCGGATGATGAAGATGAAGTTATCTGCAAGATTAATGCTCTTACTAAAAGCACAAAAACTCAGCAAAAATCTGATAAGTCGGCTCAAAAAGATGAACCAACATCCCAGAGGTCGGAAAAATCGACCTCTGAAAAATCGAAATCGACCTCAAGAGGTCGGAAAAATCGACCTCTTGAAGTTGATAAAAACGATGTCAGGACATCGGAAATCTCGACCTATATCCATACTGAGTTAAACCATACTGAGTTAAACCATACTAATCCATCTATCAATCAAGCTGATACAGCAACAGAATCGACTTCTGAAAAACTTGATAGAAGGATAGAAGAATATGAGGAATATGTCCAAAAGGCTGAAATACAAATTTCATACTATGCGTTGTTGTCGCAGGGTTACAATCAACATTACCTTAACTTAATTGTTAGTCTACTTGCGGATACATATGTACATCGTGCAGATAACTGTGCTTTAAACATTAACGGTTTGCAAATCAACATTGCAGATGTGGCAAGACAATATGAAAGGATTGATGATGGGCACATCGAATACATTATGAGTAAGCTCAATGAAACATCTAAAACACAGCAAATTAGAAATATACGCAATTACTTGCGAAGTTGTTTATATAATGCTGTCAACACAATGGAGCTTGATGTTGATATGCAAGTCAATTATGACTTTGAAAATTGAATATTAACTTATGCCCCATTGGGGCACAAGTTTGGAGGAAAAGAAAAATGATTATTTTAAATCAAGATTTAGAACTTGTTAATTTTGACAAACTGGCTAAAATCTCTATGTTTTCCGGCGAGATTGAGGATACAACGGTTTATGCAATTGTTGCTTTTGAGTCTATTTCAGATGATGACAATGAAGATGTTATGAATCCTGATGCGTTAATGCTTGGTATTTACAACAATGAGTCTGAATGCTCAGAAGTATTCTTATCACTTTGTGAAGCAGTTGAGAATGGTAAAAACATCTATCGTATGCCCGAACCTGTGAATGAGGAAGTGATTTAGTGAACGATGTCAAAAAAGTAATTGATTTTACAACTCAGGCATCACAAGTAACATCTGAACTACTAAAGTCAATTATGAAGGATTTTTTGTCAGGTAAGGCTAAAAAATCAGGCAGGAAAATGTACGGTGAACTTGCCAAAGTTGGGAAACTGGAGAACATCGAAGTTACAGAAAACAACATCAAAGATTTTTTAAAGACGGCTCAAAAGTATGATATTGACTATGCACTCAAAAAAGATGTGTCAACATCCCCTGCTACATATCACATATTCTTTGAGAGTGCAAAATCCGAAAATTTTCAGAGAGCTTTTAAAGAGTATGTCTTTGGTGTCAACAAGAAACTTGAGAAAAAATCAGTAAGCGATGTTGTAAATCGAGAACAGATAAAGCAGAATGCAAAAACTATCGCTAAACAACAATCAGACTTGTCAAAAGAAAAATCTCTTAACAAGTCTGATATGGGTAGGTGATGGTGTGAATATTGATAGTGGCAAGATACGAAAAATTATTATTTTTGCTTTGCCGTTAATTATGTTCTTTTGGATTGGAAATAAAATCAGTTTTGCTTACCGTACAGTTACAGTTGTTGGTGATATATCTGTTAAAGCTTACCCGTTTATTGATAACCTTGGTAATGCAGTAACTAACCCTCTGCCCTCTTTGCATCCATATGATGTGCTGATTGGTGCGATAGTAGCAGGTATTGCTAAATTAGTTATTGAGTACAAGAAAAAACATAAGAAAAAATTTGCAGAAGACAAGGAATACGGTTCTGCTCGTTGGGGAAACGAAAAGGATATTGCTCCTTATTATGATAAGCAAAATCAAAGTGATAATATCATTCTGACACAATCTGAAAGATTGACAATGAATAAAGCAAAATCACCAAAGTATGAGCGTAACAAAAATGTAATAGTTTATGGTGGTTCAGGCTCAGGTAAAACTCGCTTTTATGTAAAACCTAACCTGATGCAGATGCATTCAAGTTATGTTGTAACAGATCCAAAAGGCACAATAATTAATGATTGCGGCAAATTGCTTCAGCGTGGCAAACCAATTTATCAAAAAGGCGATATTATCGGTTATCAACCGTATGAAATTAAAATTTTCAATACAATTGATTTTAAAAAATCAATGCACTATAACCCGTTTGCATACATTCGTCCCGAAACTCGTGAGCAAGATATATTGCGTACTGTTGAAGTGCTGATAGCAAATACAACCGGCGAGCAAAAAGGCGGAGATGAGTTTTGGGTTAAAGCAGAGAAATTGCTTTATACATCATACATAGCTCTCATTCTGACTATGTGTCCTGAAAATGAGTGGAATTTTGAAACGCTTATTGATTTTGTCAATGCATCAGAATGCCGAGAAGATGATGATAGCTTTAAAAATGCAATCGATTGGGCATTTTACTATCTTGAAAAGTGGATTGAAAAGGATTGGGATAAAGATGAGCAGTTTGAAGAACAAAACGAAAACTATGCTGATTTAGTTGACATTGATGTAGAGCCTTGGAGAGCAAGTCTTGGCAGATTTGCTGTGCGACAGTACAAAGCCTATAAACTTGCGGCAGGTAAAACAGCTAAATCAATCTTGATTAGCTGTGCAACAAGACTCGCTCCGTTTAGTATTGACAGTATACTTGAAATTACAAGCTATGACGAAATGCAGCTTGATACTATCGGAGATAGACTTACTGCATTGTTTATAGTTGTATCAGATACTGACGCTACATTCAACTTTTTGGTTGCGATTATGTATTCTCAGCTTTTTAATCTTCTGTGTACTAAAGCTGATAAAACTCCGAAAGGCAGATTAAAGTATCCTGTACGATGTTTGATTGATGAATTTGCAAACATAAAGCAAATACCTGATTTTGAAAAAATAATTGCTGTTATACGAAGTCGAGGTATTTCTGCGAGTATTATTTTGCAAACAAAATCACAACTAAAATCTTTGTATAAAGATAATGCTGAAACAATCGAGGGTAACTGTGACTCGGAACTATTTTTGGGTGGTAAAGAAAAAACAACGCTAAAAGACATATCAGATAATTTAGGAAAAGAAACAATCTATATGTTTAACACATCTCGTACAAGAGGAACTCAAGAAAGTTATGGAGTTAATTATCAAAAACTCGGTAAAGAATTGATGTCACGAGATGAAATAAGCGTAATGGACAACTCCCAATGCGTATTGCAAATCAGAGGTTTGCATCCATTTTTGTCTTACAAGTATGACATAACAAAGCACAAAAATTATAAATATCTGTTTGATTATGATGATAAAAATTATTTTGATGTAAAAAAGTATGTTAAGCGTAAGCATAACCATACCGCTGAACTTAGAAAAAGCACAAAATATACAGAATTTCAAACAGTAGATGAAAGGAAATGATTAGTATGAATTTAAACAAACCGAAAAAATTATCAAGCAGAAACAGAAATGCAAAAAAAGTTATTCTCGCAGTTACAGCCGTATCGGTTGTGATTGCTATGAGCTGTGTAACAGCGTTTGCTGCAGTAAGCACTACAGATTTTATCAACAAAACATCAACTGTACTTACCGCTGTTATTTCGCTCATTGGAGCAGGACTCGGAGTTTGGGGTGTTGTAAATCTTATTGAAGGTTACGGAAATGATAACCCGGGTGCAAAATCACAGGGTATGAAACAGTTGATGGCAGGTATTGCACTTATTGCTGTAGGTGTACTTATTGTGCCAGTCTTGAAAAATATGATGTCATCTGCTATGACTTCGTAATATTACTGTTGTTATCTTAAAGAAGGGTGTGATAGTTTGGGAATTTGGGAAGACTTTATCTCCGGAATAGATGAGTGGTTCAGAGGATTTCTTGCCGGAGCAATTGAAGGTTGTTTAAAAACAGTAAATTCTATGCTGTCAGGTGCTCTCAACAATGGTGATGATGGAGGAATTAATTCAATTTTTAATTCTTTTCTCGGTGACCCTACGACTTTCACGGGGTCAACATCTGCAAATGAAAGTCTGACTCCGATTTGGAGTACGATAGAAACACTGTCAAATAATGTGATTGTACCTATCGGCGGTTTTGTTCTTATGGTTATTGTATGTTATGAGCTTATACATATGGTTGTAGACGGCAATAATTTTAAGGATGTTGATGATTCAATAATTATACGGTGGATACTTAAAACATTCTGCGGAATTTTGCTTATAAGCAATGTTTTTTATATAGCAACAAGTGTATTTGCGTTTGGTACAGATGCTGTCAACGATGCATTGACAACCTTGTTTGGCACAGGCGATTTTGTTGATGATGAGTTAATAAGCAGCAGTACATTTCACGATGTATTAATGGCACAGGACAAAGGTACTCTAATTGTAACTCTGATAATAAGTTTTGTAATGATTATAGTCACTTTCTTGCTATTAGCATCAATTATCGTAGTGCTTGCATCGAGAATTATTGAAGTATTTATGCAATTATCTATTGCCCCTATTCCATTTGCAACATTTCTTAACAAGGATTGGGCTGACATAGGCAGGAATTGGCTAAGGAATATTTTAGCACTCGCTTTTCAAGGATTTTTTATCATCGTTGCACTCGCAATATTCCAATCATTGTTCAATAACGCACTTGTCACAATGATGTCAGGGTCAAGTACAGATGTCATTATGACGATGGCTATTCTTCTTGGATTTATAATTGCATTTATATTTACGATGTTTCGCACATCAAGTATTTCAAAGTCAATATTTTCAGCACACTAATAACTTGTGCCCCATCGGGGCACAAGTTAAAAGAAGAGGAGGAAATTACATTATGCTGGTGCAGGAAAATTTTGTTCACATACCAAAAGATTTATCACTCATTAAGCAAAAATTCCTTTTGGGACTTACAAAAAGACAAGCAATAGGTTTTGCTGTCGGACTCGTATGTGGTTTACCTGCGTTTTTTATAGTCAAGGCTATAATTAACAATTTGACAGTTGCAATATTTGCAATGGGTATGTTTGCTATTCCGGGGATTATGTATGCTTTATTCAATAAAAACGGTATGTACTTTGAAACATATATTGCATTGCTTATTAAATTTTTTAAAAAGCCGAGAGTACGAAAGTATGAACCTTTATCTGCTTTAAAAGCTATTGAAAATCAAATTGAATATAACAGATTAAAAAGAATTCTTTTAAATGCAGATGTTGATGTTCCGGTATTTGATAATAAGAAGGTGACATTATTTGAAAAAATCACAAGTAAACACAAAAAATAACAATCAGAAAAAGCAATTAAGTAAGGAAGATATTAATTCTATAAAAAGAAGAATGTCACAGCTGAGGAAGGAAAATACAGACAGAAAAGCATCAACTCAGGCACTGATACCATACAAAACGATGCTCCCTGATGGTACTTGCCATATTGGCGGTAAGAAGTATTCTCAGACTGTTGAATTCTATGATACGAACTATCAACTTGCAACATTTGACGAAAAAGGCAGTAAGTTTTCTTCGTGGTGTGATATTCTCAATTACTTCGATGACAGCATTGAATTTCAAAATACATACGAAAATCAAATCATTGATAAAGACTCAATGATTAAGTATGTAAAAATTAATGATGTCAATGACTCTTATAATGACATCAGAAAAGAGTACAGTAATATTCGCATTGAAAATTTATTTGGAGGAAACAACGGTAGAAGCATTAAAAAATATCTTACCTTCACAACAGAAGCTAAAAATCTAAGAGAAGCAAGAGCAAAACTTAATACAGTAGCAAATGAAGTTATTCAACTGTTTGCCGATATGAAAGTATCCGCTCGCAAACTAAGCGGTGAAGAACGACTTGAGAGTATGTATAAATCGCTCAATCCTTTTACTACACAACCTTTTCTTTTCGATTGGGATCTCGTTAGGAAAGGTTATGATACAAAAGACTTTATTGCTCCTTCATCTGTAAAATTTGTCGGTAAAAATCAATTTGAAATTGGTAATGCGTATGGCTGCGTAACATCAATTAATATTCTCGCCGGTGAATTATCGGACAGAATAATTGCAGATTTTCTTGACAAAACAGAAGGACTTGTTTCGTTAAATTTCCATATAAAGCCTTTTGACCAAATAAAAGCTTTAAAATATGTGCGTGGTAAACTTTCTGATGTTCAAAAAATGAAAATTGATGAACAAAAGAAAGCCTTTCAAGCAGGTTATGATTCAGATATTTTGCCTGAGTCAATTCAAATATATCTTAACGAGTTAAAAGGCTTACTTGAAGATTTAAACAGTAAAAATGAACGCTTATTTGACATTACAATTACTGTCAGACAATATGCTTTGAGTAAACAAAAAAGCAATTTACAGCTTGAAACATTATCAAGAATTACGCAAAAAAACAACTGTAAACTCATATCACTTGATTATATGCAAGAGGAAGCACTCGCATCGTCATTGCCAATCGGCTACAATGATGTACCGATTGCAAGAAGCTTACCGACAAGTGCAGTAGCTGTATTTATACCTTTCTCAACGCAGGAAGTATTTCAAGCAGGCGGAACATATTACGGACTAAATCAGGTCACTAAAAATATGATTTTGGCTGATAGACTAAAATTGAAAAACCCTAACGGCTTATACTTAGGCGTGCCGGGTGGCGGTAAATCTTTTGCTGTAAAGCGTGAAATAACAGATATATTTTTAACAAGAGATGATGATATTTTTATAACCGACCCTGAGGGAGAATATTATCCCATTGTCCAACATTTGAAAGGTCAAATAGTAAAAATATCATCGAACAGTCCTCATCATATTAATCCGCTTGATATAAATATTAATGCAGCCAATTTACAAGATGAAAATCCTGTTGCAACAAAATCTGATTTCATCATCTCTTTATGTGAGCTTATTGTTTCAGATAAATTAGGATTAACAGCAGAAGAACGCTCGGCTATTGATAAATGTACGAAAAGACTTTATCAAAGATTTTTTTCAAACAGTCCAAGCAGAGAAAATATGCCAACACTTGCTGATTTACAAAAGGAATTCAAAGCAGCTGATGTTGTACATACTCTCAACCGAGTTGCTAATTCACTTGAAATGTATGTTACCGGCTCACAGAATATTTTTGCATATAGAACAAATGTTGATATTGATAATCGCCTTGTGTGCTTTGACATTAAAGAGCTTCGCTCACAACTTAAAAAAATCGCACAGCTTATTATACAAGATCAAGTGTGGTGCAAAGTTTCTGAAAATCGTAACATCAAAACAACACGCTACTACATTGATGAATTTCATTTGTTGCTGCGTGATGAACAGACTGCGAAGTATTCGGTAGAAATGTGGAAACGCTTCAGAAAATGGGGCGGTGTGCCCACCGGCATAACGCAGAATGTAAAAGACTTGCTCTCATCACCGGAAATTGCAAATATACTTGATAATTCTGACTTTATATATATGCTGTCGCAAGCCAATGGTGATAGAAAAATATTGCAAGAAAAACTTGATATATCCGATGCACAAATAAAATATGTAAAAGGTAGTCAACCGGGTCACGGATTGGTTTTTTATGGTGATATTATTTTACCTTTTGAGGATGATTTCCCCGAAAATACAATTATGTTCCAACTTTTGAATACTGACCCTGCAAAACGAAAAATACCTGCAAATTTGAATTGAGGTGAAATGCAATGAGTTTAACGGGTAAGGAATATCATATTGAATTTACAAGAGTTAAAACAAGTACAGGCTTTCACAGACAAATTAAATTAAAGAAAGCTGATGCTCCTGCATTTGTTCAAAACGGTGTTTTGCATAAATTGTATAATGTTAATCGCAGATTTGAAGGTGATGTTCCGAAATTTTCAATCTCACAAAAAATTGAAAATATACAACCGCATACAACTCAAGGCAAAAGTGTAAAATATTCTCTCTTGGCAGTAAGTAAGTCACGCAAAATTGCTACAAGTGCTGCCTGGAAAGCTGCTTTATCAGCCGAAACGATAACGCTTACTTCGGCAAGGTTAGCAGGCAATAGACTTACTCAAAAGATAAGGAATAACGCTGATACGATTGATAGCGGTAAAGCGATTTTAAGTGCCGTTACAACTATATCAACTGCAAACAGAGTAAGAAAAACTTTAATTCAACATAAACTGCAACGCAAAAGATATAAAGCATATAAGCAAGCTGTTGCCACTTCAAAAGCTCAATTCAAATCTGCTAAACACAGACTGCAAATTAAAAAGAAAGAGTTTAAGTCCGCAAAAAAACTGCAAAAGCAAAAATTGAACAATATTTCTAATGAATTTAAAAACTCTTCAAAATTTATTTCCGCAAAAAAAATAAGGGTTATTGCACGAATTTTGCATAAAAACATAAAAGCTAATCGTAAATTCATAATAGAGAAAGATAAAGTAGAAGTTCAAAAAGACTTATATAAAAGCAAAATTAAGTTAAAACGCTTATATAAGCCTAAAAACATCGTTTTGCAAGGACTTAAAAGTGCTGCTGTCCGTGGTGCATACAGTGTTTCAAACAAAATTGCCCAAAATGCTCAGGACAATGATTTCGTTCAGGCTATATCAAACGCTGTTACAGTTGATAGACAAATAAAAACTATAATAAAATCATATAAAAATCAAAAAATTTCAAAAGCTGAAAAAAGACCCGAAAAATTAAACAAAAGGAGAAACAAACTTCAGCAAAAGCAGAATAAGCTAAATCAGACTCGTATGAGGAAAAGAAGTCATAAGCCTAAGCCGAAAAGTACAGCAAAAGATAAAGTAAAGCAACTTAGTAAAGGAATGGTGAATATTATTGCTAAGCTGTTTGGAGCTTTAGCATTTCCTTTGCTGATTATAATACTGGTTTTTGGCTTAGTCGTTATGATGTTCGGCAGTTGTACGGCTAACAGCAGCTTTCTGCTCGGCACTTATTATTGTTCAGATTACGATATGGCACAAGCGATTGAAACATATACCGATATTGCTTACAGCTATAATCAAGATGTTATTAAGTGTCAGGGCAATGATTGGAAAAACGGTTTAAACAATATGGGTATAGACACATCTAATATGCCTGATAAACCGTCTGAATTTGTCTTTGGCAAAAACCGTTATCAAAATTATGACCCTGTTTATGATTTTGATGCTAATAAGTTGATAGCATTTATGTGTGCTTATACTTATGATTTTGACAATGCAAGCGACCAAAAGCAACGATGGTCATATAAATCTGAGTATGATGATGTACTGCAAGACTTGTTTGAAACAGAATATAGCTTTGAAGCTCAGTACTATAATTCGTCATATTGGAAAATCTGTAATCAATTTACCGTGTATCCGAGCAACCATTCATTTTGGTATTGTGCCGGTTCCGGAACAACTGTATATAACGGTACTACATACGGATATATTGATTTTGGTAATGAAGCTCCACCAACTGAGCTAATGCCATTTACCAATAACCATACGATACATTTTGATTTAAGCACCGGCGAAGTTAAAGACCGCAATAAAGGTTACGCAAAATCCGGTTATTATATTCAAAACTTAAATTATGATTATACTCTTCCGTCAGGCAGTAAGGTTAATAGCTTTTATCACTATATTGTATCAGGTTCAAATCGTTATCTCGGCTTCAGAGGAGCTGACGGAAAGTTTTATCATAAAACTCAGCTTTATGTTAATGGTATGTCATTTAATTATGCTATTGCACATCAAGATGCTGAAAAATGGCTTGGCAGAACAACAAACAACAGAATGCTTATAAGAGATTTTCGACAAGAGGAATATGTCAAGGAATGTAAGCTCTATACCAATGTTAAACAGTTGTGTTCTTTTGATGATGCGATTGATAAAATGCTAAAAGAAAAAAATCCAGCTGATGCTAATGATTATACGCAAAGATTACAATATTATCGTATTTTAGCTTGCCTTGAACAGGATGCAAACGGTAAAACGCCGGATACATACGGATTACATCAGATGTTTAATTCTTCACCCTTGTTGGGTGATTTTATTGATGCAGATATATATAATAACTATGGTTATGATATGGTAACTTGGGGAAGTAATCATTGCAGCAACACAATTCATTACGGTATTGACATTACAGCAAACACAGGCAGTAATGTATATGCTGTAATGGACGCTAAAGTCGATAGTATTGACACAGCAAATCATACTATTGTACTTATAACAGCAAATGATGCAACTTTTTTCTACGAAGAAGATAAAAAGCACACCGTTAAAGTATCATATACAAATCTTACAGTAAAAAGCGGACTTGCTGTCGGCGATACTGTTAAAACGGGTGATTATATCGGAAAAGTTGATAATTTCAGGCATTGTAATATGGTTGATAACTCATCTGCAGACAGAGATTATTTACATATGAGAGTTGAAATTAAATATAATATTGTAGAGTGGTCTTGGCACGATGTTGATCCTCAATTTTTGATTTATCGTGAAAACAGTTAGGAGGTATGAAGTTGATTGATAATAAGCAAAAACTTGCAGCTCTGAAAGATAATCTTAATACTATCAGCAAAAAAATTGCTGATTTGTCAGTAAAGAAGAAAAAACTTGAAAAGCAAATATCAGATATTGAGCAAAAAGAATTTATGAGCATCATTCGTCAGAATGATTGCACCGTTGTCACATTGTCTGATGATTTGGAGTTAATTAAACGCATTAAAGCAAGTAATATTTCACAAAACGAATTACTTGAATTACTTAATGATTTAGGAGGACAGAACGATGAACAAAAAGAAGTATAAAATCTCAAGAGCAATCTCAGCTATTGTTTTATGCGTTACAATGTTAGCGGTCAGCATATGCGGAGCAAATGCTGCAGAAGCAACTGCTGATGATAACAACGATAACAATACAGCAGTTGAAGAAACAACAACTGAAAGTAATGAAAATGAAAGCAACAGCACCGATTATAATTGGTCAAGCAATACAACAGGCAATGCTAATTTAACAGCAGACCAGGAGATTTTAATGGAAAATGGTATGTATCAATTTATCGCTGTCAAAACGAGAGATGAAGATACTTTCTATGTCATCATTGACAAAACGAAGAATGAAGATAATGTGTATTTTCTCAATGAAGTTGATACAGCAGATATTGAAAAATTCTTGAGTGATGATACTAATGCAAATTCAACAGTTCAAGAAACCACTCAGCCTGCAACAGAGCAAGTTGAGCGTACTGCCACATCTGACGATTCACAGTTTACTATCTATCTTATCGTTGGTGTTATCGTTCTCGGCGGTATAGCTTTTGCAATTTTTAAGCTCAAAAAAGGTAAATCGACTAAGAAAAATGCGGATACCTCAGATGATGATTTTGACGATTTTGATTACGAGGAAATAAACGAAGATAACAATGCTGACAATGCGGAGGATAACAAATGATATTAGTTGTTGCTGAAAAGCCATCTGTTGCAGCTACAATAGCTACTGTATTGGGAGCAACCCAAAAAGGTGTTAATTACATATATAATGATAAATACATTGTAAGTTGGTGTCTTGGACATTTAGTTGCTTTGGACGATCCTGATATGTACGATAAAAAATATGCGGAATGGAAATTTGAAAACTTACCTATCATTCCCAATAAGTGGTCATTTACAATTAACAAAACTACAAAATCACAATTTTATGTGCTGAAAAATCTTTTTTTAAAAAATGATGTAACTGAAATTGTATGTGCGACTGATGCCGGACGAGAAGGCGAGTGTATTTTCAGATATGTATATAATATGGTTGGTTGCAAAAAGCCGGTCAAAAGACTCTGGACATCATCGCTTGAATCAAGTGCAATCAAAAAAGCTTTTGCTGAGCTTAAAGATGATGCAGAGTATGATACTTTGTATCAAGCCGGGTTTGCAAGAGCTAAAGCCGATTGGCTCGTAGGTATTAATGCAACAAGACTTTTTTCAATCCGATATGGCATTACGCTTAATGTTGGCAGAGTGCAAACGCCTACACTTGCAATGATTGTTAACCGTAACAACAAGGTAAAAAACTTTGTGAAAGAACCGTTTTACAAGGTTGATATTGACTGTGAAGATTTTAAAGCTGTAAGTGTTGAGGAATTTAAGTCAGAATATGAAGCTGATAAACTTGCCAAATGTGTTGATAAGTCGGATTTTACGGTTGTTGATGTAACGGAGCAACAAAAATCTGTTGCTCCTCCAAAGCTCTATGACTTAACGGCTTTACAGCGTGATGCAAACAGCATTTACGGTTATACCGCACAGCAAACGCTTGATTATTTACAATCACTTTACGAAAAACGGCTTGCTACATATCCTCGCACGGACAGCAACTACATAACCGATGATATGGCTGATACAGCTAAAAGTCTTATTGAAAGCGTTTACGGTGTATATGAAAAAATACCACAGACACCTACCGATGTTACAAAAGTTATCAACAACGCAAAGGTATCAGACCACCACGCTTTACTGCCGACCGAACAGATAACAAGCTATGACTTATCGTCCTTGCCTACAGCTGAATATAATATATTGTTTATGCTTGCAGTCAGACTTTGTGTTGCAACCGGTGAGAATTACGAATATTGTATTGATGTCATAAAAATGAAATCTGATAAAAGTGAAATGATATTCACTAATAAGGTGTCATTTCTTGAATTCTGCGGTTGGAAAGAAATTGATGCCTGTGTTCGCTCAAAGAGCAAATCAGAATTGGAGGAATACTTCAACCCAAATAAAGCTGAAAGTCAATTTGTTACGGTGAAAAAAGGTCAGGTATTGAAAAAAGTTCCTGCAAGCGTATCAGAACACTTTACTTCACCACCAAAGCAATATACGGATGCTACTTTATTGTCTGCTATGGAAACAGCCGGAAATACCGATTATGTTGAGGACAGCAATGTTGAAAAAAAGGGACTCGGCACTCCTGCAACTCGTGCCGGCATTATCGAAAACCTTGTTAAGCGACAATACATACAGCGTGATGGTAAGAAAATTCTGCCGACCGAAAAAGGCATTCAGCTCATAGACTGTGTTCCCGATGATGTCAAGTCCCCGAAAATGACGGCTGTATGGGAAACCGCTTTGCAACACATTGAAAAAGGTGCTGCAAGTGCCGATGAATTTATGAATCAGATTGAGGACAGCGTAAAGTATCTTGTTGATACATACAGCGAAGTTGACAACAGTAAACATTTTACCCGTTGGGAAACAGTCGGCATTTGCCCAAAATGCGGACAGAAAGTATTGTCATATCCGAAATCATATTCTTGTGAAAATAAAGAGTGCGATTTCAATATATGGAAAAGTATTTGTGGCAAGAGCATTTCATCGGCACAGGCTATTAAGCTGCTTACTAAAGGTAAGACGGACACACTCAAGGGATTAAAGTCTAAATCAGGCAAATCCTTTGATGCTGCTATTAAACTTAACTCGGATTTCAAAACAGAGTTTGTCTTTCTAAATACAAAAAAATCATACAGGAAGTAAATTATGGAACGAGAACGCTCAATACCGGAAGAAAATAAAGATATAGAGAAAGAAAAGTTACTGCCTGAGATAGCAGAAATATTGAATATATCTATATCGCAACTTGAGCAATACCCTGCTGATGTTCAACTAATTCTTTGCCAAACTTACATTAATGAGTGTAAGTTTGGCAAAGACGATGTTGCAAAGATATTAAATCAAGTTATTAATCTTGATATTGATAATATCGGTATAATCAAAGAGGTTAAAGAGTTAAATCCGCCTAACTTAGACAACGAATTAAGCGAGTCTGATAAAAAAGTAAATCAAAATAAGCGTACATATCTCATATCAAGAAATCAAATTATTGAAAACGCAAGAAAAATAGCTGAACTCAATTCAAAACAACAATTACAGCAAACAGAACAAATAAACCGCAATAATAAAAGCAACTATTGACAAACAAAAAAGTAGACTATACAATTATTTTGTATATATATGATTTTATTTCACTTTTTATTTTCACTTATAAAAATTAAGGTTTTTGTAAAACTTATACTTGACAATAATATCATTGTGATATATAATAAATATAAAGAGATATAAAAATCAACAAAGGAGAGGTAAAATATGAGGATTATAAAAAAATTGATAGTTGCTTTAATGATTACAGCTATGCTTGTGGTATCTGTTGTAAGCGTATCTGCTGTATCTGAATATGATAAGGTAGTTTACATTACAAAGGAAGAATTCAATGATAAAATGTGGGATATGTACTTATCTGTATCACGAATTGATGAAGATACAATACTTGACGAGAAAGACGCATTTACTGTATCTATGGGCAGGTATGAATTAACAAGTTTCTTAGAGGATTATGAACCTCTCAACAGTGACATAAGTGTATCAGATGCTTATCAAGAGTTTTCTGCACATCTAAAAGATGTTTTTGAGGATATAAAAATAGATGTAGATGAAAACGGAAATATTTACGAGGAGCATAAAGACGGCAGTAAATATGATTGGACATATAATGCTGACAAGGATATGTTTGTTTGTACCGACAAAAACGGCAATATTGAAAAAACATATGACCGTTATCACACCGATTACGAATTACAGCATAAGGAAGATACAACAGTACAGGAAGAAACACAAGCCACTACTCAGGAAGAAAGCTATAACTATGTAGAAGCAAAGCCATATGTAGATAATAGCGAAAGCAATACACAAGTAAAAAAAGAAGCAGCTGTTGCTGAGGTAGCTACATCTGATTCGGCTGAAATTACAAGTGGTATGAGTACTCCACAAGTAATAATTCTAAGTTTTGTTGGCGTTGCAATCATAGGCGGCATTGTTGCCTTAATCTTTACATACAAGAAAAAAAACGGCAAATAATTCATCAATACATTGTATAGTCAGGAGGTATTGTTATGACTAAAAAAAGAGGAATCGTTTTAATAGCTGCAAGCGTGATTTTTGTAATTGGTGTAATAATTGCAATTTTAGTTGCAGGCTGTGGTAAAACGGCTGACAATAAGGTGTCAACTGCAGATGAAGTCATTGCTACATCTGTGCAAACCGTAACTCAGGTTGTAACCGATGTTCAAGGCAATACACATATTGAAGAAGAAACAATGGTTGTTGAAGTTAAGCAGACAAAACCATCTGAGCAATCGGAAAAAGCTACAGAAGCTAATGCACAGAATATAGCAAACAGTGACAGCAAGCAGAATAACGGCAGTCATAATAATAATAGCAACAACAGTAATCATAACAACAGTACCAACAGTTCCGGCAATACTCAGTCGAGTAAGAGCAACAGCTCATCAGGTCAGACAAGCAAGTCATCAGGCGGTACAAGCTCAAGTGACTCGTCAAGTCAGGGCAAACCGTCAAGCAGTAAGTCTGAAAGCTCGCAAACAACTCAGCCTGCACCGGCTCAACAACCTACAAAAGATGCACACGAAGGCAAAACTTGGCACGATGCCGAGTACAAGACCGAAAAGGTTTGGGTAGTTGACGAGGAAGGTTATACTTGGGAAAAACCAATTTATGAAACACACGATAGGACTATCTGCAATACTTGTGGTGCTGATATTACAGATGATATTGATGGGCATTTTAAACAGTTTATGCTTACGGACAATCCGCACCAAAGTTATCGTAATGAAAAGGTAGATACATTGGTAGGTTACGAAACCGTAGAAGAACCCGAAAAAGGACATTGGGAAAGTAAAACTACCCTTGTTCGACCTGAGGGATGGTACTGATTAAGGAGCAAAATATGTCAATAATTTTACTGCCTTTTAAAATTGTTTTCTTAATATTAGCTTTTCTTCTAAAGGGTGTGCTTTACATATTGTCGTATACAATAATATTTTTTTCCGATTTTTGTGGGGCTATTCACTATATAATTAGACTCGGAAGCGGTATATTTGCTATTGGAGGAACGATAGTAGTTGTAGGTTGGATACAGGAAGGTAGTTTTACAGGGTTTGAGGGTGGATTATTAATTGCGATAGTATGGTTAGTTGCTATGTCGTTTAGTATTATGTTCGATTTAGGTAACGCAATAGCAGACTTTTTAGAGAATATCGGCGATTGGTTAGGTAATTTAGCACTTAGATTTTTACATTTATAAAAATAAGAGCAAAAGCAGATAAAACTACATAAACATTTACGGCAGAGCTGTACGGCTCTGCTTTTTTTATGCCCTAATTTCAGGGCATTTTTTATTTTTCAAAAAAATTTAATTTTTTTAGAAAAATAAGGGTGCAAAACTCGAAAAATTGCGGATTAAATATAGAGGAATATTTTTAATGATTGGAGGTTAAATGATGTGTATTCGTGCAAGAGATTCTCCTTAGGAATTTTCCAACTTTTCTATCAAAACAAATGAAGGAGAGTTTTATGAAAAAATTAAGAAAGCTAAAATCAGCTGTCGCAGCAGTTTTTAAGCCTAAAAAGCTAGCATCATTAGCAATTGCATTAACAACAGTATTTGCTATGTTACCTATTGCAAATATTAGTGCAAGTGCATATTCATATACGGGACTTGATGAAATCGGCGGCAAGGTATTGATTCAATCTTCGAAAAATGCGTTAGTGCTTATTGACAACGGAAGTGCAGGCAAACTTGACGCATATAAATTCCTAATCAACGGTGAGGTCGGTTATTGTATTGACCCGCAGTTACCTGCACAAAAGACTTCCGGCAAAACTATGGAGTTTTCGCAGTTTTCAGGTGAAACAGGCAAGGAGGTAATTAAACTTGACCCTTATACCACAAACCAAAAGGAAAAGGCATTAATTGCCGGTTTATCTGTTTTCTACGGTGGATACGGTGATTATTTCAGCACATTTTCAAACGGCGGTAAAACTGCAAAGTCAATAATGGACAGCTATATTAATGGTGTGTATTCTTCCGATTTTAAGCATTTGAGTAATGCTGATGACAAGTATTATTATTTGAGTCATTATGCCGAATCTCAACTATATCACGAGCTTGTCGGTGACAGCACAAACTGGAAAACTTGGAGCGGTTATAAAGACATCAACACAATGATAAACGGACTTGTTGAATTTGCAAATAATATAGCAAAATCAACAGGTGACTATTCGGCAATTTTGAGAAGCTGTCAGATGAATAATTATTATATCTGTCAGCCAAAAGGTAAAGACGGTACTTTTTGTCAGCACTTAATTGTCAGAATACCAAAGAAAGCAAAACTTGCACTTCAAAAGTCGGGCACAAGTGATGAAATCAAAAATCTTACCGAACAAACCAAAGATAAAGATTATCTTAATTTTGCAGGTGCACAGTACACTATTTATAATAAGTCCGACAAAAAGATAGTTGCAGTTGCAGAGCTTAATAAAAACGGTAATATTGCTAAAATTTTATATTCGTATTCTAACAGTGAGTGGATAACCAAGAATTATTTTGAGCTTGATGCAGGCGATTATGTACTGAAAGAAACAAAAGCACCGAATAACGGTAAATATTATGCCATTGACGATGCAGAGTACTCTATCACCATTACATCTGATGATTGCAAGCAAGAAAAAACACTTGATGTGTTAAATGTAAGCGATACAGAAAGAGTAAGACTAAACCTAAAAAAAGAAAGTGCTAATCCTGATTTAACGGATAATAATTCTTGTTATGACTTAGACGGTGCACTGTTTGCCGTTTTTAGCAATCAAAAAAGTGCTTATGATTATATTGCCGACAATAGCAAGAAAAACAATATTGTAAGATACTTTATTACCGACAGTAAGGGCAATTGCAAGGCAATTTCTGCTGACGGTAATAGTTGGGACTACAGTACAAGCTCTGAGCTTTATAAATTTACTTACAGTAAGTCTTTATATGCTGTTGAAATCGAAGCACCTAATGGATTTAAGAAGTACAACAAAGCCGTTAATCTTACATTAACGAGCGAAACCTATGGTGGCTATGCTGTATTGTCTGCAACAATAGTTGATGAGCCTATGAATGACCCTGTATATATTTTGCTTCGCAAAAAGGATGAATTAACCGGTCAATACACCAATATGGAAAACGCAGAGTTTACTGTATCTTACTATAAAGGTTACTACTATTCTGAGAATGAGTTAAGTGATAAAAGACCCGAAAGGCAATGGGTATTAAAAACTGATAGTGATGGTTATTGCCGTTTAGCGAATATATATCGAGCTGATAGCGACTTTGGTGAACCATTTTACTTAACAAGTGACGAAAATCCTAACCCGGCTATACCTCTCGGAACAGTAACTATTCAGGAAACTAAAGCACCGCAAGGCTTTAAACTAAACTCTGAAGTGTTTATCAGACAAATTAAAATTGATGAGATTACAGGTTTTGTAATGACTTTCAATGAAATCGAAGTCCCCGAACCTCGTGATACAGGATTTGGTAACCTTAGCATTTACAAGACGGCAGATGACAGTAAGCGTTCTAACAATACAGCTAAAAATGTGTGGTTTAGAATAACCTCTGATGATGGCATTACAGACGAATATATTGCTACAACTGCAAAAGGTCTTGACGGTGTAGCTACACTTAACAATTTGCCTGTTTATAAGTTGAGCGGTGAATATGTTTATTACACAATAAGTGAGTTAGGCTACAAAAATTCTGACGGTACTTATTCTGTTCCTGACCGATATGTTGCTCCAACATCAAAAACTATTACCCTTAAGGAAGATGTAACACTTACATTTACATTTGCTAACAGACTTGCTACAGGTACTTTAAAACTTACTAAAACAGACAGTTCTAACACTCTTATAGACGGCTCAGGTTGGAAACTTTATAAAGCTGACGGCACAGCTGTTGAATGCAGCAAAAATAGTAACGGTAAATATTCGTATAAATCCACCGGTGCAAGTGGAACTGACTGCATAGCGACAAATGGCAGTTTGACCATTGACAAGCTTCCGGTCGGTGATTATTACTTAGTCGAAAGCATAACACCAACAGGATATATGCCGTATGGTAAAAAGTTAGAATTTAAAATTTCTGCAAACGCAGAAACTCCGCTTTTAATTCAGTTTACTGTAAAAGATAACAAGACAATGTTGTCTGAAACAGGTGGAGTCGGCAGAGCACCGCTTTACTATATAGGCATAGCATTGGCACTTATATCAACATTTTTTATTACTAAAGCAAAAAACAGAAAGGAAAATCAGTATGAAATCAAAAAATAATGTATTTAAAATTTTTACTGCAATGGCAGTTGCTGTTTTGATGATTATGTCGGCAATTCCATTTGCATCAGCCGCAACTAATAACAATTTACTTGACACTGCTAAAAAAGTATCAATTACTACAAAATGTGCAAAACCGGGATATACCTTTACTGTGTATAAAGTTGCTGAACTAAAAACAACCGAAAATCCATATCAGACAGGCTATACTTCGCTCGTTCCGTCAATTTCGGAAGATATATTGAGAGGTAAATCATCAGTTGTATTGGCAGCTCTTGACGGTATCGCAACAATGCCTTCAACTGCTTCTGTTGTAGGTACATTTACTACATCAGCAACTTCTGTTACAAAAACATTCTCAGGACTTGCTCAGGGAATGTACTATATCAAGGCAACAAACTATCCTGCCGGTGTAAAAAGTGTTACAAACAGCGTAATAGCACTTCCGTATTATAACAACGGTTGGGTATATACATATAAAGCTATTGACCTTGCAACTAAGGTTAATGACGGTGATGTAGTTACCGGAAAGACAATCACAAACAGCACTAAGGACAACGCAAACTATACCGATGTTTCACTCGGTGATACAGTAAACTTCGAGATTAAGTCATCAACAGCCGGATCATCTACTATGAAGCTCAAGTCTTACAGCGTGTATGACGAAATGTCAGCAGGACTTACTCTTGATAAAGACAGCGTAAAGGTTGCACTTCTAAACGCACAAGGCGGTAAAATTGCTGACCTTACAACATCTGATTATACACTTAATGTAACTTCTGAAGTTGACGGTAAAGCTACTACATTTAATGTAGCAATTACAAATGCTTATCTTCAGAAAAATGACTTTTATGCAAGAAATGCTGCATATACTTCTGTCACCTACTCTGCAAAACTCAATAAGTATGCAGTTGTCGGTAAAGCCGGTAACCCTAATACCGAAACAAAACTTGTGTATGCTAACAAAAACGGTGTTGAGTCAGAAGTAAACGGTAATACAGTTTATGTTTATTCTTTTGCAGTAACAACTAATAAGATTGATACAAACGGTACTCCTCTTGAGGGTGCAGAATTTAGTCTTTTCAAAACAGAAGAGGATGCAACTGCTCTTACTAACGCAATTGCAGCCGGTACATCAGACAAGACAGGCAAGGTTACTTACTACAACACGAGCAAGGAAGAAATCAAGATTGCAAGCGGTAAATACTATATTGTCGAAACAAAAGCTCCTACAGGCTACAACATCTATGGTAAAGTTATTCCTATTACAATTGATGTAACTTATGGAGCTGCATTTACTGATGGTTCATATATTACTAATTGTCCGACGGACGGCACAGTTAGTATTGATGTTAAAGATACAAGACTTTTTTTCCCACAGACAGGCGGTGCAGGTACTGCAATGTTCTATGTTATTGGTTCTGCACTTGCAATTAGTGGCATAGTTATTTTAGCTACTCGCCGTAAAGTTAAAGCATAAAAATATAAGGAGAAAAGTACCATATGAAAAGAAGTAAATTATTTTTGGTTATTGGAATCGCATTTATGGTTTTATCTGTTTCTATGGTACTTTATCCTACTATATCCAATGCTATTAACAGCTTATATTCAATCACAGTTATAAAAGATTATACAAAATATTCAGACACTATTTCGGCAACTGACCGGCTTTCGCTGTTATCAGTTGCCGAAAAATATAACAAAACTTTGCGTGATACAGTAAGTACATTTTCATATTCAACAGATAGTCTTGTTGACAGTTATGATAATGCATTGAATTTTGAAGATGGACTTATAGGATATATCGAAATTAAGAAAATCAATGTAAAACTGCCTATATACCACGGTAGTGATCCTGATGTGCTTAAAAAAGGTGTTGCTCACATACCTAATAGTGCTTTGCCTACGGGTGGTATTGGCAACAATACTGTTTTATCAGCACACACAGGCTATCCAACGCAGGTCTTTTTTGATAATCTGACTGAGCTTACAGTCGGTGACACTATTAACATCTATGTGCTTGATAATACACTTACATACAAAATAACAGCAAAAAACATTGTTGAACCTGACGATACATCTCTATTAAATGCAGATGATACAAAAGACTTGCTGAGCTTAATAACTTGTTATCCTTACGGTGTTAACAGTCACAGACTTATTGTAACCGCTGAAAGAGTTATAGTGTCGTCAACACAAGATGAAGCAATAGAAAGCACAAAATCAGAAAGCGAAAATAGTTTTGAAATTATAATATCTGCAATAATTGTATTTCCTACTGCAGCCATAATTGTAACTATTGCGAGAAAAAGGAGGAAAAAATATGCCCGATAAAGATAGAGCGGTTGCTATAACTATTGATAAGTCACTTATTCAAGAGGAAACCGAGGAAGAAATTAAGACAAGAGTTCCCGGCACATTTAGCGATAATATACGCTTCTTGTGGATAAAAAAAGATAACTGTGAGGAGATAAATAATGCTAAGACAATATTAACCTCACTCAATGAAAACAGTACTTATATGCTATATGACCGGTTCGGGAATATAGCCGAAAATATATCCGGAAAGCAACTATATGAAGCTCACTACGATCCGGTATCCGAAAAAAATATATCCGATAAAGATAGAGTTACACTTGTTCAAGATATGAACACTTTAGGTTATGAATTCGTGCAGGTTGAAGGTTATTCGGATGATTTCCTTATGTGGAAATCAAAAGGTGAAGTCGATACAAAAAATGCTTTTGGCTTTGATGGGTGGGAAGCTGTGAGAGAATTTGTCAATAATGTACATACTCTGATGAACAATTATACTGTTCAAGTATTACAAGACAGGATAAATAAAGATTACAGCGTAATTGACTATGGCTCATTTGATGATAGAGAAATTCAGACAGCAATTAAGAATTACTCGCAACAAAAAGCTAAAAATAATGACATCACATATACCAAAGTCCAAACTGAATATGATAAATCAGAGCCGGATAACAGTATCAATATAGAAAATCCGATACTTGCATCCTTTTATGATAAGTACAATCAGAAAATTGCAAAATTTGAGGATAAAAATACAAATCTCAATGTCAAAATCAACAAACTCAATCATAAGATTACTAAGGCAACAGAGTTTGTTGAGGTTATCTCGGCTCTTGAACAGGTTATTCCTAAACCTATTTTTACTGTATTAAATCTTATTTCTCAAGAGAAACAAGAAAAAATTGCGAATATGCAATCAAAACTATCTAAACACGAAAGCCGTATTGCTGATAACAATAAGAAAATTCATAAGTATGAAAGTAAGATTACTTTATGTAAAAAAATTAATACATTTCTCACTAATATGAAAACGCAAGACGGCAGAAAAGAAAACTTTATCAACGGTGTTCAGGAATTCAGAAGTATTGCAATCCGAAATGCTTCTGAAAAATTTGATGTAACTCAGGAAAAACTCAATAAAGCTATGTCTGAATACGGTAAAACACATTTTGCATCTGAAAAGTTAAAGCTCCAAAAGCAAATTAATAATCTTGCAAATAAGAAGGACAAGCTTCGTGACAAACTGATTGCTCTTGATGCACTCGTTGATAAATTCGATACAATTAATAAAATGTCTGAACAAAAAATCGAAAATGTTATTGAGCAGAGTTGTGACAATATTGTATCTGACCTTACCGGCAAAAAAGCTGTAAAAGCAGAAACTGTTGTAAATGCTTGCAGTAAAGCTATTGACTCCGCAAGCATAGCTAAAGAAAAAGACAATTACCTAAAAAACGCAGAAATGTCTGTTGAAGATGATTATGACAGCATTGACGGAATCATAAACAACGGCAATAAACAGCAAGAATATGAAAAGCTGAAAAAGCCTGAACGCAAATCGCCACTGTCAAGGAGTCAACTCAAGAAAAATGCTGAAACAATTGCACATAATGAGCAACAGCAAAAAACTAACGATAAGACAAAAAACCACGGACAGGAAATATAAATACTGAGCCTTGTGCCGTAAATCGCACAAGGCTTTTGTTATAGAGGTAATAATATGATTGAATTATTTGGCAATTCTATTTGGAATAATAACACTCCAAACACCGATAAGAAAGTTATTATTGCAGATGAAAAAGAACTAAAGAAAATTGAGCAAAGCATAAATAATGCAGGATTCAATTACTGTGCTTACATACGAAAAGGCAATGCTTATATAGCTGTAAACAAAAACGATGTTGAAAACATACATAAACTTAATATTAATATAAAGGCTGTAAGCAACTCAAATAATAAGCCTTATAAACCAAACAAAATAATTGGAAATACACCATTTAAAAACATCAATAATAAATACTATCAAAAATATAGTGCTGACATTGCTTACGCTGTTGCTTATAGGCTTGATGAACTGAATATACCCTTTTCAGGTAAGCTGTACGATGTATATAACTCTGTTACAATTACCATTGACAAGGCTTATGTTGAACAAATTCAAAGTATAGCAAAAGAGATAACTGAACAGAGAAGTTTAATTACTAACAGTAACGGCAAAATTACAAATGCAATCAAAGATGCGGTTAAAAAACTTAATTATTCTGAAGAACAGCTTAAGTCAATAAATAAAGCAGAAAATCTTTTATTAGACAGAATTGATGATGAAAATTTATTATCTGCTTTTGATGCAATGTTTGAAGGCACTAACAAATATAGTGCTGATGACATAGCTAAATTATCCGATGAGTTTGTAAAAATCTTTGAAAACTTACACGGATTAGAATGTGTATTTGCAAGCAGAAATGATTTTAATGGTCTGAAAAAAGAGTTTGACAAAAATATCTTGTTTGAAAAATATACTCAAGATAAAGGCTTTTCAGTAGAACAGGAAAAAGTAATTAAGAGTATGATTGAAAATAATATGGACTCTGTACTAAACATACTTGATTTTACTTTTTCCGTAACTGAAATGCAAGATATGTATACAGCATATAAGCAAGGTGATTATGACAAATTAATTAACATTGTTGCAAATGTTAAGAATACAACAAGAATTGAGATTGAAGGCGAAATTGAAAGTGGTACATATATTACAACTATTCCCGATTATGACAGTCTTAACAGAGAGTTATTCTATCACAATCCTGATACAGAAAGGATAACGCATATATATTTTAATCCTGATTCTGTTTCAGGTGGTCAATTCGTAATATCTGATATTAACTACGACCAAATTGTAAGTGCTGTTGAAAAATACTCAAATGATCCCGAAGCCTTTTTTGATTATCTTGATTCTGTAAGTAATCAAACACTTGCTGATGTTGGTAGTGATTATTTTCGTGATACATACGAAGAATTTTATAGTAATGAACATATAGCCGAAGGCTTTTCTAAAGAAGTAATAGAACAGCTTACTAATATTGCTACAGTAAATGCAAGCTTGCGTAACAAAGCACAGGAAGTTGCAAAGCAAAATAATTTGCCTTTTTCCGATAAATTCAGTAAGGGTGCGGAAGATGATTTCGATACTGCAGTTTATGACGGAAGTATGTCAGCTGATGATTATGAAAAATTACAGCAAGCTGACATCGAACCAAAAGCCGACCGTCCGACAATCACTTGCGACTGGAGCGAACATTCTGCGTTTGAAGATGGCAAGACTTATTCGGTAGCGGATTTTGACAGAATAATGAAATTAGCTGATGACGAATGGGTTGAGCAAAGACAGCTTGAAATTGAGGAATACGGCAGCGAAAATGCGGTTGCAGAAGCATACAGAAACGGTGAACTTGATGATGTTCATTTAGGATATGCGAAAACTAAATTTATAATCAATATGCCTAACGGAACTCAGTATACCGAGCGACAGGATATTGGGGACGACATAGGTGGAGTTATCGATTTTTTGAAACAGTATCCACAGTATAGCGGTGTTGTGAAAGTGCTTGAAGCTGATATAGAATTTGACAAAAATGACGGAAAATCAGTAGGATTGGTTGAAACAAAAGAAATATACAATGCAACCGAAACGAAAGGCATTGATGTTGAAAATACTGAAACACAATACTTTGCAGAAATAAACAACCTCCAAAAAGGAGATGTAATCTATATTGATGAAACAGAATTTGCAGTTGAAACTATTGGAAACTTTGATATACAACTTCGTGACTTATCTTCTTCATTCCCTGTTTTCAGAGCTGAAAGTAAAGAAAATCTCAATAGACTTTTAGCGTCTAAGACTGCTTATTTTCCTGCCAAGACTCAAGATGAAAATGAAGTTACCCAAAACATAGAAACAGAACAGCCTACACTGTTTGATTTTGATAACGGCGATACTCTATTCTCTGATGCAGCACATACAACTGTAGAGAAAGGCAAAAATTATGTAGTGGAAGATAGAGAAACTGTTACAGGAGCAAAAACAAAATTTAAAAATAATATAACGGCCATCAGAATATTAAAAACTCTTGAAAGTGAAAATCGTAAAGCTACTGTTGCAGAGCAAAGGCAACTTTCCCTTTATACCGGTTGGGGTGGTCTTGCAAATGCTTTTGAGCCTGACAATGATAAATGGAAAAATGAGTATTTAGAACTAAAAAATCTGCTTACTGATGATGAATATACTGCTGCAAGGTCATCAGTACTTGATGCATTTTATACAGACAGCACAATAATTGACAGTATATACAAGGTTATTCAAAATGCAGGACTTGAAAGCGGAAATATTCTCGAGCCTGCTATGGGCATTGGCAATTTCTTTGGTCGCTTGCCTGCAGATTTAAGAGGTAAAGTAAATCTGTACGGTGTTGAACAAGACAGCTTGTCAGGAAGAATAGCTCAAAAGCTATATCCGCAAGCTAATATCACTATTGACGGATTTGAAAACACTCATTTCAATGACAACAGCTTCGATGTTGCAATCGGTAATATTCCATTTGGAGATTTTGGAGTAAATGATAAAAAGTATAACTCTCAAAACCTAAAAATTCACGATTATTTCTTTTTGAAATCACTTGATAAAGTGCGTGACGGTGGTATCATTGCTTTCGTAACCTCTAAAGGTACGCTTGATAAGAAGGACAGCTCATTTCGCAGAGAGTTAGCAAATAGAGCGGATTTAGTTGGAGCAATCAGATTACCAAATAATGCTTTTAAGTCTGCCGGTACAGAAGTTACATCAGATATTATATTCCTAAAAAAGCGTTCTGAACCGCCCATAGTAGAACCAACTTGGGTAAGCATAGGTCAGACAGCTGACGGATTGCCTGTAAACAATTATTTTGTAAAGCACCCTGAAATGGTGCTTGGTGAAATTGTTGAGGGTAATAAAATGTACGGCAGAACAGACGATACAATGTGTGTGCCATTCGATGACGGAAGAACGCTATCAGATTTACTTGCAATAGCAGTTAATAATATCAGCTTTACTTATACACCGCATAAAGATAAGCTAATACCATTGGCTGAAAAGTCTGATGAAATTATATTACCTCAGGGTATTCGTGCCGAAAGTTATTTTAAGAGCAATAATGATATTTATTTTTATGGAAGTAACAACGAGAGTGAGTTAATAACAATTCCTTGTTCAGAATTACTTGACAAAAAATATACTGCCAAAAATATAAGCCGTATATCAAAATATATACAGCTTAGGGATACATTGCGTGAATTACTCGATGTGCAGCAATACGAAAGCAATGATGATAAAGTTGTTCAATTACAGGAAAAGCTCAATACATTATATGACGATTATTATATAAGATATGGTCTTTTGCATAACAATTATAATCGTAATATTCTTGGATTTGATGGTGCATATCAGCTTGTAGCTTCGCTTGAAAAAAGTTATGATAAGAGCAAATTAATTGAAAAATCTGATATCTTCACTCAGCGTGTGAATGTACCTAAAACAGCTATTGAGCATATAGATACCGCATCGGAAGCTCTCGCAATATCAATTGCTGAAAAAGGCATTATTGACTTTGCTTATATGAGCAGTTTGACAGATATACCTGAAGAAAATCTAAGGATAAATTTATGTGCAAACGGAGAGATATTTGCTGTACCTGAGTTATCAAACAAGGATAACATTGTGTACCAAACGGCATCTGAATATTTGTCAGGCGATATTTATGCCAAACTTGATATGGCTAAATTGAGTGCAAGAGATAACGATATATATCGTGCAAATATTACCGCACTTGAGGAAGCTATACCGGAACCGTTAAAGGCGGCTGATATTGATGTAAACATCGGAGCAACTTGGATTTCGCCAAAATATTATGAGCAATTTATGTATGAGCTTTTCAAAACACCTAAAGAAAACCGTTCCGATTATGAGCCGAAACATTATTGGCAGCGAAACGGTAAAAAAATTGAGGTTGAATATTCAGAGTTCTCCGGCAGATGGAATATTAAAAACAAATCTATTGATAAATCTGTAACTGCAACTAAAACCTATGGAGCTCACGGATATACAGCATATGCAATATTTCAATCTGTATTAAATCTTACTGAGCCGAAAGTATATAAGATTAAAGTTGATGAATTTGGCAGACCGATATTTGATAAAAACCATAAACCCATAAGTGAGCTTGATGTGCCTGCAACGCAAGTAGTACAACAAAAAGCAAACGCAATACGCAGAGAATTTAAAAATTGGATATTTAAAGATGCTGACAGGCGAAAAGATATTCTTGATACATATAACAGGACTTTTAATTGTATTAAACCTCGTCAATACGATGGTTCACATCTTACTTTTCCGGGTATGAATTCTAACATTGAACTTCACGAGCATCAGAAAAATGCAATTGCTCACGCAATATTCGGTGGTAATACGCTATTCGCACATTCTGTCGGGGCGGGAAAAACTTTTGAAATGATTGCAACGGCAATGGAGTGTAAAAGGCTTGGATTGTGTCATAAATCCCTTTTTGCTGTTCCAAATCACCTTACTGAGCAAGTAGGTGACGATTTTCTTAAGTTGTATCCAAACGCAAATATTCTTGTTGCTACAAAGGATGATTTCAAGACTGAAAACCGCAAAAAACTTATGAGTAAAATTGCAACAGGCAATTATGATGCTGTGATTATTGGACATACTCAGCTTAAAATGCTGCCGTTGTCACCTGAAAGGCAACAAGCAATATATCAAGAGCAGATTGATAATATAATCAAAGGTATTGCAGAACTAAAGGCACAGGACGGCAGTAATTTTAAAATCAAAGATATGGAGCGTACGAAAAAGAGCCTTGAAAAGCAGCTTACTAAATTACAGTCGGCTAAAAAGGACAACTCCATATATTTTGAAGAGCTTGGAATAGACAAGCTCTTCATTGATGAAGCACACGAATTTAAGAACTTATTTTGTACCACGAAATTGCAGAATGTATCAGGTATATCTTCAAGAGCATCTCAAAGAGCAACAGAACTTTTTGCAAAGTGTCGCTATCTTGATGATAAGACCGGTGGAAAAGGTGTTGTGTTTGCAACAGGTACGTTTATTTCAAATAGCGTGACTGAGTTGCATACTATGATGAGATACTTAAATTATGATTTTCTTGCGAGCCATAATAATATGCAAAACTTCGATAATTGGGTATCAACATTTGGTGTGCAGAAAAAAGAGTATGAGCTTGCTCCTGCCGGCAACAAGTTTAAAGAACGCACAAGAATTGCAGAATATTCTAATTTGCCTGAACTGATGTCTATGTTTAAGTTAATAGCAGATGTTCGCACATCGGATACATTAAATCTTAATGTACCTAAATGTGAAATGCACATAGTAGATGTTGAACCGACCGAATTGCAGGAAGAGCTTGTTAATGAACTATCAGACAGAGCTGATGAGGTCAATAACGGCTCCGTAGATCCGTCACAGGATAATATGCTCAAAATTACCGGTGACGGCAGAAAGCTCGGACTTGACCCTCGACTTATCGATGCAGAATTTGAAGATAATCCCGGTACAAAGTTAAATGTGTGTGTTAATAATGTTTTTGACATTTATGAGAAAACCACTGATAAAAAACTTACGCAAATTATATTCTGTGATTTAGGTGTTCCGGGCAAAGGTGTAAATGTTGATGCAGACAGCAAAGACGAGGATACAAAGAGTGTTACAGAAATTGACTCTCTCGAAGAATCAGGCAAATTCTGCGTGTATGACGATATTAAAGATAAACTTATTGCTAAGGGTGTATCGCCACAAGAGATAGCGTTTATTCACGATGCTAAGAATGAAAAGCAAAAATCTGAGCTTTTTGCAAAAGTACGAAGTGGCGAGGTTCGCATACTCTTAGGTTCTACTGGCAAAATGGGCACAGGAACAAATGTGCAGGATAGAATTATTGCCCTACACGATTTGGATGTACCTTGGCGACCTTCTGACCTCGAACAAAGACGAGGAAGAATGGTAAGGCAAGGTAATATTAACGAAAAAGTGCATCTCTATCGCTATGTAACGAAAGGCACTTTTGATGCTTATTCGTATCAGCTGCTTGAAAAGAAGCAGAAATTCATAAGTCAAATTATGACATCAAAAGCTCCTGCACGAAAATGTACTGATGTTGACCAAGCTGCGTTATCGTATTCGGAAATCAAAGCACTTTGCACCGGTGATGAGCGTATAAGAGAGAAACTCACACTTGAAAACAGAGTCAAAGAACTTACAGCGTATAAATCTGAATATGATAATACCCGTTATGAGCTTGAGGACAAAGTAAACGCTTATCCTGAGCAAAGAAAAGATTTGCTCTGCACGATTGGTAATTTCCAAAAAGATATTGATAAGTTAAATGCATTGCCTAAAGATGATGAAGGCTCGATTGTTTATACATATAATTTTGGAGATGCAGCTTATACCAACTCGGAAGAAGATAGAAAATCCGCAGCTAAAGCTCTTGGAGCTTTTGTAGCATTATCAAGGCAGCACCGAAATGAAACCATTAAAGTAGGTGATATTTCAGGATATGAGGTTGAAATAATCAATAAAGGCTTGATTGTTGATGATATTACTGCGAGATTAGGCAACGGAAAATACAAGGTTAATTTTGGTAGTCTTAATATTCACAATCTTTCTAAACTTGAAAATCTGTTTACAAAATTCAATGAATTTCTGTCTAATGCTAAAAAAGAATTGAATCGAATTGATTATGATTACAATTCAGCAAAAGAAATGCTTACAAAACCTTTTGAATTTGAGCAAGAACTTACTGAGAAAACTCAAAGATTAGCCGATTTAACAACTGCCTTGAATATTGAGCTTGCCCAGCGGCAAAATACATTGACAGAAAAGGAATGCAAAACACGCTATTTTAGCAAAGACTCAATTTTGCACAAGGGAAAAAGTAGTGTTATTTCTGACCAAAACAGTCTTGAAGTAAAAAGGAGTGCACCTGAATTATGATAGCTTATGCAAAAGGCAATATAACAAAGTTTGATGTAGATGCAATTGTAAATGCAGCCAACGGCTTTGGATATATGGGAGGTAAAAGATGTGTTACAGAACTACATAGAGGAGTTGCAGAGAGCATTCAATTTGCATCTCAAGGTGCTGTTGAACAGCTTGCAAGAGCAAAATGCAAAACGCAACCTTTTTTCAGCTATGCACCGGGAGATGTTTTTGTTACCGATGCTCCTAACTTGGTATGTAGAAAAGTAATACACGCAGTTACTATGCGTACTCCCGGAAGTAAAGCAAAAATTTCAAATATAATAAAGCTAATTCCCAAAATTATAGCAACAGCTGAACACCTTAATATAGAATCAGTAGCTGTCCCCTTGCTTGGGTGTGGAACAGGCAGACTTGATACAAAAGTTGTTCAAGAATTATTAGCTGATAATCTTATAAGTGATAAAGTGACTTTTTATATTGTTGTTTCGCTTTAAAATTAGTTATAAAGTGATTTTTCAATGAGTCAACTAAATTATATAATTTTAAAAAACTGTCGTTAAAATTGATTTAAACGGCAGTTTTTCACTTCGCATTATACTTGCTTTTTTAGTATTTTCAGCATACAATATATATATTAAAACACAAGTCGAAAGGAGTTAGCTAATATGAAAGTTGATTATTTTGTAACAGCAAACTGTGAAGTTTTGTTTGAATATGCAAATGGTGTAATGGCTAAGTACGAAAAGTATCTGCGTTCAGAAAATGCCTTAGATTGTGTAAGAAAGATGTATAAGGATTTATGCTCATACAACACAAAGATTATTCTTTGCAATGATCAGTCTAATTTAGATGCTCTATACAGCAATATAAAAGAATATGATTGGATAATCGAACATATACCATCTACTATTTCGGTTGGATAATATTGAATGCTTAATAAAATTAAAAATAAACGATATTCCTGAAGAGAGCAGACGAAGAAGAATAAGGTATGAATTAGCTTTTTGCCGCAAAAATATTCACAAAATTAAGTTGCAGGCACAAAAAACATTTAGTGCCGTAAATGATTCAACAAATCATCGCAACATAATAAGGACAAAAATAAAGGCATATAGCACCTTTTACGGTGTTATATGCCTTTTAGTATGAACTACTCCGTTTTCACTAACAACAAATTCAGTTCCCTTACCGCTATTACCAAGAGTAATGTCATTCGGTTTTGTAATTTTATTTTTATCAAAATATTCTTTTGTCAATAAAGAAAATTTTGAAACAGAATCGTTCTTTGAGTCCGCAACGATAAAAAAATCCTTGCTATCATATTTTTTACGCATTTATTATCACCTTTAATTTTTTTATATGAGCTATATAAAAATATATTCGTGATTTTTAATCATTGAAAAATCCACCAAGCGTAAACACTCATATTCTTTAACAATGAGCTTTGAGGGATTGCTATTTGCTAAGTCAATTGAAGTAATAGCTCCGTCTTTTCTTTTATCTCTTTTATCTTCAACTCTTGCACTGTGTACCTCAGTTTTATTAGTAGTATATACATACGATTCTTCATTGTTGTCGCTGATAACTTTTTTGAATTCTGTTATTTCATATGTTGTACTTTTTTTGTCACTAATAGCAATAGGTGGTATATATTCACTTGCAAGTAATGAAAAAAACATTATAACACATATTACCATTAGAGTAATTAGAGTTCCATTACTCACATCACCATATCTTTTAATATTTATTGCTATCACTAACAGTATAACAGGTATTATAGCAATGCCTAACCAAATCATTATAACTCCTCCTTATAATTTTAATAGTTTAAATTATATATGTAATTCATATCAACCTTTTCGGAAATCCCGTCAACATTGCCTGTCCACGAATACTGATGAATATCAACAAATGACGGAAGCTCATTGTACGAATTATTTGGTGCTGCCATCCAAATTAAATATTTGCTTGCAAGCTCATCAGGATAAGCACTGTCAACAAGCATTGATTTTGCACTATACATTCCAACATCAAATCCATAACCCTTTATTCCGTCACAAAAGGTTGAAATAATATCAGTCAATGTTCTGCGTGGCAAAACAGCCTGTCTGTATTCTTCTACATCAAGGAAAACCTGCAAGTCAAACTCTTTGCCCCTAATGGTCTTCATACAATTCCTGACTTCGGCTTTTGCAGCGTCAATAGTAGTAGCATAACTGTACCAATATGCTCCAACATTTAAACCTGCGTTTTTTGCTTGACGATAATACTCGTTAAATTTATTATCTTCTTGATTATCGTCTTTACCGTAACCGGCTCTGAGAATTACACAAGTAACACCTGACTTTTTTACTTTATTGAAATCAATATCACCGTTCCACTCCGATAAATCAACACACCTTGCTTTTTCAACTTTGATTTTTGCTGTTACAGTTTCCCTGCACTGCTTAACAGTAACAGTTGCGTTGCCAACTTTATTAGCCTTAATTTTTACTGAGTGCTTGTCCGTTGCAACTATTTTTGCAACTGAGCTGTCAGAAGATGAGTAGGTGATCTCATTTACATTATTATTTGTATCAACAGAAATCGTAAAAGTATCACCGACATTTTTGCAATATTCTTTTGTTGATATACTTATCTGTGTATTATTTTCTACGCTCTGATTGCTGATTTCAATTTGTAAAAACGATACATCGTTTACATCAATTCTGCCGTCATTGTTCAAATCAAGTTTTGTATCTTCTGCAAAATCAGACAAAGCATTTTGCAAATATGTAACATCATTCACATCAATTTTATTATCCGCATTAATATCAAAACCTTTTGCAAGTACAGACATTCCACAATTGATAAGTACAATACTCGTAATTACACCAATTATTATATTTTTTATTTTCATTTACCCATTAATCCTTTATTTAATAAATCATCACATTTATTTGAAGCAATAAACAGTGTGTACACTATAAATGTATCAGTTATCGCTAAAAAACTCATTACACACCAAGTTAAAGCCATTATGCTCACCTCATTTTAAATGCTTGCTTTGCTTCACATTCGCTGAAAAAAGCATTTTTACCAACAGTCCAAAATTCATTGCCTGATGTTTTGCACCTTACGCTCATACTGTTTTCTTCCAAAAGAACTGCGGTGACAGTATCACTGCACATCAGCATTTCTCCGTCACCTAAGTCATCAATCAAGAAAACTTTTTTGCCTATCATATTTTCTACCATATCAGTACCTCCGTTTATCATAACTTGCACTTTTGATTTAATTCGGTTATATATTTGAATATAGGTCACTTGTTTGACTTGAAGAAATGTAATTTGTATCGATTTTTCTTTTTGACATCATTGATAAAATTTCATTTCTTTTGTTATAAATTAATTCTTCTTTTTGGTTTAATGGCAAAGAATTTTCAATAGGACTCGGCTTAATGTATTCGTCTATAATAATTCTATCTAAGATAGTTACCAATGTATCTGCTATATCGTCATCACAAGTGAGATTTTGCAAAAACTCAGATATATTGCCTTTTAAATCAATTTTTAATTTTAACAATATTAATTACTCCTTCTTTTCGAGTTGCGAATTTCCAAGTATATGGGTATAACAAAAAATAACACTATAATAATTATTCCTGTAAAAATCAGCAAACAAGTACATTTGCCTGAAATGTTGTCTATATTATTTGATAATATTTCCTTGGCAAAACTATCAATACATTCAGAAGATTTGTTTTCTAAATTAAACACTTGTCCTGATTTGCTTGTATTGCCATTACCTACTACTAAAAATTTATAACTGGCAAAAGTTTCATTACTAACACAATAAAAAGTATATATTGTGCAATCATATGTGCAACCTTCGGTGTACTTAGTATCGCTATCGTAATATACTTCATCAAAATTAAATACATCTTCATATGAAAAAGAATATATAGTATTAACAATTTGCATTTTGTCAGTATCAATCACATCCACAGCTTTCGTACACTTTGTTTTATTTTGTGATTTTTCTAATTGCGTATTATTTTTCGCTTGTGCATAATATTCAGCGTAATTTGACTCACATTTATTAGTAATATAGGGTTGGAAAAATATAAGGACTAAAAAGTAAATAAGAAATAGTATACACCATACCACATAGAACACTTTTTGCGATTTCAACATTAGTTTCTTTTCCTTTCCTTCTTTTCTTTATCTGTATATGTTTTTGGAGTGTCGCCGGAAATACACATCACATAATCGTTAAACATTATTGCCAACACATTAATCGTAACAAAAATTTCTGAGTAAAGTAACATTAAGATTCCAGTTCCTTTTGTTCTTTCATTTTTTTATAGCAATACAAAGTAGCTCTGCAGTCAGCTAAACTGTCGTGTGCTGTATCGTTTTCCCAGTCATAACCGTAATACTCTGCACACTTAGTTATTTTCTGCCATTTATTGCAGCCATACTTATCACTCCATTCGCCGTATATGTCTGCAAAATCTTGCATAACATCTATGACAGTCGCCTTGCTGTTTTCAATGCCGACAGCAGAAAGAAAACTTAAATCAAAATCTGTGTTGTAACCCACAATCACATTCGCTGAATTAATTATCTTGTTAATTTCTTGCTTGACTTCAATGATGTTGGGTGCGTTTGCTACCATTTCGGGGGTTATATGATTTACCGCCATAGCTCCATCCCAATTTTCGGTGAAAAGCGGCTTAATATAGCTGTTGAAGAGCGTATTGCCCTGACTGTCTATAATTGACACCTGTAACAGCTCATCGGTATCGGCATTAAGTCCTGTTGTTTCTGTATCTATGACTATTTCGTCATATTCTATGCCTGAGTCAAAATTTTGAGCTGTAAAAGTGTTTTTAATAATGTCCTGTGTGATTTCTCGACGCAGTTGCAGTAACTCTTCTTCCTTCTTTACCTTTTGTTGCTGTAAAAAGGCTTTTTGACGAGCGACACGCTTTTCTTTTTCTTCTGCACGGTAAGTAGCAAGCTCTTCATCAGTCATTTTGCGTACTTCCTCATCCCAAAGATACAGTTCTTGATTAGGACAATAAGCATTAACCCATAGATACTTACCGCATTTTTCGTTAAGCTTAACATAGTGCTTGAGCTTCCACTGCCTTTCGGTCAGCAAAAGTCTATCTTGCTTAACATTTATCCTTGTCCTTACGCTTGTTTTATAATCGTCCCAAATGCTCATATATACGCTCCTTTTTATACAAAAACCATATTTTTATACACATCTTCTCTTACAATCAATCTTAGATTGTTGAGCAGTTTTTTATATTTCTCAATATCATTATTGCGTTTGGCAAGCTGAATATCGTTGTTGCTGTTCTCAAGCTTTTTTACTGTATCGTCAATCTTTTTGTCAGTATCAATAACCTGTTGCATAATTGTCTTATACAGTGAGCCATCATTGAGCATTTCTTGTAATTCATCACGCTTTTGATGATAAAGATAATGAGTAAAAATGCCCTCGTTCCAATATAATCTTCTCATATTGTAGTTGCCTGTCTTAAAGTTGTAACTGTAATAGTTGTATTCTTTGTTGCCAGGTTCGTCAATTACTTCCTCGAGGGCGTATTTTGGTATTTCCGTTCCACCGTAATTTATTTTTTCATAACTCTGAATTGAGTTGTTAAAATTGAAAAACTCTAAAAAATTATTAACTGTCATAATAGTTACACATCCTTTCTATCGCTGTAAAACATTTCAAGAGCTTGTTCAACTATTTGTTGAATTTCATCATTGCTTTTGTCTGTAAAATACTTTTTATAAGTGTTTGGATTGATAGCAATTTTTTTATCAGGCTTTTTCTTTTTAATGGCAAGTACCTTGAGCATTTGGTTTCCTGTAAGCTCAAGGTTTTCTTTTTTGCAATCAACCGATAAAACTCGCAAATCTCTTGCTTGTGCTTCTGATATTTTCATCAGCATATCATTATTATCAGCTGTATTAATCTCAAGTAGTGTTGACTGCTCCTCTGCGGTCAAATATGATAACTCAACACCGGCTCTAACTGCAAGCTGACCTTTATCGAGCCAAGCAAGTATGCCATCACACAACTTACTTATTCTCACAAGTCTTGCTATTGTGTTCCTTCCTAATCCATATTCTTCTGCAACCTTTTCTCGGCTGTTACCGTTGCTTTCAGACTCACCGTTTAACGCTCTTATTTCATTGATAATGTCATTACGCTTTCCCTGTGAAAACATTTCGGAATATCGTCTTGCAATTATTCTTGCCTGCTCTGATATTTTAAGGTCATTAAAACCTCGTTGGATAAGGTTGCTCTCATCAACATAAGTTTGAGCTTCATCCTCTGTGAGTTTTTCTTTGATGATAGCCGGTATTGTTTCAAGACCGACTATCTTTGAGCAATTCCAACGGTTATGACCAATGAGAATTTCATATGTGTCTGAACCGTCAGGATTAGGACGGCAAACGATTGGAGATATAACACCGTTCTTACTTATTGACTCAACCATATCATCCCTGCGTTCACCATCATAGAGTGAAAACTGATGATTGTGAAACGGTACAAGCATATCAAGCGGTATTTGCTTTATCTGATTATTTTGTGAGAGCATTGTTTCAAAGTTAAAACCTGTCATTTTAACACCTCCGTAATTTACGCACCGATTCTTTTGGTCAGCTCATCGGTACAGGCTATGTATTCCTCACCGAGTTTACTTCCCTTAATCAAGCATAAAGCTTTGTGTTGTTTAGTGCTTTCAACTGCCTGTGTAGCACGATGTATCTGAGTGCTAAAAAGAGCTTCATTATAGATGTTTTCAAGCTGTTCGACAACACGCTTGCTTGCGTTGGTACGATCAACCATTGTCGGCAGTACACCGATGATTTCTAAATCAGGATTGATTGTTTCCTGTATCTGTGCAATAACACCTGTAAGCGTTTTAAGACCGCCAAAGGCGAAGTCTTGTACCTGTACAGGAATAATTACTCCGGAGCTTGCAGTCAGGGCGTTCATCAGCAAAACACCTAATGACGGATTGCAGTCAATGATTACATAATCATACTGCTTAATTATGTCATCATTCAGGATACGCTTGAGTATGGTTTCTCTCGAAAGGACTCCTGCAAGAAATAAGTCTGCATTTGCAAGGTTAATATCACAAGGTATGTAATCAAGATTATTAACCTCGTTATGTCTGATGCAGTCTTTAATTTTGACTGCCTTACTCATACCTACCTTGCCAATGAGAAGATCACTCATTGTAGGGTTACCATCCGTATTGTCGAAATCGGCATATTTTGATAAGTCTGCCTGCGGGTCAAAATCTATTGCAAGGACTCTGCTGTTCTTGAGAGCAAGTGCTGCTGATATATTAAATGCTGTTGTAGTTTTGCCAACTCCGCCTTTTTGGTTTGCTACTGATATAATTTTACACATTGTGCATACCTCCGTTATCGTGATTTATCTGTTTGTTTTTCTTCGTTGACTGTATTCTTTTGAGCAATTATTTTAGCGTTATTCTTAATTTGTTTGCAAGAAATTGGAGCTTTTCCTTTAGTTTCGTTTTCTTTAGTTTCAACCGATTTAAACTGCAACTTTGATTTTTCAGTCTTTTGAAATATGTACATCAAATCGTGTTGTTCTCCAACATCGGTAACATCAAACTTTTTGACACATTTACTGAACCAAGGTAACTCATCGTTGAGTTTATACGCAATATTCAGAATTTCAGCATCTGACATTTTCTTACTTGAAATGTATCCTGAAAATTGTCTATGCTTAAAATCGTTGCTTTTTAAAAATTTAGATACCAGTTGATAGGCTTTTAAGTAAATATAAGGACTATTTGAATTAAAAATCTCTTTCACTCTTTTGGTTTCTAAATCAAAATTTATTGCTTTAATACATTTCTTGTTTTCAGGTGATTCAAGTGTTTTCTTCATTGAGAATCACCTCAAGTTTTATTCCCAAGTTGATTAAGAACATCTTCAACGCTTTCATTAACATTATTGTGCCAAAAAAGTTTTTTTGCGTAGTTTAAAAACCAGTCTGAGTAATACAAATCAAGCATTGATTTTCCCAATGCTCCATAATCTCTGTTTCTGCCTTTATCTGCAAAAATCAAGTGATAGGGTTTATCGGTTTTAATTTCAGCTAAGTCAAAGCGTTTAAACATATTCCTGATGAATTCATACATTTCAGACGGCTCATAAATATCGTCATTGATAACCTTTTCTTCATCAATAACAATTTCAACCTTGTATTTAAATTTCATTTATATCACTCCTTAAAACGGTAAATCTTCTTCATTGCAAAGAGCATCGTGTATCATCTGATATTCTTCCTGTGATTTGTGATTAGGGTCAAGCTGTGGCATTGGCTCTTCTTTGTCAATTCCCTTTTTGGTAAAACCAAGGAAATCAACTTCCGTAACAATAATTTCAACAATGTTGCGTACAATATTTTTACTGTCAATATAACTGCGTGTTTTTAAGTAGCCTGTAACGGCAATTAAGTCACCTTTTGTTTTGTATTTACAAAGATTAGTTGCTTTGCTCTCCCAAAACACAAGGTGAAAATAATCAGCGTCATTGTTATAGCTGTTATTAACAGCAAGTACAGTGTTGCATACAGCTGTATTGTTGTTAGTTGTGTACTTTAATTCAGGCTCTGCTGTTAATCGTCCAATAAGTCTTACTTCGTTTCTAATCATTATTAAAACTCCTTCTGTATGTGTTTTATGTTCAAATAACTTGTGCTCCGTTGGGGCATAAGTTATTTTTGTTTTACTGTGGCTTTATTATATAACACAATAATATTATTGTCAAGCATAAGTTTTACAAAAAATCTAAATTTTTTATTGACAGCATTAAAAAACTGAAATATAATCAATATATCACAATAATAACATTGTCAAATATATAAAAGGGTGAGATGTAAATGGATAAAATAAATAAGAGAAGTATTCCAAAAGAAAGAGAGTTTATTTGCAAGATGTGCGGAAACACATTTAAATCAACTGCTACACACGCAAGCTATTGCAAATATTGCAGAGATAAAAGGCAGCTTGAAAGGAGCAAAGAGCATTATCAAAAAATGCTCGAAAATAAAATTCGAAGACTCGGCTCTGAACAGATATGCCCGGAATGTGGCAATACATATATACTTAGGAGCGGTTCTCAGAAGATGTGCGAAGACTGTGCCAACAAACACAGTATGCAGCTTAAAAAAGAAGCTAATCGTAATTATTCAAAAAGAACATATGACTCGTTCCTTATGTATTTTCCAAAAGGCAAGAAAAAGGAATTGCAAGACTATGCAAAAGAGCATAAAATGAGTTTTAACGAATTTATTAATACTTGCATTGATTATTACATAAAAAATCATAAAGACTGATTATTCCAATTCGTTTTTATGTGATTTATCAGACACATTTAAATAATCTTCGATACTCTGACGGGCAAACTCAAGTTCTTTTAATTCGCTAACTGTTTGTTTGTACTGCTCGTTTAATTCTTTTATATCTTCAATCAAGTGTTTTCTTTCGTTTGTTAGTTTTTCAATTCTCGGCAATGTTTTGTCAGGAAACAAATTTAATAATTTATTAACGGCATCATCGTACTTTTGTAGTGCGGTGATGTTTTCTTTTTTATAACGGCTCGGATTTTTTGAATTTTGCAAACCTGTATGAACAGCTTTGTATTTTTCGTATGTGTTAATGAGTTTTATTACATCTCCGATTTCATCAACTTGCCGTTGTTTCTTGTTAAGCTGCGATACAAGCATCATTCTTTCATTGTATTTTCGAGTAGAACTATTTTCTATATCCTCCTGATTGCTGATATTGTGCGTAGTCAAAAAATTAATAAGTCTTGACGCTTCTTTCATATTTTTCAATTCTGCCCAATGCAATAATCCTTTAGATGCTTGAAATTTATTAGTGTCTATAATATTTGTCTTATAAGTTTTTCCTGAAATGCCTTTTTTAAGAAACTGATATTGTTCAATCCTTTTTCGTATTTGTGGTTCGTCATAAAACCAACCGAGAGTTCGACCTCTTGAAAATCTTTCTTGTCCTTCAAGGCGAAACTTAATTTTCACAACATTATTTGGGGTATATACACACTCAACTTTTTTGCTTTTGATTAGTGTCAGAAATTCGTCAAAGTTTGTACATTGCATTATTGTTTCATCAATAATATATCTGAGTTTAGACTTCCAACTCGTGCCTAAATAATCCTGTTGCCACTCGTAGTAGCACTTACCTTTATTTTTAGGATTTTCAATTACAGACAAATTATTTTCTCGACACAAATCATCGTTAATATTTCTTAACTTTTCCCAAACTTTGCCACCTCGGTTTTTTTGATATTCAAAACTTCGGAAATTCACAAAATCAATATTATTAAAGATAATATGATTATGTATATGAGCTTTATCAATATGTGTAGATACAATATATTGATAGTTATTATCAAGCAATCGTTCTGCAGTTTTAACTCCTATTTCTAATGCTTGTTCCGGTGTGATTTCTCCGATTTTGAATGATTGTTTTATATGTTGTGCAAGGACAGATCCTTTTCCTGTTCCTAATGCTCTGATATCTAAAAATTCACGCTCTGCTGTTTTACCGTCTGCAGTACATCCAAATGTATGCACTAATCGTCCATTGTCTGTTTTTTCAGGATTTAGTATATAGTCTATTGCTACAGCGAGAGAAGTTTTGATTGCACCGATTTTAGTGACTGCCATATATTTTCCGATACTTCCTTTATATATTTAATGTCATCATCGTAATAGCGATTTGTCGCATTTACTCTTTTGGCAATTTGATTTATATTAGCACCGATATTAATTAATGATTTATTAAGCTGTGCAATTTCTTTTAAATCTAAATTAATTATTAGTCCGTTCATTGCCATTTTTCGAGTATAAGAACTTATAGAAATTTCTCTTGTTAATGACATTCTATTTTCGATAATTTCAAATTCTTGTGGTGATACTCTGAACTTGATAATTATATTTTTATTTTTGCCATTGTCTTTTATATTTCTATCTTTCATAAGATAAGCCTTTCGTAAAATAAGTATTTAGGGGTTTTAGGGGATTTGCCCTTAACAAGCATTTTTTCGGAGCTTAAAGCGGAGAAAAAATTAGGATTTGTGTCCACACAAAGCAGTGCTTGCTATTTTAGTGAAAAGGGATATTTGAAATAATCTGTACTCCCTATATATAATCCGCAAAAAAACGCATTTTGCACCTAATTTTGATAAAAATTTTTAAAAATATATATTTTTGTAATTTTTATATTGTTATATGGCAAATATTGTGATATTATAATGTCATCGATGTTGTCTGTTAATCGTTATTGGAACGGAGAGTTTTAATGACGAATAACAGTAATAATGCTGATGATAAGCAATTAATTTTGCTGAAAGCATACAAAAGACAAACTGCAAGGCAAGAAAAATATTTGCTTTTTGAAAAAGATTACAGAAGCAATAAATGCAGAAGTATTTTATCTCTTGATGATATAAACGATAAAAATATAAATCAAGTTGATAATAGTGCAGATATTAATAGCGTTATAAACAAAAATAATCTGCACAAAGCACTAATGACTGCATTGCAAGAGTTATCAGTAATCGAAAGGCAAATAATAGATGAGTGCTTCTTTTATGAGGATGTAAAGCGAAAAACTTATCAAGAACTCGGCAAGAAGCACAACATATCCAGGCAAGTCTATGTACGCAAGCTCAACAGAACTTTAAGCAAATTAAGACAACTTATTGAGCAACATTTTGACGAATTTTAAAATAAAATCAAAGATAATTTATTTTTTTACAAAAAAAGAGGTGCAAAAACCTAAAAAATGCGGAACATATATAGAGGACTTGGCTTCTCTGTATATTATCCGCAGCTCTTGCAATGAATATTTTGTTGTGTTATGATTGCTGTAATCAATTGTTGTCTGTTTATAATGGAGGATAAAATGCACGAAAACAGACAAGATTTAAAGATAACCGCGTTGTATTGTCGCTTGTCGGCTGATGATGAGCTTAAGGGTGACAGCAACTCTATCATACATCAAAAAGAACTATTGCAAGAATATGCTTACAAACACGGCTTAAGGCAGATAGAATTCTATGTTGACGATGGATACACCGGTACAAATTTTGATCGTCCTGACTTTCAAAGGCTCATATCCGATGTGGAAAATAATCTTATTGGAAGCGTTGTAGTCAAGGATTTATCACGCTTGGGAAGGAATTATCTTAAAGTAGGATATTATACCGAGGTATTGTTTCCTGAGAATGATATAAGGTTTATTTCGGTAACTGATAATATAGATTCTTTCAACGAGGCTGGAATGAACGATTTTGTACCATTTAAAAACATTATGAATGAATGGTATGCTAAAGATTTGTCACGAAAGCAAAGAGCTGTTGTAAAAAGCAAAGGTAATTCAGGTAAAAGATTAACCTGTCGCACTGTTTATGGTTATAAAAAAGACGAAAATGGTGAGTGGGTAATTGATGAACCATCTGCGAATGTTGTTAAAACAATTTTTAATTTGTATCTCAAAGGATACGGACAATCAATGATAGCAAATTATCTTTTTCAACAAAAAATTGAAACACCGAATGCTAAGAAATCAGACAAAACTAAAAATCCATATCGTTGGTCTGTTCAGACAATAACACAAATACTATCTCATCAAGAATATACAGGCGATACGGTTAATTTTAAAATGTCTGAACTTGGTACTAAAAAAGTGTTTACAAACACACAACCTGCAATAATTGAGAGAGAGGTTTTTGAAAAAGCTCAATTGCTCAGGAAAAAGCGAAAAAGAGTATATAGACGATTTGACGAACAAGCAATTTTTGCCAATGTATTGTTCTGCTCCGACTGTGATAGTAAGATGTACATACAGCGTAAATTCAATAAAAATTGTACTAACTCATATGTATGTTCAAAATCGAGATTGACATCAGATTGCACTTCACACTATATCAATGAAAAAAAGTTGATTTCTTATGTTACGAAAAGCATTAATGCTCTTATTACGACAGATAGAAAAAGCCTTGTTTCATTGATTGAAACGAAAAAGCAGTTAGAAACTCAAAAACAAAAAATTGAGAACGAAAAAAATCTCCAAAATGCAAATAATCGCATTTCAGAGATTGATAAAATTCTTATTAACTTGTATGAGGACAAAGTCAAAGGTAATATTACTCTTGAAACATTTCAAATGTTAGATAAAAATTTTTGTGTTGAGAAAGCTGAGTTGCAAAGACTCATTATTGACCGTTCAAGAAAAAGTGTTGATATTGATAAGCAAACAGTTGCAATATCAAAATTTATTAAAATGCTTGAAAAGTATCATACACCATTATCAGAATTAACACCTGATGTCATCGAGGATTTTATTGATAAAATCATAATCTTTGAAACTGAAAAAATCAACAATATTCGCAATCAACAAATTAATATCTTTTACCACGGGATTGGTATGATAAGCCTTGAGTAAAAGTTGTACCTTAATTCATCTATCCATACTGGATTTTAAATTACCAACGGGCAAGACAAGTATTACATTTTCTACTCACTATAAATCTATCCATACTGGATTTTAAATAATTATACGGAATGAGTGAAAACGAATTTGTTGCACTATAAATCTATCCATACTGGATTTTAAATCTTTCTGATAGCCTCAGTCGTGGTCTTGCTGTTTCTCTATAAATCTATCCATACTGGATTTTAAATTTATTTTTCGCTATGTCCGCATTAGCCAGGAAAATGACTATAAATCTATCCATACTGGATTTTAAATAAAAAAAACTCCGCAATCAAATTGACTGCGGAGTTGCTATAAATCTATCCATACTGGATTTTAAATACGAATACAGCCATAATACCAATGCCGACTGGGACAACTATAAATCTATCCATACTGGATTTTAAATATTAATTCTTTGTTTCGTGGTGTAATTCAGAATTACTATAAATCTATCCATACTGGATTTTAAATGTTAGCGGAGGGGGGTTAAGTCGGACTAAAAATCCCTATAAATCTATCCATACTGGATTTTAAATTTTTTTGGTATTTGTGGCAAGATGTGGGTGTATTGGTCTATAAATCTATCCATACTGGATTTTAAATTTCATATACATTCAATAGTACATTTATTACTATTTTTCTATAAATCTATCCATACTGGATTTTAAATAATATCATCATATTTCTTTTTCTACATTGACAAAGACTATAAATCTATCCATACTGGATTTTAAATTTTAGAACACCCTTTCATAAAAATTATATATCAATGCTATAAATCTATCCATACTGGATTTTAAATTAATATGTAAATTATAATAGGTTCAAGATTGTTTATCTATAAATCTATCCATACTGGATTTTAAATTCAGGACGGCACGGCTCTTTTAATGCTAAAATTTTAGGCTATAAATCTATCCATACTGGATTTTAAATATTCTGCCATACATTGCATTGATTGCCGTTTTTAACTATAAATCTATCCATACTGGATTTTAAATTTAGAAGACAAGATATTTTCAAGTGAACTATCATAACTATAAATCTATCCATACTGGATTTTAAATTTTTATGATTATGAAAATGATTATGGAGCATATGCCTATAAATCTATCCATACTGGATTTTAAATCACAATCTAAAAGCTAAAACAAAAATAGGAGCAGGGCTATAAATCTATCCATACTGGATTTTAAATAACTGTTTTCTAAAATCATCAACTGTCATTGTCGACTATAAATCTATCCATACTGGATTTTAAATCTGATTATAATTATTTAAATTCTATTAAGGCTGATGTCTATAAATCTATCCATACTGGATTTTAAATACAGTTAAGTTTATGAAATCGGCTAACAGAGCACCTCTATAAATCTATCCATACTGGATTTTAAATTTGCGTGCTCATAGCGTTACGATTTCTGACCGTGGCTATAAATCTATCCATACTGGATTTTAAATAAACCTTTGTTTCAGCATTTGTGTCAGTGCCGAAAACTATAAATCTATCCATACTGGATTTTAAATTCAAGTGGATCATTACTTCCACTTGACACAAAATAACTATAAATCTATCCATACTGGATTTTAAATATTTCATCAATCAAAACAAGACAATCGCGCGGAGCACTATAAATCTATCCATACTGGATTTTAAATATCACATATGGGATTGATTATTGTTTTACCTTGTAGCCTATAAATCTATCCATACTGGATTTTAAATATGTAAAGTGCAATTATAACAGTTCGAGAACGAGCCCTATAAATCTATCCATACTGGATTTTAAATAATTGTTTATGTACTCTCTGAATGCTCACATCTTCCTATAAATCTATCCATACTGGATTTTAAATGAATATAAAAAAGATAAATTTCAAGGTACTAATTCCTATAAATCTATCCATACTGGATTTTAAATCTTGATTTTTACGGTGTTCGTTATTGTGTTTTTGATGCCTATAAATCTATCCATACTGGATTTTAAATTTGTAATCAGTGTCACTACCCTTATAATTTTCAAACTATAAATCTATCCATACTGGATTTTAAATTGCTGCTTGTGGTAGCTTTTATACAAACTATAATCCTATAAATCTATCCAAACCGGAGCATAAATCAGTTAATCATAACACATTAAACCCACACATCAAAAAAGCAAAATAAATAATCCCCAAAGAGCAGTATCAAATTTGGTTTTAATATCAACTCTAAGGGGATTATTTAAAATTTAAGAAAGATTTTTAATCGGAATATTTAATTAGTCATCAAAGTTTGGCGTTTGGATTGCATCATAGCCAGTTTCGCCGGTACGGATTTTTACTGCTTGCTTAAGGTAGTAGGTAAAGATTTTTCCGTCGCCGGGGTTGCCTGTGAAAGCGGTTTTCTTAATCGCCTCAATGGTTTTTGCCTCCCATTCCTCAGACGAAACCACGATTTCAAACTTGATTTTCGGGAGAACCTGCACATCAACTTTCTGACCTCTTACATATTCAGCCATACCTCGCTGAATACCGCAGCCAACAACCTGATAGGCAGTAATGCCGTTTACGCCAATGTCCATAAGGGCTTTTTTTACATCGAGAAACATTTCCTCTCTGACAACAGCCTCAATTTTTATAAGCTGAACTTCATTATTGTTATCCATATGTTTAATCCTCCGTTAGTTATCAAGACCGTTAAATGACGGATATGCTGATTCACCATGCTGAGTAATGTCAAGTCCAAGCATTTCGTCACGCTTGCTTACTCTGATTTTGCCTGTAAGAATTTTTGTTAAGCCATAGCAGATAAGTGTGCCGGCAACAGCAATTACAAGTGTTATGCCAATGCCGAGAGCCTGTGCGCCGAACTGAGCAAACTCTCCGAATACAAGACCGTTGCCTGCGTCAGCGTTTATTGCTGTGCTTGAGAAAACACCTGTAAGAAGTCCGCCCCAGATACCGCCTGTACCGTGACAACTGAATGCGTCGAGTGCGTCATCAAATCCGAATTTCTTTTTACCGAATGAAATCATAAGGTAGCAAACAGGGCTTGTTGTAAGACCGATTATTACTGCCGCCCAAATCGGTACATATCCTGCGCCCGGAGTAATACCTACAAGGCCGGCAATCATACCTGTGCTTGCGCCGATGAGCGTAGGCTTTTTGTTTTTGATTACATCGCAGAGCATCCAAGAAAGGATAGCGGCAGCGGCAGAAACGGCTGTTGTCATAAATGCGTGAGCAGAAAGACCGTTTGCCTCAAGTGCAGAGCCTGCGTTAAATCCGAACCAACCGAACATAAGCAGTGACGCACCGAGAACAACTGTCGGAATATTGTGGATTCTGTAAATTGCGTGTTCGTAATCGTTGCGCTTGCCGAGAATAATGCAAAGCACGAGAGCGGATACACCGGAGCTGATATGAACAACATCGCCGCCGGCAAAGTCGAGAGCGCCGATACCGTCAAGTCCGAGAAGTCCGCCGTCTGCCCATACCATGTGGGCGAGAGGATAATAAACGATTAATGACCATAAAATTATAAACACAAAAAGTGATTTAAACTTCATTCTGCCTGCAACAGCACCTGTAATGAGCGCCGGTGTAATGATTGCGAACATCATCTGAAATCCGCAGAAAACCATATTCGGAATTGCTGTGCCGTCTGTGTAACCCTCTGTGAGAGATACACCCTCAAGTCCTATCCAACTAAGGTCGCCGATAATTCCGTTTGAGCTTGGAGCAAATGAAAGTGAATAGCCGAAAAGCACCCACATTACAATGCCTGTTCCGATGATGAAAATTGAAGTCATCATTGTGTTTACTACATTCTTTTTGCGTACAAGTCCGCCGTAAAACATTGCAAGACCGGGCGTCATAAGGAACACCAAAGCCGAGCATATCAGCATAAAAGCTATGTTGCCTGCATCCATTTTTAAAACCTCCACATAAACCGAATGAATAAAAACAAGGCTCACCACGCCTTTGCAAATTGCAAGAAAATAAAAATAAATTGCAAATTTACCAAAAGCAGGGTGAACCTCTTTGTTCTGAAATATTCATTTTAAAAATAAGCGAAAATAAGAAGTTTTCCGGAAACTTTACTTTACAAGTTGAATTATAGCCTTGTTTTTGCCCTTTGTCAATAGATTTTTGCAAAAAAATTAGCTGAAATTCAAAATTTTCTTATCATAGCCAAATTCAAGCACAAAGTATACAGATTTTAAATTTTGCAAGAAATTTTATAAAACTTTCATAATGCTAATAAAAGCAGGGATAACGCTTATACAGAAATCATTACACACCTTTGCGGCGGCAGGGCAATTTTCCTCAAGGCTTTCTAAATCATAATTTACCCCAATTTCCTATAAAGAACCTCTGAATATTGCCCAACACTAAGTAAATTCTATTTTCATTATATCACAGTAAAAAGCATAAGAAAACCGCCCTGCAAAAATTGCAGAGCGGTAAATTGTTATATAACCGACGGTTAAATTCAGTCTTAATTATTGTTTTCTGCAAGGTAAATCTGATATGCTGTAATATCGTTTATATCTACCTTGCCGTCTTTGTTATAGTCAGCTCTTTCGTCAAAGTCAGCCGGCTTTTCTTCTGTGCCTGCCACAACGCACTGAGCAAAGGTTACATCCTGAACATCAACTTTGCTGTCCTCATTGAGGTCATATTTATTATCCGATAATGTCCAGATCTGAGTGCCATAGAATGGGTTTGCTGTGCCTACAATGAGGTTATCATCGGTTACTGCAAATGTACGACAGCCATGGTTGTAAGGATCACCGAAACCGTTTGTTGTAACGGTCTTTACATTAAGATTGCTGTCAAGTGTGAAAATATCAAAGCCTCTTTCGGCTGTGCTCATATAAGCCGCACATTTTACAAATGAAGTCATTTTTGCAATGTTTTCTTCTGTAAATATTTTACCGATAATTTCACCTATTGAGATTGTCATATTCTTAGATGCTTTAGAAAGCTCTGTATATGTTGCAATAAATTCTTCGCTCGCTTTTTCGTTAGCTGTGTTTTCAATCTCCTGAGCAAGCTCAATTACATTTTCTGCATTTGCTGCTGTTGCTCGGCTGATTTTGCCTGCATTGTTTACGCTTTTAGCCATATTTCTCGCATCATCTCTTGATATAGAGAGTGTGGCAGGAGCGGCAACAGGCAGCTGTGGCGTTTTATATTTGTTAAGAATAAGCTCGGCGAGCACCTTAATGTATTCAATTTGTGACTGCCATTCTTCGTCTGTCATTTTGAGAAGGTCACCGTTTGTAAGCTGTCCGATTGGTTCGAGAAGTGAACTTGTATCAAATGTACCTACATAGAGCTTGTTATTGTAAACCTGCATTCTCCAAATATACTGGTTTTCGTTGCGGTCAAAACCTGAGCCTAAACCTGTAAGACCGCCGTCGGGGAACATTTCATCTGCATCTCCCACAACAAGCTGAATTTCCTCGTTTTCGTCCATTCTGTAAAGATTTACGGATTGCTCAAGGTTAGAATTCATAAAATCGCAGCTCTGGTCAAACAAAACTCTTTCAAGTGCAATTTCTTCATCGTTGTACTCGCCAATGTAGAGGTAGCCGTCATAAACGCAGAGGTTAGCCGCACCGGATCTTGTCCTTTCGGGATCAATACCGTAGGTGTACTTTGCATTATTCTTTTCTTTGTCACCGATAACCGAAGTCCATGTCCATTTGCCGTTGTCATCTCTGTCACCCTTGATAAGCGCAAAAGACTGCATTGTGTTATCGTCAGGCTTGTTTTCAGGAGTACCTGTGCAGATAGAAACATACAAAGAACCGTTATATGCAGCCATATCCCAAATTGAACCGCCGTAGATGCTGTCCTGATAGCGGTAAGCAGGATAATTGAACATATCGCTCATTGTAGCAATTACCTTAAATGAATCGGGATCTTCGGGATTGTCACTTTCGCAGATATATGCGCCCTCAAGACCAACAAGGCTTATTATGAGCTTGTTTTCAAATGTGCTTATACCTCTGATACCAACGCTGATACCCATTTGATAAGCCTTGTAAAAATCTGCCTGATCTATACTCTGATAAACTTTTTTGTATTCGTCGGTTGCAGGGTCAACCTGATAAACCGTCGGTAAGCCGTTTACCGAGCCGCAGAAGTAGAATTTGCCGTTTAACTCAACAACATTTCTGAACTGAACATTTGTGTTTGTGGTAGCCTTTGACATAAGAAGTTTAACTTCGCCTGTCTTTGTATTTACTTTTACGAGAATACCCTTAGGATCTCCGCCGTCCTCTTCAGCTGTAAAGAAAGCGCCGTTGAACATAGCATTTAGGGTAGCTGTCATAATTTCTTTGTCAAATTTATTTCCAAGAACTGTACCCATAAAGTTAAGGGTTTGAGTCATGGCATTAGGGCAAGTGCCGATATACACCCAGTCGCCGTATCCGATTGCAGACCACGCATAGTTTTGGGCACGATCGCCAACACCTGTTATCTCGTCTGTAACAGTGCTGTTGCCAATGTAGTCAATAATACCGTCAGGAGCTTTTAATCCGTTTTCGGGATGAGTGATTTTGTTAGCGGTAAATGATTCTTGCTGATAGGTTGTACCGCTTGTTGTGTCGCTTGCTGCCATGGCAGTAATTGAAGAAACACTTGCCACAACCAATGCTGCGGAAAGCAACGCTGAAATAATTCTTTTTTCATTGTCTATTCCCATTTACTAAAAATGATATATAAAAATATCTTTTCAAAATTGTACTATAAAAGGTGAATATTGCCAATGAATATTTGCACTTAAATGTCAATTGTTTTTTACAACAGCGCACTATTTTATAACAATTAAACGGTATATAGATATTTTAATGCTTAATAATCATAAAATTAAAGTATGACTGTAAATATACATTTTACAGACTGTTTTATATTAAAATACCGTTACAATGGTCAATTTCGTGCTGAATTATCTGCGCTGTAAAATCGGTAAATGTGCGTGTTGTGGTTTTGAATTTGTCTGTTGTATATTTAACCTTTATGGTTTTAAATCGCTTTGTTTTGCGTTCACCGTCAAGCGAAAGGCAGCCTTCCTCGGTTTCGTATTCACCGTATCCCTTGATGATTTCGGGATTGAACATAAGAATATACTTTCCGTTGTCGCTTACCGCAATAATTCTTTTAGATACGCCAATCATATTTGCCGCCATACCCACGCAGCCTTCAAAGTTAGCCTTTAAGGTGTCAAGCAAATCAATAGCAACGGGCATATCAGCCATACTTGCGTCAACCGACTTCCTCTGCAAAAACATAGGATCTCTTACAATTTCTCTTACCATATTTATCCCTCGCTTATTTTTTATGATTATATCATATATCTGGGGATTTAACAATGATATTAAGAATATAAAGGGTGTATAATTCCTTTGTTTATTAATTCTTGTACTTTTTCAGAATGAATATTGTTTTTGCCTCTAACAAGGTCAAGAAAGACTAATAAGTACTGTAATTTTTCATCGCTGAATACAACCTTTAGCTGATGATTGCCATATAAGCCGTTAAGCACAAAGGTGAGATAAAGCTCCATACAGTTGTAACTATTTGTTTTAGCGTTTAGCATCATTAGTTCTTTGTTAATAATTCTTTCTCGCTTTGTCGGAATAAAGTCTTGTGGATAAAATACAAAGTATAAATCCGGTGATACACATTCATAGTATTCAATATCATCGTATTCTTTTTTTAAGTGTTTTGTAATCATATCAACAAGAATGTCAATTTCAAAGCAAAACAAGCAGTCAGAAAAAGGTGAAAAACGAATATGTGATTTTTCAAAATCGAAATACATTTCTGTATAACATAAATAATCGTAAATGCTATCATTTTTGTTTGCACAATTTACATAATCGTCTATTTTTAAAAATAATCTTATGCCATCTAAATCTAAATCCAAGTAAGCTTTTGATTTTTGCATAACTTCTCCTCAAACTTCCAAGCAATCTTCATTGCTGTTGATTACTTCGTCAGTTTTTTCTAAGTATTTATCCTTGATACCGTCTACAACCTTACAAATCACCTTTGTAGAGGTGATGAACATTACCTTTACCTTAAACTTTTTCTTAACATAACAGCCGATACCGCCTGCGCCGAGAGTTCCTGTTGCCTTGGTGTACGGTGAGTTTGCTATGTAGCCGATTGTACCGATGTTTTTCATCGTAACCTTAATAGCCTCGTTGTCATGCGGATTGGTGGGCTCTTTTTTACAGGTGAGCTTTTTGCCAATCTTAAAAGGCGTCATTCCATAGTAGTACTTTGTGCCTGTAATTGTAACATATAGATTTTTCATAATGTTTCCTCCTTATTATTTAAAAAATATGGTTTTGCTTTCTTTATCTATATTATAAATAATAAGGTGTCCCAAAAAACTCCCTTTGCTCTTTAGAAACGATATTTTTTAACTATAACTTAAAAAATTAAATTCTTAATTCAGAGCAAAGTCCTGATTATGGCCCATTGAAAATTATATAATTAAAGCATAACAAATAAGACATAAAAGGAGTTAATAATATGACAGACGCTAATTTATATGTTAATGTGTGTATTTTTGTAATTATAAGCTATGCAATGCGCTACCCTGTAAAAGCAATTTTCAGAAAGCCGAAAGCCCACAAATATTCAGCAAATAATTGCCGGGTAAAACAAGTGTCGCACAGAAAAACGGCATAAAAACAAGACAGATTTTTAGGTCTGTCTTGTCGGTTATAATAGTATTAATTATTGACCGCCTTTTGCTGACGAGAAACCGCCTCGCAAAGCGAAACAAATATAATGAACAGCGGTGTTGTAATCGGCTGGGCGAGGTTTACAGTTGCCTGCACGGCGTAGCTGATAACAGATACGGCAAAAATAATTGCAAGCGGATTTTTTGCGGCGGACTTTATTGCACCTTTCAGCGCACCGAAAAGTATCGTAAGGTAAGAGGCAAGTCCCAAAATGCCCGTAGTTACAAGGTAGTTTATGTATTCGTTATGCGCACAGTTTGTGGAGCTGTCGCCGTAGTGCATAAGTCCCTCAAAATACGGCTCAAATACAGTGGCAAATGTGTCAGGCCCACTGCCGAACAGCTTGTTATAAAATGAAAAGTCGCCGAATATCCAAAACGAGCGAATCCACATATAACCACGATGAGTGCCCCAGCTGTCATTGAATCGAAGAAAGCTTTTAAGAAAGCCGAGGTCGGTTTTTGTGTCTATCACGCTGAAATAATACACCGCAAAAAACATTGCACAAACAGAAAGAACAAAAATACTTCCTATTATAATAGGTATAGCAATCGGCATGGTTTTGTATGGAAATCTATAAGCCGCAAGGTACAAAAGCGCAGTAATAACAGCAAATACGGCTATTACCGCCCATATTACATTTGAATATACAAGCAGACTTTGAAACTCAGAAATTCCCTTTGATTTGTCGCCCATAAAATACGAAAACAATCGAAGTGCTTTTCCGCTCAAAAGCATAATTGTTGTTGCAAGAAAAAATCTTTTTAGCCTTGCAACCTTGCGTGAAAACCATACAAGCAGTACGGCAAATACTGCCCCGAGTCCCAAAATGCCCGAATAGCTGTCGGCTGTCATCAGCGCCATATAGCCGAATGCTGAAGATATATAATAGATAATGCGGTGATTGCGCTTGTTGCTCAATACAGAAAAGGCAATGGTAACAGGCATTACAACGCAGATAAAACTCGACATAAGATTTTTGTTGCCGATAGTAGAGGTAAAGTTTGCAATAGTTTGCTCATCGGTGAGCGTTGCAAACATTCCGAGCGGATCAATGTAAAAGCAGTTGAGAATATCAAGCAGGTAAATTATAATCGAACAGCCTGCAAGAGCCACAAAAACATAGCTTTTAAAGCGATAAAACCGAGTAATTAACAGATACACAACCGCATAATAAAGCATAAGGAATAAGCCGTTGTTTCTGCCGCTTATACCGAAAAATGCGTCATACGGATCTTGCGAAAAGACAGTTGATATTGTGCATACTAAAATGAAAGCGCCAAACGCATAGTCGGTGAAAGACAGCTTTTTGTACCATGGTACGGCTTTCTTTTCGCTTTTTGCGCTGGCTGAATCAGATTTAGTAACGGCAACAGCGCCGAGCATAAGCAGGAGCGCATCGGTTGCAAACAGAAAGAAATAATATTTATCGTGCCTTATGTTGTAATAATAATCGGTATAGAACAGCGGAAAAACCGTAAACATAACAAGCAAAAATATATTCACAAACTTGCTCTTAGTAGTATATTTATTCTCAGGCAAACCGCTTGAGGGATTTAATTTAGTATTTTCAGACATATAATCACCCTTAAAATAGTGTAATCATATTTTATACCTCACAGCAACGTATGTCAATTAAAGAAAAACAAAAAATATTTTAAAAATCTGAAAAAATTTAAAAATAATTGTTGACAAATCGCACTTTGTGTTATATAATAATTAAGCTGACTAATTGAGGCAACAAAAATTAATAAATTTCGAGGTGTAACTCAGTTTGGTAGAGTGCTTGGTTTGGGACCAAGATGCCGCAGGTTCAAGTCCTGTCACCTCGACCATAGAAAAAGGGTGTTAGTACAAAAGTATTAATACCCTTTAGTGTTATATGTACAATCTTTCAGGACTTGAAGGCGAGCGTTAAGAAAACAGTCTGGTGGACTGTTTTTAGCGAGAGCGTTGATGATACTATGACTATGAACAAGCCGCAACAGGCGAGGCAGAAATTATTATAATAGTATAAACACTGTCACCTCGACCACAGAAAAAGGGTGTTAGTACAAAAGTATTAATACCCTTTAGTGTTATATGTACAATCGTTCAGGACTGCGCCCGAGCAAGGCGAGGAAGTGCCCTTGGGGTACGAGCGTAAAGAAAACAGTCCGGTGGCGGATAAAGGGAGCAAAGCGCTGTCTGAAATAAGGAGCATAAGGAAGTGTATTTATACACAACGCAATGCGACTATATTTCAGACGGGAAAACATTTAAGAGAGCGTTGATGATACTATGACTATGAACAAGCCGCAACAGGCGAGGCAGAAATTATTATAATGGTACAAACACTGTCACCTCGACTAAATAAGCCTAATAATCTGATACAATTGATTTGATAAATCAAAATTTGGAGGATAGTATGATTGGCATTTTATATTTCAGTTCAACAGGCAATAGTTTATATATTGCACAAAAGATACAAAGTAAAATGGGAGGTCAGATAAAATATATTCCAAACTATAAGGGCAATGGCAATGAATTTGAGAAAATCATTTTGGTTACACCTATTTATTCTTACGGAATGCCAACATTTGTTTATAATATTATTCCGAGATTAAATAAAACAACGGAACTTATTATTATTCAAAATTATGGCGGTATGGTTGGCGGTGCGGATTATTATATATATCAATATGCCAAGGAAAATGAATTAAATATTAAAGCCGTTTATGTAATTAAAATGCCTGAAAATTTCACACTTACATTTACCGTACCTAAATTTTATGTCAATCGTACTTTAAAAAATGCTGACAAACGAATTGACAATGTAATAGCCAGCATAGTTTCCGGTTATTACAAAGTACCAAAGAAAAGTAAAACAAAAATAGATATATATTTAAAAAACAAATCTAACTGGCATCTCATCGGTGAGGATTTTTCAACCACAAATGCCTGCACAACATGCGGAAAGTGCGTATCAATTTGCCCTGTTAATAATATTTCACTGCAAAATGGAAAAATCGAGTTTTCAAACAAGTGTGTTGCCTGTTTAGGATGCTATCATCGTTGCCCTCAAAAGGCAATCGTTTATAAAGGAAAAAGTAAAAAGGACAGATATATCAATCATAATGTAATTGAAAGTGATATCGGTAAAAATTTCTGACGGTTTGCAAATTTCGTTTTAACGAGCGGCTCTGTATAGTTGAAATTATAGCAACATTTTTAGTCAACAAAAATGTTTTAATATTGACAGCTCAACATATGTACGCTATAATGTACATACAATATAAGATATAGGAGGCTTTATTATGATTAACACAAACGCAACAAATTTCAGAAAAAATATGTTTGAACTTATTGACCAAACCGTAAAGTATAATGAGCCTGTAAATATAAGCACGAAAAGCGGTAATGCGGTGCTTATCAGTGAAGAGGAGTATAACAATTTAGTTGAAACCTTGTATCTTAATTCTATTCCGAATATGAGCGAAAAATTGAAAGACGGTATTGAAACTCCGCTTGAGGAGTGTGAAGAATTTGAATGGTAAGTATAAGCTGATGATTACAAAGGCGGCACAAAAGGATAAGGAGAAAATCAAGCAGTACCCTGCATTAAAGAGAAATGTTCAGAATTTGCTTGAACTTATATCCGACAATTCTTTTCAAAATCCACCGCCGTATGAAAGACTAATCGGTAATTTAAAGCAATGCTATTCACGCAGAATTAATGCTCAGCATAGGCTTGTATATATGGTTTATGAGGAAGAGAAAACAATAAAAATTATTTCTATGTGGTAGCATTATGAATTTTAGACCAAAGCACTTTGCGTAAATGCAGGGTGCTTTTTCTGTTCTGGGCATAAAACGAGCCATAACAAATTCGCATTTTTTAACATACTATTAAGGAAATATTGAAAACTAAATTATGATATTTCAAGACAATGTAAGGATTATGTGTATTATTTGCAAATTCTTTAACAGAAAAATCGCAAAAATGCCTGCAAAATTCGTCACCTGAAAACTACGCAATACTTGAAATATTGACAGTATAATGTTATAATGCAAAATAGATAATTATGTGTCAGAATTAAAATTTTACAGATTTGGAAGTGAGTTATTAAAGATGAGCAAATTTTTTAAGGACATCAAAAAATTCTTTAACTACACGGTATTTTCTTCAAAGGCGGAACTTAAATCCGAGGTTGCCGGCTCTTTCTTGAGCTGGCTGTGGTGGATTCTTGATCCGTTCTTCTTTATGCTTGTGTACTCGTTTATCGCAATCCTTGTATTTAAGAGCGGCGAGCCGTATTTCCCGGTATTCGTATTTATCGGTCTTAACTGTTGGCAGTTCTTCAGCAAGGTTGTTAAAAGCTGCGTAAAAGTCGTGCAGTCAAAAAAGATGATTGTCACGAAAGTTTATATACCTAAGCACATATTTATTCTTGAAAAAATCGGTGTTTACGGCTTTAAAATGCTCGTATCCTATGCTCTTACGGTTCTTTTGATGATTATTTACCAAGTGCCTTTGAGCTGGCGTATGTTCTGGGCACTGCCGATTATGGTCCTTTTGGTGGTAATCACATTTGCCTGCAGTACAATTATGCTCCACTTTGGCGTATTTGTTGAGGACTTGCTCAATGTAATTACCATTGTTTTGCAGCTTGGTTTCTACATTTCAGGTATTTTCTATTCAATCGAAAATAAACTTGACGGTATTTTGGGTGAGCTTTTGATTAAATGTAATCCGATAGCTCTTATTATCTGCGATTTAAGACGAGTGCTTATTTATAATCAGGATCCACACTGGGTGGCATTGCTTGCGTGGTTTGTTGTTGGCATCGTTATCAGTGTTATTGGCATCAGAACGATTTATAAGCACGAAAACAGCTATGTAAAGGTGATTTAATTATGGGAGAATCAGCAATTTCAGTCAGAAATGTTAAAATTAAATACAGATGTTTTAAAAAGGTTTCGCTTTTAAAGTCTATTTTTGCACCGAGAAAGAATAAGAAAATTGAGTATTTTGAGGCTGTAAAGGGTGTTTCTTTTGAGGTTGAAAAGGGTCAGATTTTGGGTATTGTCGGCAAAAACGGCAGCGGTAAATCAACTCTTTTAAAAGCTATAGCAGGTATTTTCTCGCCTGACGAAGGCGAAATCGACCTTCACGGTCATTCGATTTCCTTGCTTTCAATCGGCGTAGGCTTTCAGAATAAGCTGAGCGGCAGGGAAAATATTTTCCTTTCTGGTATGCTTTTAGGCTTTGAAAGACCGCAAATTGAAGAAAAACTTGACGAAATCATTGAGTTTTCTGAGCTTGGCGACTTTATTGACCGTCCTGTAAAGACATATTCAAGCGGTATGTATTCAAAGCTCGCTTTCTCAATTACAGCTATTCTTGAAACCGAAATTATGCTTATTGACGAGGTTTTGAGCGTTGGTGACGCAAAGTTTAAAAAGAAGAGCTACGAAAAAATGCGTAGCCTTATTATGAACAAAGACAGAACGGTTGTTATTGTATCGCACAGCTCCGACACACTCAGAAAACTCTGTGACAATATTCTTTGGCTGCACGATGGCGTAGTAAAGATGCAGGGCACTACCGAAGAGGTGCTTCCTTTGTACGAAGAGTTTATGTCTTAACGGTGGCGGTATGTCAAGATTTTTTGAAAAACTCAAAGATGTAAAACCGAGAGATATACTGCATATTTTTCTGTTTATATTTGCCTTGCCGATTGCACTCGTGTATAAAATTTTCAGAAAAGATTTGTGGCTTGTGTGCGACAACGGTGTAGAGGCAACGGACAACGGCTTTTGTTTTTTTGAATATGTATGCAAAAATCATCCCGAACAGGATTGCGTTTATGCCGTTTATAAAACAAGTGTAGACTATGAAAATGTTAAAAAAACAGGCAAAACCGTAAAGTACGGCAGTTTTGCCCACTGGATTTTATATCTTACCGCAAAGGTAAACATAAGCTCGCAAAAAGGCGGCAAGCCAAACTATGCCGTTTGCTATCTGCTTGAGGTTTACGGAATTTTGCACAACAGCCGTGTGTTTTTACAGCATGGGGTAATTCTTACAAATATTGATTTTCTTTATTATAAAAACACAAAAATGAGTATGTTTGTCACCAGCACATACAGGGAATGGGAGTATGTAAACAATAATTACGGTTATCCTGAGGGCACTGTAAAATTGCTCGGACTTCCCCGTTGGGACAAGCTTCACGATTTTAAAACAGTGCCTAATCAAATTCTTATTATGCCGACATGGCGTGACTGGATCGGTACAGACGCACTTTCAAAAAGCATTGAAGATGATAAAAAGGCTTTTTGCGAGAGCGATTATTTTAAAAATTGGAGTAAAATAATCAACAGCAAACGACTTGAAGAAATTTGCGAAAAGTACGGCTGTACTGTTATGTTTTACCCGCACAGGGATATGCAGAGATTTATCGACTGCTTTTCAAAGAGCAATCCGTACCTTACAATCTGCAAATATCCCGAATACACCGTGCAGGAGCTTATGAAAAGCTCGGCATTTATGATTACCGACTACTCAAGCGTGCAGATTGACTTTGCTTATATGAAAAAGCCGCTTGCGTATTTTCATTTTGATTACGAAAGATTTTCGGAGCAGCACTACGGTAAAGGTTATTTTGACTATACCGAGGACGGCTTTGGCCCTGTTTATAACGATGAACAGGGACTTATGAATTATATTGAGCAAATGGCTAAAACTTCATTTGCCAATACAGAAAAGTATCTTAACAGACACAAGGCATTTTTTGATTTGTACGATACGGAAAATTCAAAGAGAAATTATGAGGCTGTCAAAGAAAGATGGCAGTGAGGTTATGTATGGAAGATGAGAACACAAAGCCTATTGATTTTGTCATAATTTGGGTTGACGGAAACGATGAGCAATGGCAGGCAGAAAAAGCTAAATATGACGGCAAAACCATTACCAATGCAAACAGCGAGGTGCGTTTCAGAGATTGGGACAATCTTCAGTATTGGTTTAGGGGAGTGGAAAAGTTTGCCCCTTGGGTAAATAAAATTCACTTTGTCACATGGGGCCATTTGCCAAAGTGGCTTGATACCTCAAACCCAAAGCTAAACATTGTAAACCATAAGGATTACATTCCAAAGGAGTATCTTCCAACCTTTAACTCGCACACTATTGAGCTTAATTTGCACCGCATAGAGGGACTTGCCGAGCAGTTTGTGTATTTTAATGACGATATGTTCATTACAGCACCTACTAAGCCGGATGATTTTTTCAAAGACGGCAAGCCTTGCGATACCTTTGCGCTTGACTGCATTTGCTTTAATAAGGACAGCGCAGGCTTTTTTAACGGCGCAGATGTTTCTGTAATCAATGACCATTTTGATAAAGAAAAAGTTTTTAAGCGTGATTGGAAAAAATGGTACGACAGCAAAAACGGATTTAAAAACCATTTAAAAACAACTCTGTTGTTGCCTTGGCATTGGTTTCCGGGATTTTATTATCAGCACACACCGTCAAGTTTTATGAAATCAACCTTTGAAGAAATTTGGGAAAAGGAATTTGAAACGCTTGACGCAACCTGTAAGGATAAGTTCAGAAAAACAGGCAATGTAAACCAGTGGCTTATGAAGTTCTGGCAGTTGGCGGCAGGCAATTATACAGTCCGCAAGGACAGCTTTGCCTATTGCTACCATGTTAAGGAATATAACTATCCCGATTTGTGCAAGGATATTCCCTCACAAAAGCACAATATGATTTGTATTAACGATACAGCCGAAACTACGGATTTTGAGGTGAAAAAGCAGGGCGTTATAGACGCATTTGAAAAGCTCTTGCCTGAAAAGTCATCTTTTGAGCTGTAATATAATTTTGTTTATTTGTTTTGTATTTTGCGGTTTTGGTAGTTTACCAAAGCATAGACCATATACTAAAGGAGTAATTTGATGGGTAGAAATTTTATATGGCTGTTCGGCGAAAATCTTGCCGCAACCTCAAATAATAACTCGTATTATTTTTGGAAACAGGTAGTAGCTCGCAGAGATGGTATTGACAAGTACCTTGTACTTGAAAAAAATGCCGCCAATAAAGCAGCCTATGCCTCTCTTTCAAATGAAGAGAAGAGCTTTGTCGTTTGGAAAAATACAGTAAAGCATTTTAAAATTTATTTGAATGCCGATATGTACTTTGTTTCTTTAAGCTACAAGGACATTACTCCTACAAAGCTCGGCTTTTTAAAGACAGAATTTTTCATTGAAAAGCCTCTTGTTTACTTACAGCACGGCACACTTGGCATAAAAGCCATTGAGTACAAAGGTTACGGCTACAACAATAATATGTTCCGCTTTTTGTACTACAACAAGAACATTAAGCCAACCCTTATGGATTACAACAAATTCAAAGATTATCAGCTTTATTACGGTATTTATCCGCCACGCTACATTGAGCTTGTAAAGCGCCACAAGGCTTACCACTCAGAGCCGAAAAAGGGCAAGGATATTCTTTGGTTTATGACTTGGAGAGAGTACCTCGGCGACAACTATATGACTCAGATGCTTATGCATCAGATAAAGGGCGTGCTTTCGAGCCAAAAACTTGCCGATTATCTTGAAAAAACAAATTCAACCTTTACGGTTTGTTTGCACCAGTTCTTTGATGAGGAAAAAATCGAAGAATTTAAAGAGTGCATTAAAACCGACAAGATCAAGTTCATTCATTCGCACAAAACAGATGTGCTTGATGAGCTTGCTAAAAACGATGTTCTTATTACCGACTATTCATCGGTAGGCTTTGACTTTACAGTGCTTAACAAGCCTGTGATTTTGTATCAGCCGGATTTGAAAAATTACCTTGCAAAGCGTAACCTTTATTGCGAGGTAGAGGAGCTTGAGCAGTATTCATATACAAAGGCGAGAGAGCTTGTAGATGTAATCGCCGATGAATCCTACTCTATAAATCAGTTCTTTAAGTCAAGACTTCCCGAGGAAATCGACTATGACTTTATCGAGAGCGGCGCTCATATTGACAGAATGTATGAGGAATTTTCTACAATTCAGAAGAACAAGGTTACATTCCTCGGCTACAATTTCTACGGTGTGGGCGGTACTGTTTTTGCTACTCGTTCGCTTGCAGAGGCTTTGCTTGAGAAAAATTACCTTGTAGAGCTTTTGTCGCTTAAATGTACGGCAAAGCCAAAGGAAATGCCTTACGGTTTACAGCTTACGGCACTTTATAAGGCAAATTCACGCCGTAAGATCGAGCTTTTAAAGCGTGGCTTTTTCAGATGGAAAGGACTTTACGGTCACCTTGACTGCGATTGCAGCAGACAGAATCTTTCTCCGTATGCAGGTATGGCAATGAGGAAAAAACTTGAGAATATCAACAGTAAAACCGTAATTTCTACAAGAGAGTCGCTCCACCTTTTCCTTAATGACGCTACTTCTGAAAAGATAGAGGAGAAGATATACTTTTTCCATTGCACTGCGGCACTTGTAAACGAGCTTTTCCCTGATATTGTTAATAAAATGGAGAAAATCGACATTGGCAAGGCAGTATTTGTAAGTGAGGAAAACCGTCAGCTTTACCTTGATAAATTTAATTTCAAAAATTACAAGGATTATATCGTGCTTGGCAATACACTTGAGTCAAGCCGTAGTGTGGCAAGAGAGGATATAGGCGCAATAGAGGAGAATGTAAACTCCAACAACCCTGAAGAGCCACAGCGTGACTACTTCCTCGGTATGTATTTGCTCAGAATCAGCCACGAGCGTGAGGCTGATATTAACAACCTTATCGGCTTTGCAAAATATCTGAAAGAGCAAAAGGTTGACGATATTGTAATTGATGTTTACGGCACAGGTGATTATCTCAACGAGTTCCTCGATAAGATTTTTGACAACGAGGTTGAGGACTACATTTGCTATTGCGGCGAAACCTCGAACCCTAAAAATCAGATGAAAAATCACGATGCGGTTGTAGATTTCACACTCAACCATTCGTTTGGTATGCCGTACATTGAGGCAATACTCAACGGCAAAATGGTATATTGCACAGAGAACACAGGCTCAAGAGAAGTATTAAACGGCATTGACGGTTGTATCTATACTTCATATGAGGACTTGCTTAACAAAATCCGCAAGTTCCCTGAGGTTACAGACGATCAGCTCAGAGATAACTACGATAAAATCAGCAAGCTTTATTCCAGAGAAGTTCTCGGCGAAAAATTTGTTGAATTTCTTAAAAAATAATATTGTTATATCGGTAAATCGGCAACACTTAGCGGTGTTGTCGATTTTTAGTTTTTAGGTCAATGGTTTAGAAAAATGTAGTTTAATTTATTTTCAGTAGGGCACTAAGCAAGAAAAAAGCAAGACTATTCGTACCAAAAGACAAAAAAGTTTGGTCAACCTTTTCAAAGGTTGTGGGTGTGGGCAACGCCCACAAAACTTTAATCTATTGCAAATTTTTGATAGCCAAACGGCTCGCCGTTTGGTGGCTGAAACAAATGGCGTAAGTGATCCGCTGTTATTATTAAAGAAATTTTCATGAATCACCGCAAGCCTTTTTATCTCATAATGAATACCCGTTTCCTCAAAAACTTCTTGCAAAACCGAACTTTCAGCACTTTCTCCCATATGAACTCCACTGCCGATAGAGTAGTAATCTTCATTTTCGTTGCCTGCAAGGGTACACATCCGTTTTCAATTATAATTGCCGCCGCTCTCTGTACCTGAACCAATGCCATCACAAGTAAAGCAACAGTCAAGCTCCTTTTCGTTATCTTTTCCGCTCATATATCCTTCAATTTGAATTGTTTACATAAATTGTAAAGGTAAAGTTAATCAATTTTTATTTTATAAAAAATTAAAATTCTACGAGCAAAGTCCTGATTATTGGACAGCTAAAATGATATAATTAATCAGAGTGTATTTAAGAGTAAATATAAATGTTAAATAAAAGCACATTAAATATATTTCTAGTTATAATAATATATAAAAACAGGCTGTAAAAAAATAAAATTATGTTGATTTTATTATAAAGAGGTGATATCATATAACAAAAAGGACTTTATATGACAATATTTAGCAAGGGGCGGAAATATGACAAAATAAAAAGGACCTGATAAATCAGATCCTTTAATCACACACTGTGATGGTTGCAAAAGCAACGATTTGAATAAATTTTTATTTGAACTCATAGTGTAATCTCATAAGGTATTGAGATTATCTAAATTATATATCTAAAAAATCAATTTGTCAATACAAAGGAGTTAATTTTATGAATGATTATTATGCAGGCTTTGATATGGGTACAGATTCTGTTGGCTGGGCGGTAACCGACCCTGACTATAATTTATGTAAATTCAAGGGCAATGCTATGTGGGGCATTAGACTTTTTGATGAAAGCAATACTGCCGAAGAGAGGAGGGGCTTTCGCACCTCAAGGCGAAGAACCGAAAGAAAAAGGCAACGCATTGAATGGTTGCAAATGCTTTTTGATACAGAGATTGCTAAGAAAGATATAGCGTTTTTTCAAAGGCTTAAGGAAAGTAAATTATACCTTGAAGACAAGTCGACAGCTGTACCTTATGCGGTTTTCGCAGATGAAGATTTTACAGATGTAGATTACCATAATCTTTACCCGACTATTTATCATTTGCGCAAAGAGCTGATTTTGAGCAGAGAGCCACACGATGTAAGACTTGTTTACCTTGCGTTACACCATCTTATAAAGAACAGAGGTCACTTTTTGTTTGATAATATGGGCTCAGATTTTGAAAAAGAGTCATCGTTTGAAGTGCTTTTCTCTAATTTACAGGAGTACCTTTGTACCGAATATGAGCTTAGTCTTGAGTGTACCGACTGTACTCAAATTGCCGAGATTTTAAAGGATAAAACTAAGAGGAAAACCGCAAAATCATCCGAAATTTGCAAAATGCTTGGTATCAGTAAAAAAACTCACCCAAAGCAGACGGCGGTAATTTTACTTCTATGCGGACAATCTGTAAAGCTGGCAGATTTGTATGGTGACGATAGCTATAATAACGAAGAAAAGCCGTCAATTACTTTTGAAAAAGGATACGATGATAATGAAGAATATTATCGTGACTTGCTTTTAGAGCGTTTTGAGCTTATTGAAAAGGTAAAGGCTTTATATGATTGGGCAGTCCTTGCAGATATTCTAAAGGGAGAAAAGTATATTTCTTTTGCAAAGGTAAAGACCTATGAAGAACATAAGAGCGATTTACAGCAATTAAAGAGTTTTGTAAAAGAAAAATGCAAGTCGGAATACAATGAGATTTTCAGAAAAACAAAGGACAAACTTAACAATTACACAGCTTATTGTGGAAAATTTAAAGAGGACGGAAAAAACGGAGCTATTATTTACAGAACAAATCAGATTGATTTTTGCAAATATTTAAAGGGAAAATTTGATAAGCTTGATAAAACAGGCTATGAAAGTATGTTTGAAAAAATTGAAAACGCAACTTTTATGCCTAAAATAGTAATTAAGGATAACGGCGTAATTCCTATGCAGGTGAACAAAAGCGAGGTTAAGGCAATTCTTAAAAATGCGTCAGAATATCTTGATTTCTTAAATGATGCAGATGAAAACGGAGTTACCGTTGCGGATAAGATTTTGCAAATATTTGAATTTCGTATTCCATACTATGTTGGCCCTTTGAATAATAGTAGTGATAAGGCATGGCTTGTGCGCAAAGAGGGTAAAATATATCCATGGAATTTTAAGAGTGTTGTTGATGTGGATAAATCGGCAGAAGAATTTATAAATAATCTTACTGCAAAATGTACCTATTTGCCTGATAAAGATGTTATACCTAAAAACTCGATTTTGTACTGCAAATTTATGGTGCTTAACGAACTCAATAACTTAAAAATTGACGGCAAAAAACCTGATGTTAGCTTCAAGCAGGCAGTATTTAACGACCTGTTTATGCGCAGGAAAAAAGTTACACAAAAGGCGCTGAGGGATTACATTAAAGCTCAGACGGGCAACGCTCCCGAAATCACAGGAATTGACGGAGATTTTAAGGCGAATATGCGTTCTGCGCTGGAGCTTAGTATTTATAATTTAACAGAGCAGGATAAGGAAGACATAATCAAAGCTATAACTATTTTTGGCGATGACAAGAAGTTGTTAAAAAGACGAATAAAAATGAAGTTTTCCGATAAAATATCGGAAGATGAAATTAAGAAAATCTGCAAACTAAAATATAAAGATTGGGGAAGATTATCTCGTGAATTTTTAACAGAAATATATGACTTTGATACCACAACAGGCGAGTGCAAGGACAATATTATCAACACTCTTTGGAATACAAACGATAATCTTATGGAGCTGCTCGGCTCAAAATATAATTTTGCCAAAAGTGTAGAAAATGCAGTGTTGGGTTCTACACATAAAGCATCAATAGAAAAAATGATAGAGGATATGTATGTATCGCCAAAGGTTAAGCGCCCTGTATATCAGTCTATGAAAATTATGCAGGAAATCGTTAAGGTAAAAGGCGGTGCGCCTAAAAAGATTTTTGTTGAAATGACAAGACATGATGGCACAAAAGGTGATGCAGGTCGTACAAAATCAAGAAAAATACAACTTGAAGAACTCTATAAAAAATGCAAATAGGACAGCGGAGAACTTTGGGAAGAACTTGAAAAAACAGAGGATGACAGATTTAAGCAGGACAAGTTGTACTTGTATTATACTCAAATGGGCAGGTGTATGTATTCGGGCGAAAGTATTGAGCTAAAGGATCTTTTCAACAATAATCTTTATGATATTGATCATATTTTCCCTCGCTCAAAAATCAAAGATGACAGTCTTGATAATCGTGTGCTTGTAAAAAAGCAGATAAATGCTCATAAGGATAACGATTATCCTCTCGATGGCAGTACGAGAGAAAAGATGAAAAATCATTGGCAGTATTTGTATCAGCATAATTTTATATCAAAAAAGAAATACGAAAGATTGACCCGAGTTACTCCTCTTACAGATGATGAACTTTCGGATTTTATCGCAAGACAGCTCGTAGAAACTTCTCAATCAACAAAGGCGGTTGCAACATTGTTTAAAACTTTGTATCCGAATACAGAGATAGTTTATGTTAAGGCAGGTTTGGTAAGCGAATTTCGTAACGAGTATAAGTTTACCAAGTGCAGAGATGTCAACGATTTGCACCATGCAAAAGACGCATACCTCAATATAGTGGTGGGAAATGTTTACAATGTTCGCTACACACACAACAAATCTACATTTATCAAAGGCTTGCAGACTAAAAAGTACAGCCTAAATAAAATGTTCACATTTGAAACAAAGGGAACATGGGATATAGAAAATTCAAAATCTATTTCCACAGTTAAAAAGAGTATGCATAAGAATAATATTTTATTTACAAGATATTCTTATGTGCAGAAGGGCGGCTTGTTTAAAATCAATCCTTTAAAGAAAGGTAACGGACAAGCTCCTTTGAAAAAAGATTTGCCGTTAAGTGATATTAGTAAATATGGCGGATACGATAAGCCGACAGCAGCATATTTTTCATATGTTAAATACGATGGTAAAAAGGGCAAGGAATGTAGACAACTCGTTGCTATTGATAATTATTTAAAGAAATACTATGAAGAAAATCCGACAGAATATCTTACTGCAAGGCTCGGACTAAAAAATCCTGTTGTGCTTATTCCAATAGTAAAATATAATTCGTGTATAGAAATTGACGGTTTCAGAGTACATATGAGTGCTAAAACAGGAAAATATATTTCCTGCAAGCCTGCAACTCAGCTTGTCTTAGGCGCAGATAAGGAGGCTTATGTCAAGAAAATAAGTAAGTTATTGTCTAAACCAGAAGAATGGAAAATAACGAGTTTTGACGGAATAAGTGAAGATGAAAATATCGCTTTGTTTGATGCCTTTGTTGACAAGATGACAAATACCATTTTTAAAGTGAAATTTGCCGATATGGGAAGTAAAATCAGTTCTCATAGAGATAAATTTGTTTCGCTTGATGTCAGAAAGCAGTGTTATGTTTTAAGTGAAATTTTAAAAATAATACACTGTAATGTTGTTACAGGAGATTTAACATTTATTAATGAGGCTAAGAAAGCAGGGGCAATAAAATTTGGTATGGTAGTGACGGATTTAAAAGGCATCAATTCAATTAAGCTTATAAATCAATCTGTAACAGGTTTGTTTGAATCAAAAGTTGATTTATTAAATATTTGATAAAATAAAAGGAGGCGAGCAGCGGTGAGTTGGCGTACAGTTGTAATTACTAAAACTTCAAAGCTCGATTATAGTATGGGGCATTTGGTGGTGCGAGATGTTGAAAGCACTACAAAAATACATATCAGCGAAATATGTGCAATGTTAATTTATTTAATGAAATTAATAACTTGCGTGAGTGTTGCAACAATATATGCGAAAGCTTGGCTAAAGAGTATGACTTCGATTTTGATTTTTGTAATAATATAGAAACATCTGCATTTTTAAAATTGTTTGCTTTTACACCACGCAACGATTCTGAAAACAGCGCAGAACGATTGGTGAGATATTTGAAACTTCTTAAAAATTATCTCGGCATAAAATGTTTTCTGTTGCAAAATCTCCATTTGTATCTTAATGACGAAGAAATAGAAATGATTTTATCATCGGCAGTTGCACATAATATTTGCATTGTAGATATAGAAAATTCTGTTCCTGCCAAAATTTCTAAATCAGAAAGTCTTATAGTAATTGATAAAGATTTATGCAAGATTGTTGACAAAAATTAGTTAATGTTTTACAATTATCTTATGAAATTACCATGCACATTATAGTGGGTGCATTTTATTTTCAATTTTGAGGTTTGAGGTTTGAGAATAGTGTAATTTCATAAGGTAGTAAAACAAAAGACATAGTCTTTCATCATTACCCCACGTTTGAGAATAGTGTAATTTCATAAGGTAGTAAAACTTTCAGAGTTCTTAATCTGAAAAGCTCTGGTTTGAGAATAGTGTAATTTCATAAGGTAGTAAAACTGTAGTAGTTCCCATTTCGTAGTTAGTATAGTTTGAGAATAGTGTAATTTCATAAGGTAGTAAAACTTTCAGAGTTCTTAATCTGAAAAGCTCTGGTTTGAGAATAGTGTAATTTCATAAGGTAGTAAAACTGTAGTAGTTCCCATTTCGTAGTTAGTATAGTTTGAGAATAGTGTAATTTCATAAGGTTTAATAAAGTGATAAATAATAAAATTATATTTCGCAAATTGCAGTAGCAATTTGCGTTATTTTTATATTAAACATATTATATAAAATTGTTGGTGAAATTTTGTAACAACGGGTTATTGCAAATAATTGTAAAAAATGATAAAATAATACATATTATACTATGCTTAAATAATATAATCTATACAAAATTGTGAATTTTTATAACGACTATGTAACGGTTATTCAGATGAAATCAAAAAAGGAGAGAGTACTATGGCAGAAACTAAACAGGAGTTTTATAAATGGCTTGATAGTTCTGTCCGTTCAGCCGATATTCCTCGTGTTAAAAAGCTATGCGATTTAGTTGATACATACAGTAAAAGTAACAGAAAACTCGGCTATTCGTTATTTGAAGTTACCAACGCAGATGATGTATATAAGGTGATAAAAGTCGTTAATAAAGATGTGGTTTTTAGGGCAAGAAACAGTAGGCAAATTCAAAAAATTGATAGCGCCTTGAACGAATATTACCGATTTTTTATAAAATATATTTCGAGCTATGCTTTGGATAAGAAAAGTAATCCAAACATTGGCGACAAAACAGATAAAATTTCTTGTGCTGGTCAAACAGCCTTTTTTAATGCTGTTTTAGAGCAGTACAGAAAGATTTTGTCGGCTAATTATAAAAAAGGTTTTAGACTTAATGATAAATTAAGTCTTCGAAGATTTCGTATTCAATGGCAAAATACTTTTGAAACCGAGTTGCAGTATGATGATCAAACAATTTGTGATCATATTCAAAGCATAACCATTAAATATGGCAATATGGCGTATCTTCCCGAAGATATGCTTGGTGAAGCGGCAAAGCAGAGGTTGCTGAAATATATCAGTGACACTTTTGAAAGTGGCAAAAATATAATTTATTATGATTCGCTTTACCGCAATTTTGCAGACGATTTTGCACAAGGCAGAATAAATAGTGTTGATATGCTGAAAACATATCTTATATATATCAATCGCTCAAATATGTATTTTTTAAAGAAAAACTACATTGCAAGCGGAGAAAATGTTGAGGCAGATGAGGCGCAGGAAATTCGTGATTTTTTAATATCAAGCGGAATGCCTGTAAAAACAGAGGACATTGTTTTGGCGCTTTCTCATATTTCAAACAGCAAAATAAAGAATATAATTTCGGGTTCAAACAGTGACGAGTTTATCAGAAATAAAAAGGGCGAGTATTTCCATGCAGATATTGTCGAGCTTACTCAGTATGAAATAGATTTAATTGCAAGGTGGATAAGCTTATCTATTGCAGATAAAAAGTATATGGGAGGCAAGGAACTTACCGATACTATCGAAAGTGGGTTGCTGTCTGTTATGGAGAGGTATCCGTATTTAACCGGTATTGGACTGAGAGATGTAATTGGCTATAAACTCAAAGATAGGTTTTCGTTCAAGGGTAAGATCATCAGCACTTTTGGCGAAAAATTATCTATGAGCGATGTTTTTGCAACATTTGCAAAAAATCACAATCATTTTACATTAGAACAGCTTGATATCTTAAAAGAAGATCTCGATACTTCTATTTATTTTGAGCCTGTATATGAAAATTCCCTGAGAATAAGTAAAGACGAGTTTGTTTCAAAATCGCAGGCGAAATTTGATGTTATCGCTACCGATAATATATTGGAGCAATTTTGTATCGGAGATTATGTTAGCGTAAAAGATGTAGATTTATTTGGCGGATTTCCAAATGCCGGTTTTCCATGGAATCCATTTTTGTTGCAAAGCTATGTTGCGTTTTACAGCAAAAAATTTAAATTGATATACGAAAGGCATGTTGAGGCAGTAAAGCGACTGACAACGGCATATTTAAAATTATTGTTTCCAAATGTCCGCACCGTTGAGGATATAAACAGGCTTTTATTTTTAAATTACTGCTTGCGCCCTGCGGTAAAAATGAGGGCGATTGTGCAGTTGCAGTTAGAGATACTTGACCCAAAGGAATACAAAACCGAAAGTAAAAAAATGCCTGTTTTCAAACTTAAAGAGGACTACTAATGAAAAAATATTGCATAAGCTGCGGATTACAAAATCTTGACAAAAATACTGTCGGTATCAATAAAAAACTCTTGGGCACACAGGCCGATACATTTTATTGCTTGGATTGTTTGGCTCAGTATTTGGATACAACGGTAGAGGATTTGCTCGATAAGATAGAAGAATTTAAAGACGAGGGTTGCAAATTATTTGAATAAGGCGGTGTTATAAATGATTTATGCCGATAATGCAGCTACAACAAAATTAGACTTAGATGCTTTTAATGCGATGCGCCCGTTTTTGCTTGAAGATTACAGCAATGCCTCTCAGCCTTATTCGTTTGCCAAAGCATCAAAAAAGGCGCTTAAAAACGCAAGGGAAAGTATAGCCAAATGTATTAATGCCGAACCTAATGAAATATTTTTTACTTCAGGCGGCACAGAAAGCGATAATTGGGCGCTCAAAGGAATTATGAATTTACACAAGCCAAACAGTGTAATTATTACCTCTGAGTTTGAGCACCACGCAGTGCTTAATTCCTGCAAATATCTTGAAAGCTGCGGATACAAAGCAAAGTATATTCGCCCTACAAAAGAAGGCTTTATAACTCCCAAAAGCCTTAAAAGCGCAATATCAGAAAACGCAGTGCTTTCTTCGGTTATGATGGCAAATAACGAAATCGGAACAATTCAGCCGATAAAGGAATTGTGCGCCGTTGCCCATGAAAATGGTTTGATTTTTCATACCGATGCAGTGCAGGCTTTAGGTCATATCAGAGTTGATGTAAAAGACTTAAATATTGATATGCTGTCATGTTCAGCGCATAAATTCAACGGGCCTAAGGGAATAGGTTTCCTTTATATTAAAAATGGAGTTGAAATACAACCGTATATAAACGGCGGCGCTCAAGAGGGCGGTATGCGTGGCGGAACGGAAAATATTAGTGCGGTAGTAGGAATGGCGAAAGCCTTGGAGAAAAATATTGCCGCAATAGCTGAGAATACAGAGCATTTGCAAAAATTGGAGCAAACAATAGTGCATTTGCTGAGCAGTGCAAAAATTGACTATATTCGCAATGGCGCACAACCGCAGATAAGCGGCAATCTCAGTCTTTCTTTTAAAGGCGCAGAAGGGGAAATGTTGTTGCACCGCCTTGATTTAATGGGAATAATGGTGTCAACGGGTTCAGCTTGCGACAGCCAAAATACACAAATTTCTCATGTACTGAAAGCTATCGCCGCACCTAATGAATATGCAAAGGGTACAATCCGAATATCTTTAGGCAAAGACAACACAACCGACGAGGCAGTAAAGATTGCTAAGGCATTAATACATATTTTAAAGGGAAAATAAGCAATAATAGATGTAATAGTGTAGAAAATCAAGGCAATGATTTTGCACTATTCATAAAAATTATTGAAAATTCACTGCATTATGTTATAATATTACATATATTATATAGCGTGGTGATAGCTTTTGGGTGAAAAAATCTATAATAAACTTGTTCGTGACCGCACTCCGGAAATAATCAGATCAAACGGAGATGAGTGTTTAATAGAAATTCTCGATGATGAAGAATATATTAAAATGTTGGACAAAATGCTTGACGAAGAAGTTGTAGAGTATCATGCAGATGACCTGTTCCTATAAGCCGTTGCTTTAGAAAGCATTTTTTAGATTTGCTGACGATGAGGGTAAGGCACAATTTTCTGATATTGTAGATTATTTTGATAAATTCTATAAAAGCGCAGAAATAATGGACTCGTTGCCGAGAAAAAGGGAAGTATTTATTCTTCAAATAATTGCAGTAAAAAACAGATTGAAAATAATATCCTACGCTTTCCGTTTAAACGATTCTATGATATGAATTTTATGGAAATCTCATGCAATAAAAAATACATATATTTAAACCCCAAAATATACAATCGCCTTTCCAAGTTGGATATAGAATATATCTTAACCGTTTGCGATACAAAGCTGGATGAATATTATAGGAATGTGTAAGTATAAAATAAAGGGATTGACGCAATTTGAATTTCTTGCGCATTCCCTTGTTTTCCTAAAGCAAAGATATTTTCTGTTCTTTAATATGATGTGCTTAGCTTTGCATATTATGAAGTATCAATCCGTTTGATAGTATGCTATTTGGTATTCTGATTTAGATACAAAATAAATATTAAATTTTCAAAAAATCCTTGACAAATTATGCGAAGTTTGATATAATACATCTTGTCTTGAAAATAAAACAGATATAGGGGTATAGCTCAGTTGGTAGAGCAGCGGTCTCCAAAACCGCGTGCCGAGGGTTCAAGTCCTTCTGCCCCTGCCAGTGATTTTTGGCTTCGGAAAGCGATTTCCGAAGCCGTTTTTCTTTTCTTATACCAAAACTTATACCACCCTAAGCGATATTCAAGTTAATGGCATTATCAAGAGTCTCAATCGTTTCAGCCTTAGCTGTTTTTCGTCGATTGATATATATTCTCTCGGTAGTCTGCACGCTCTCGTGTCCGAGCAGTACAGAAATGTCCTGAATCGGTACGCCGTTATCGTCAAGAATACTTGCCACCGAATGGCGGAAGCCGTGGATCGTGCAGTGCGGCAGCCCTGCCTTTTCTGTCAGACGGTTGACCACTCTGTTTATAGCACTGAGGTTGACATAAGGCTTACCGAGAACAGTTCGGATTATAAAGCTGCTGCTTTTGTCGTAGCCGTTGCCGAGTATTGCAGAGTATTCCTCCTGCCGTTTCTTTTCAGCCTTCAATGCCTCAAGCACGATATCGTTGAGCGGTATTTTGCGGTTACTGCTTTCCGTTTTTGGTGTTGTAATCTGAGTGGTTATCGCTTTACGGCTTCCTGTTCGGCTTTTGTTCACTCTCAATAGCTTTTTGTCATAATCTACATCATCCCAAGTCAGGGCAAGCAGTTCACCCTTTCTAAGCCCTGTATAGAGCGCAAGTAACAGGAATATGTAGATATGGCTGTCGTTTTCCTTTGCAAAAAGCAGAAGCTTTCTGACTTGCTCTGCGCTGTATTCTGGTACATCGCTCTTGATGTTGTGCGCAAAGGATGGCATTCTGCTTTTTAGAACAGGATTATCCTTGATATAGCTGTTTTCGATAGCGTATTCATACGCTGACGAGAGGACACCTCGGATATTCTTTACCGTCTTGTAGCTTAGACCGCCTTTGCCGTTGGATTTGCCCTGTTGAGCGAGAAACACAAAATACTCCGTAAAGATTTCAGGCTTTATATCCCAGAATCTGTAATTCTTTGGCTCAAAATACAGCTTTATCTTGCCGCTGACGGTTTTATCGTAGGATTCCCAGGTTGCAGGCTTCAGGATAGGCTTGACGCTTTGCAGCCATTTATCGAGAAATGTGGTAAACAGGACATTTTCGTTTTCAAGATTCAAGCCCTCGTACTTCGCAATCAGTTCCTTCAGAACTTGTTCTGCCTTACGCTTGTTGTTGCCCTTTACAGGTACCTTTGTGGCAAGCATTTTCTGCTTACCGTCGACACGAAATTTAGCATAGTAGTAATTGCCCTTTATTATTAAGCTTCCTTCCAAGCTTGTAAATACCTTCTTTCTATGATTTATTTAGAAGAAAGCCCGCTGTGCATACAGTATAACACAGCGAGCCATTCTATAACAAATGTGCAAATTAAATAATTTTATGCGGCAAGAAAATCAATAACGCTTTTCTTAGAAATAACGTATTTCTTGCCAACTCTGAGTGTATGGATTCTGCCTGATTTAAGCAGATTATATACGGTGACTCTGCCGAGATGCAGCATTTCCATAACATCCTCAACAGATACAATGTCATCATATTTGGAGAACATTTCATATGCATGTTCAGTCATTGTTTTCACCTCGATTCCCTGTTGTTTTTGTTACGCTGTCGTCGCTGATAGTCGTCCTGTGCGAGTTGTATCAATCGTCTGTAAATATCCTGCGGACTGCATTTTGGAAAATATTTACTTATCTCTTCAAAAGAAAAGCTAATTTTCTCTTTTTGGTTCGGCTTGTCCTCTAAGATGATTTTATTGATGATTTCCGTGTCAAGTTTGCCCTGTTGAGAAAGCTTTTTCATTTGGATTGCCTGCGAGAGCGAGGGAGTTTTGTCCTCTAACTCAATTGCCTCAAATAAATCCTCCTGCTCATATTTGGTCAGATAGGACAACTCAACACCAACACTAAAGGCAATGCGTTCATCATCCACTAGCTTCAAGAGCTGAGGTATCAGCTTTGTCAGACGAATATATCGCTGTACCTGTCTGCCGCTGTCCGTTTCGGAAATTGCATCTCGTGACTTGTGGACAACTTGTCCACAAGTTTTACCCTGATGGTTAATCGCTTCAAGCTTCATTTTGTAGGCAAATGCCTTTTCACTCGGCAGGATATGCTCACGCTGGAGGTTAGCATCCACCATAGCTATAACGACTTCATCATCAGTCATATTTCTGACAATAACAGGAATGGTTTTCAGTCCTAACTTACGACATGCTTCCAAGCGGCGATGCCCTGAAATCAGCTCATAACCGCCGTTAGAAATCGGTCTTGCAATCACGGGTGTGATTGTCCCAACCTTGCCGATACTCTCAACAATCTTAGCCATATCCTCGTTATCCGTTACGGTAAACGGATGGTCGTGAAATGGCTGAATTTCTGTAATTGAAATGTTCTGAATATTCTCTGTAACTTCTTTTTTCATCTTTCATATTCCTTCTTTCTGTAATTTAATTTCCGTCCTCGTGCAAGGTTTTGTGCCTGCATTTCGATACGAACATTTTCATTAATTCTCGGGTTATCCTCAATGAGTGTGAGGGCAATTTTCTTTTCTCTACGGAACTGTTTCAGCGTTTCGGTGCAGTCGTCACGCTTGGATAATAGTTCCTTTCGCTTATCCTCATCGGTACATCGGCGCAGCTTGTTGTAGATTTTTGTACGGTATTCCGTAACCTCATCAATATACTTTTCTGTTCCTTTGATCAAGCCTTTAACATCCTCAAGCGTGTTTAACTTTTTGTTGGAAAGCAGAGTTATTTGCCGTGAGATTCTATCCAGATGCCGCCACGCTTCACGCATTTCAGGCGATAACGGCTTGCGCTGATTCCACTTCGGCAGCTTACCCATCAAGTAAATATAATGCAGGTATTTGGCATAAAGTCCGCCAATACTTCTCAGTTTTTTGAAGCTGCCACGGAGCACAAATACCCTCGGCTGAAACTGCCGCATTTGCAATCGTTGTTCGTCATATTTCCGTGCATTTTTTAAGCCGTAAAGCTCTTGCTTCCTGATTCTGCGGAGGATTGCATCGTTCGAATAATCGTCACCCAATCGGTACATTCTAACGCACTTCTTACTGTTTTTAGAACGAATCGTCCAATATTTATGCCGAGGATTAATATCAACGACATAGTCCTGATTCATCATCACACGCTTAAAATCTGAGATTCCGTAGCAATGGTCAATGCCGAAATCTATCGCTTCTTTCATCAGATTAAAGGTTGTCGGCTTGTCGTTTTTCTCAGCAAAATAAATGCTTCTCGGCGTTTTGCCCGACGGATTTTTGATTACCGTCAGCCGGTGTTCGGCACAAAGCTCGTCTGACAACGCACGGAATTCCCAATACGCTCCCTCGTTGCAGTCAAACTTTTTGCCACTCCACATATTCACGCTATTTACGACGAAATGATTATGAAGTGTACCTGTATTCAGGTGAGTTGCAACTAAAACCTGATAATCGTTTCCCCACATTTTCTTCGCCAACTCTATGCCGATTTTGTGGCAAAGCTCCGGCGTAATCTCTCCTGTTTTGAAGCTCTGATAAGCGTGATAAGCAACATTTCCCGATGCTTTCCCAAAGCGTTCCTGAACGGCTTTCATCTCATCAAAGGCAGTTTCAGCATTACAATTCACGCCTGTTACATAGCAACGGTTTTCTGTTTTTGCTTCATTTTCTGCGTAATGGATTGCATTTTTTAAATCGGAATCAACCGTCTTTTCGGGATTGGCAGCGTAGTTCAATACACGCTCAACACTGTCCTTAATCGCCCAAATTTTCGTTGTCGCCACTGCTGTCAGCATCCTCCTTTTCATGATAGGCAGAAAGAATTTTACGCTTGATTTCCTTCAGCCTTATCTCAATATACCGACAGTCAAGCGTTGAAAAATCTCTCAGCAAATCGCTAATATTTGAATATGCTTCATAAAGCTTTGCGCTTGGTTTTTCGGTCAGATTTTTATTCAAACCGACCTTTCTTAGATACTCTGAGAGAGAAATCCCACAGCGTTTTGCAGCTCTTGTCAAACGCTTTTTCTCGCCCTCGGTCACTCTCACATTGATGTTAAAATTTCGTTTTCTCATTCTAAAAATCTCCTTTCAAATTGGGGTTACAGGGGCAGTTGCCCCTTTCGGCTTTTCAGCCGTCGGTTTTGGCAACACAAAACCTATGCTCGCTACACCGTAGGACTGTCGCCCTGTGTAGAGCCGTGTATCCACTATTCGTTTTTAAACACCTCAACCTTTGCAAGATAAATTTTCTCTCGACCGCTTTCACGATAGTAAAGTTTAAGTTGTGTTCCGATTCCCATTTCATAAAAGCCAAGATACTTTTGCCACCAGAATACAGGCGTAATTATTTTTCTGTCATCGCTGAGCCGAAGAAAAATTCTGAGCATTCCGCTTTTCGCTTCTGCTTTCATTTCAAGCGTTCCTGTGAAATCGCCCACTTCATCCATAAAGCAATAATCCGAGGTGTCAATCATCATTTCTCTCATTTCTGCACAGGTATAGACCTTGTTATTTTCCATTGAGTTTCCTTTCTTGCTTCCCGAAAAGAAACCGATTTTTGTAATCATAAGTTTATCTATAAGGTAAGAATCTACTTCTTCTCGGTAAGTATTTTTTTATTTATATATTTATCTATCTATATTTAGAAGCTAAACGGAGCAAAGCTTTTATATTTTCCGTACTGCCAAAGTTTACTTTCCTGACAGGCAATCCTGCTCGACGCTGTGCCGTCAGCCTTGCGGCTGCGCTCGCTCTGTTAAGAGGTCTTGGCGGTTTATACTTCACTTGGCAGCTATTCAATTTTAATTTTGATTTTGATTATCATCTTCCTTAGAATTGTATTGAGAGGACTTTAAAAATGCCCTTTCACTTGTATGGACAAACTCAGCCTTTTTGAGGGGGTGTTTTTCAAAAAAATCACTGAATTTTTTAATCAATGTTTTTAGAAGAGCATCTTAATCTGCTAAGTATATACAAGGTGATGCAGAAAACTAAAAAGCGGTTAAATTCCCCCTCACTTATTTGGACAAACCATACCCTTTTGTCAGGGTACTTTTGAAAAAATTTTTTATTTTAGCGTTATTAAAACAGCGTTCGGGCTTTTTCAAAAATTAATAAAAATTTGCCTCTCTACTTATTTGGAGCAGGAAAGCCTGAAATTCAACCCTACTTCATAAAATTTTTATTCGTAAGTTTTGTAACGGAAGATTGAATTTGTAATTTTAGTAGAATTCAAAAAAATAACACCTGCCCGACGGCAAGTGCTGATTCCAATGCTTAATACAGTTGTAAACACAACTAACACAACTGAAAGCGATAGCAATGCCACGTGAATCTAATTTAGAAATACTTTTGTTACTTTCAAGATCGCTGTCATCCTGAGCGTCAGCGAAGTATCTTCTTTCTAGGCTATATTACACCTTATAGGTTTAATTAATGGGGAACAGGGCACTGTAAGATTCTTCGGCAAGCCTTAGAATGACAACATTTTAACCTTTGTTTCAATTTGATGACAGAATTAGATTTACGTGATAGCAATGCATTTAAAGGTTGATTAGACTACTCAAATATGTTAGAATGATATAATAAACTTGCAAGAAGTGACAGCAATGGATAATCATACTCCTGAACAACGCCGAAAAAATATGCAGGCTGTAAAAAATAAAGGCTCAAAAATCGAAACGATGCTGCAAAAGGAACTGTGGCACAGAGGTTTAAGATACAGAAAAAATGCAAAAAATATTTATGGACAACCTGATATCGTATTTATCGGCAAAAAAATAGCTGTATTTTGTGACAGCGAATTTTTCCATGGATTTGATTGGGAGAATAAAAATTTAGAAATCAAATCCAATCGTGATTTTTGGATACCAAAGATTGAAAAAAACATACAAAGAGATCAGGAAGTAAACGAGAAACTCTCTGCCGAAGGTTGGATTGTACTGAGATTTTGGGGTCATCAAATTAAGAAGAATTTATTACAATGCGCGGATGAAATTGAACAAGCTGTAAGGAGTCGTATATGAAGTGGTCGTTTTTTCCAAGGAACAAAAGAATACTGGATCAGTTGTTAAATGTAATTACCGCTTTTGCTGACAATGATCAAAAAATAAAATCTGATACAAATACACTTGTCAGTGATGAAGTTTTAAAGGCTGTATCTGAAAGCCTTGAAAATATAGGATATACTGTTGAAAAAAGCAAAAAAGATAAAGATAAGATTAAGATTCCAGTTTTATACGGAGAGTGTGGAAAACCTTCACTGAATTTTGAGGCTGATGCATTTAATTACGAACACAATATTGTGATTGAAGTTGAAGCCGGTCGAGCAGTTACCAATTATCAGTTCTTAAAAGATTTTTTTGAGGCTTGCTGTATGGATAGTGCAGAGTACTTATGTATTGCGGTAAGATTGCAATACAAGACAAGTGCCGATTATAAAAAAGTTTGCGACTTTTTTGATGCTATGTATGCAAGTAATAAATTTAATGTTCCGTTAAAAGGAATTCTCATCATAGGTTATTGATTGGAGTTTTGAATATGGTTTATAAATCTATAGATTTGTTTGCTGGCATAGGCGGTATCAGATTAGGCTTTGACCGTGCTTTTAAGGATGATATAGAAACAGTTTTTGTCAGTGAGTGGGACGAAAAAGCGCAAGAGACCTACCGGGCAAATTTTACCGATAGTTTCGGAATTGCCGGAGATATCACAAAGATACTGGAAAGTGAAATACCGACATTTGATATTTGTCTTGCTGGATTTCCCTGTCAGGCATTCAGTATGGCGGGTAAAAAACAGGGCTTTGATGATGATTATAAAGGCACTTGCAGAGGGACTCTGTTTCTTGATGTAGCTCGTATTTGCGATTATCATAAACCAAAGGTTATTTTCTGTGAAAATGTTAAAGGGCTAACCATACACGACAGAGGACGTACCTATAAAATCATTAGAAAGACTTTTGAAGATTTAGGATATAAGGTTTTTGATAAAATTCTCAACAGCAGAGATTTTGGTGTACCTCAAAACAGAGAACGAATTTATCTTGTAGCGTTTCGTAATGATATTGCTCCTAAAGAGTTTATTTTCCCCGAAGCAACAGATAGCTCAAAAATTTTGTGGGATGTGCGAGAAGAAGAAGCAGTTCCTGCAAAATACTATCTGAGCAACACCTATATGGACACTCTCATTGCCCATAAAAAACGTCACGAATCTAAAGGGAATGGGTTTGGATATGAAATCCGGGATTGGAATGATGTTGCAGGTGCTATTGTATGCGGCGGAATGGGCAGAGAAAGAAATCTTGTTGTAGATAACCGACAGAAAAAGCTTATCCCTACCACACATATCAAAGGTGAAATCAATCCTTATGGAATAAGGAAAATGACACCTCGTGAATGGGCAAGATTACAAGGTTATCCGGATAGTTTTGTTTTGCCTTTGGCAGATACACATTTATACAAACAACTCGGAAACAGTGTTACGGTACCGGTCATTCAAGCTATAGCAGAAAAAATTAAGGAGATTCTCGACATGTCAGATGGGAATATTACACCAAAGTTATCTGGTAATAAAGGTGAATGGTCGGAAATATATGTGTTCTTAAGATTATTGGAAATAGGAAAGCTTTATGCTGCCGACGCGGACCTTAACAAAATGGATGATGTGTTCTATAATATTATCAAAATCATTCGTCAGGAAAACATAGGCAAACTGGAGTTTAGAGTAAATCAAAACGCCGGAACTATATCGATAATAAACACAACGGATAACAGTACTATCGGAACAATGCCAATTGAAGAATTCAAATCAGCTGCCGATAGATTGTACACGGAAATTACCAAATTACAAAGAAATACAAAAGGTGCTTTTTCGCTTAAAGATACCGAAGAATTTTTGGATAGCTTGGGCGTTTCTACCCTTAAGGCTCCTTCCGAAGACAAAGCGGATATCAGAATTAAAATACACGATATAAACACCGGTATTGAATCTGTACAAGGATTTAGTATTAAATCAAGGCTTGGAGGACCGTCTACCCTTATTAACGCCGGAAAAACAACGAACTTCATCTATGAAGTAACCGGTCCGATTAATGACAGCATAATGAATGAATTTAATACCTGCTCAAAGAAATTTAAACCAAGATTTGATGTGCTCCGTAATCACGATTGCGATATCAAGTATTTAGGTATGGAAAACTCCGTTTTTGAAGGCAATTTAATGCTGATTGATGGAGATTTACCCAAAATTTGCGGATATATGCTAAAGAGTTATTACAGCACAGGGTTAAATAAAGTAATTGATTCATTAAACAATATAACTGAAAATAATCCACTTAATTATAACCTTTCAAACGGCCATCCGTTTTATTCTTATAAATTCAAAAGATTACTTTCTGAATGTGCCCTCGGAATGCTTCCTGCAAAAACATGGGATGGAATTGCAGACGCAACAGGTGGATACATAATTGTCCGAGAAGATGGCGAAGTTTTATGTTATCATCTTTTCAACCACAATGAATTTGAGAACTATCTGCTTCAAAATACAAAGTTTGAGACAGCAAGCACAAGTCGTCATCAATTTGGCTCAATTTATGAGGAAAATGGAAAGTATTACCTTAAACTAAATCTTCAAATTAGATTTATAAAGTAATCATGAAAGTCGGTAGTTTATTTGCGGGTATCGGCGGGATAGACCTAGGATTTCAACAAGCGGGATTTGACGTGCTGTGGGCAAATGAGATTGACAAAAACGCCTGTAAAACTTACAGACTGAATTTTCCCGATACAACATTGTTTGAGTGTGATATACGTAATCTTGATGCTTCCTTGGTTCCAAAAGTTGACATTATTTCAGCAGGTTTTCCCTGTCAGCCGTTCTCAGTATGCGGTAAACAAAAAGGTTTTGAAGATAATCGCGGCAATTTATTTTTTGAGATAATGCGTATTGCCGATGTTATTAATCCTCAAATCATCTTTTTGGAAAACGTTAAAAATCTTGTTAACCACGACAACGGGCGTACCTTTAATGTAATTCACAACGAATTAGTTACAAGAGGTTATTATATACGTTATTTGGTTGCCGATGCTTGTGATTACGGCATTCCGCAGCACCGTACAAGAACTTATTTGCTTGCCTTTCGTGATATTGTGCAATGTGAAGCATACCGCTTTCCTGAAAAAACAGAACTGAAGCAAGGCGTGTTTGATATTATTAATAAATCCGCTACAGTTGACTGCAGTTTTTATCTATCCGAAAACTCGCTGAAATATTCTAAAATGATGAATGCTATCAAAGACGACAACCAAATCTATCGCTTCTCAGACTACGGTATTCAATCCGGTAAGGATGGAATTTGCTTCACATTAAAAGCAAATATGGGCACTTGGTACGACCGTATACCCATAATAAAAGATGATTACGGAATCCGCAAAATAACGCCTTACGAATGTTTGGCATTGATGGGATTCCCTAAAGATTTTAAGATTGCCGATATTCCGCTGAAAAACGCTTATAAGCACATTGGAAATTCTGTTTGTGTGCCGATAATACAACAAATTGCAGATAGTATTAAAACATAGTCTTTTAAAGAAAACTAATATAACTATAAAAAATGCGAAGTGGTTAAAATTACCAACTTCGCATTTTTGATTAATTTAATAATACTTATTGTAACAATGAGATATTATTTTTGAAATATTCTTCAGAATAAATCTATAGCTATTTCAAATAGTACACATACTCCTATAAATTTTTTATCTACTATTGAAAACAGGATTTAAAACTCTGTATACATCAGAATCGTCAAGGCTATCAACTAATAGATTAATTAGTGTAGTTTTTACTGTATTTTCATCGTCACCGGAGGTTCCCATACATTTGTTAACAAAGACATCAAATTGCAATTTTGATTTTTTTCGTACGCTATTTGCATTACACGCTTGATATTCAGCACTTCTTAAAATACTATTGATTTCAGAATGAAAATGTGTTCTGAAGTTATTTCTTAGGTTTTCGTCATCTCCTGAAAGAGCCTGAATAAAAAACACTTCCGGTGTTACTGATAAATCTCTTATATAGAAATTATTACTTGTATTGTGTAGCAGCTCCGAAAAACGAGGCTTGTGTTCCAAATCTTCGAAAGCATCACTATCTACAAAAGCAAAAACCTTTGATTTTCCGAATAGTTGATTCTTTGTTAGTACAGCCAGCCTTGCTGTCTCATAAAAGCCGCCGACGGGAACTATGGATATTAATGCAGAAGAATGTTGTTTAGCCAGTAATAAGTATCTTGCAACCAATCTTTTCAAAAAGAATCTAGCCATCTCATCTTCTACAAAAAAGATGTAATCAAATATATTAGAATCCTCATAATCAATTCTTCCGAGAGCTCTTGCAGGATAACACGGTGTTACAGCTGAAACATTTCCGTCAGTATCTGATTCTAAAAGAATAACTTCATTCGGTTTTGTTGCTTTTATCATTGTTGGTGAATGGGTTGAAATAAATACCATTAAATCCTTTTCATCGGCTTTTTCTTTTAAATATTCCAGAAGATTCACTTGTACTCTTGGATGTAAAGCCATCTCCGCTTCGTCTAATAAAACCAATGCACCATTTTCTGCAGCATCTATTTTTTCGATCAATCTGAGTATTGCAATTTCTCCGGTACTAAAACGTTTTTCCGTATAATACTTTCTTCCATCTTTTATTATATTAAAGTAGGACGGAGTGCGGCCTCTTCCGTGTGTTACTTTCAGCTTTTTTAGATTAGTATACTTATTAGTTTCAAAGATTCTATTTAAAGTTTGGACTATTACCGAATTAGCCGATTGTACAGTTCCACGTTCTATCTCTTCTGCAGTGGCATCAATTCGTTTTGAATCCGCTTTAATGAAAATAGAACCGGTAAATCCGTATGTACTTAGTAATTGTGCATTATTCTTTCTGGGAGTTGAAGCCCATTTAGACCGTCTTTTCCTAAAAATAACACAAGTATCATCCACATCGTATCTAATTGAAGCGCTTTGGTACTCATCAAATCCCATAATATTTTTGGGTTGTGAAAATCCTCTTGCAAAAGCATACGAATTACATATTCTATCCATACAAGTTAGTAAGGTTGTTTTTCCTGTTCCGTTAGAGCCTACAAGTAAGTAGACCGCTTTCTTTTCTGGAAACTTAAAACTAAAATCTCGTATTCCCTTGGTATTTTTTATCGTTATACTTTTCATATTATTCCTCCGATTATTGTAGAAGAGTGAACTTATATGTCAATTATATCAAATCATCGGAAAGAAGCAATAGTATTTTAAATATATTTGTGCTAAAAAACTGATGCAATCCAAATGCGATTACATCAGACTTTATCTTATCTATAAATCAGTTCGACTTTTACAACCTCTCTCGCTCGTTGAGCGGCATTGTTCATCTTACGTACCCACAGCATTTGGTTGGTGGCTTTCAGCTGCTCTGTGCAGCCATCTTGCTCTGCAAAGCGCTTTACAAGTTGCATATACATCTCTTCTGCCTGTTCGTCAATATCTGCGATATAATCATTGAGCTTGCATTTTGTGAGCAGGTTGATGTAGCGAATTTTGTGATTTCTTTCGATATAGCGTAGGTGTTGCTTGCCCCATAATCCGATAGGACGGCTATCCTGTACCGGTAGTTTTAGGTTTGGCAGCAAATAATCTCCTTGCATTGTGTATGTAATCTTCATTTTCAGACCTCCTTAACCTTGATTTTCTTCATTTTGGATCTTGTGAATTTGACAAGCAGCTCATCAACTACATCGGTGTACTTTCCCTGAAAAATCAGACGGTTTCTTTGTTCAATCAGACTACTGATAACTGCTCGGTGTTCCTCGTTTGTCAGGCAAAGATGGTATTTATCCCTCATTGTTGACCTCCTTGAGAAAATCGTCATAAGGCGTTGTATTATCTACAAAGGTGTCATAGATAAACCTTGCACCAAGTCTAAAACCGACAATAAAGCTGTCAAGCTCAGATTCACCTAAGACAATACCGGATGCATTCACAAAAGATAGAAAAGTTTTCTTATCATCGCCCTTTAGTCTTTCGGTCAGTATTTCTTCTGAATTGGACATAATCATTATTTGCTTCTGCAAATAGCTGTCTTTCTTGAAACCACGAGCCTGCGGATCAATATTGCCGTAGAATAGTTCTTCAATGGTGTTTTTCATAGTAAAATCTCCGATTCTTTAATTGAAATCAGCGGACTTTCTTCTACCGTTTTTATACCAATTATTATACCCAAGTGATTTTACATTTGCTTTCAAAGCGTTATGCAGAGGTATATGATTTACAAGGATACGCAGTATTTATCGCACTTTGTAATATCGCATTAACTTGTGTAAGGAAATATGATTTCAAATATTCCCTTCAAGTCCTTCTGCCCCTGCAAAAGGAAACGGTCTAAGTAAAGACCGTTTTTTATTTAAAAGAATTTTCAAAAATCCCTTGCAATCTCATATTAATGGTGTTATAATTAAATACAATAAGTATTGTAAAGTAAGGAGTGGGAAGTGAGCCCACTCCTTTCTGTTTGCAACGGGCGGATTAAAGCGTTTGATTTTAGCTTATTTTTAGCTTAATCCGCACCAATAACTTGCAACTGCGTTATGCTTTGTTGCAAATGCTCATAAGGAGGTATTTATGGCAAAGAAAAAAGGCGGCCTTACCGTTAGCAAGGTGTGGGAGCTTTGCGAGCCTATTGTTGAAGGCTTTGGACTTTCACTTTGGGATGTACGCTATGTTAAAGAGGGCGCTGACTGGTTTTTAAGAGTTTATATCGACAAGCCTGAGGGTATTGATATTACCGACTGCGAAAATGTTTCTCGTGCGATTGACAAGCCGCTCGATGAACTTGACCCTATCGAGAGTGCGTATTGCCTCGAGGTATGCTCTCCGGGGCTTGAGCGTGAGCTTGTGCGTGATGAGCATTTTGAGCAGTTCATCGGCGCTGACATTAAGGTTAAAATGCTCCGCCCGATTGAGGGCATTGGCAGAGAATTTGGCGGCGTGCTTGACGCCTATCAAAACGGCGAGGTTACCATCTCTGACCATGACGGCGAGAACCATATAACAATCAACAAAAAAGATGCGTCTTGGATTAAACTTGACGACTTTGATATGTAATTTCAGTTTATTAAATAATTTAAGATAAGAGAAAAGGATGATCAGAAAAATGAATACTAAGGAACTTTTTGCTGCTCTTGAAATGCTCGAAAAAGAAAAAGGCATTCCAATGGACTATATGATTGAAAACATCGAAAAAGGTATTGAAGTTGCCTGCAAAAATTATTACGGCGGTAATGACGAAGTGGTTTTCAAAATTCTTCCGGACAGAAATATCTTTGATGTAAGACTTAAGAAAACTGTTGTTGAAGAAGTTTTTGACCCTGATTACGAGATTTCGCTTGAGGACGCACAGAAGATTCTTAAGAGAAAAGCAATCAATATTGACGATAAGGTTGCTATTCCGCTTGACCCTAAGGATTTGGGCAGAATCGCTATCGGCGCTGCAAGAAATACTATTCGTCAGGGTATTCGTACAGGCGAAAAAGGTCAGACACTCTCAGAGTTCAAGAGCAAGCTCGGCGAGCTTGTTACAGCTACTGTTGAGAGAATCGACCCTAAGAGCGGTGCTGCCGTTATCAGAATTGGCAAAAGCGAGGCTATGCTCCCTAAGAGCGAGCAGATTGGCCACGATGACCTTAAAGAGGGCGACCACATTAAGGTTTACATTGCAGATGTAAAGACAAGCGAAAAAGGTCCTCGTGCTATTATTTCAAGATCTCACCAAGACCTTGTTAAAAGACTTTTTGAGCAGGAAGTACCTGAAATTTTTGACGGCGTTGTTGAGATTAAGTCAATCACTCGTGAGGCAGGCTCAAGAACTAAAATGGCTGTTGTCAGCAACAATCCTGATATTGATGCAGTAGGCGCTTGTATCGGTACAAAGGGCGCTCGTGTAAACAGCATTGTTGATGAGCTTGGCGGCGAGAAGATTGATATTATCGAGTACAGCGATGACCCACAGAAGTACATTTCTGCCGCACTTTCTCCGGCAAAGGTGCTCAATGTTGAGATTACCGACCTTGAGGGCAAGCAGTGCAGAGTAACTGTTCCTGACGGTCAGCTTTCACTTGCTATCGGCAACAAGGGTCAGAACGCACGCCTTGCGGCAAGACTTACAGGCTGGAAGATTGACATTCGCCCTGAAAGCGGTTTCTTTGGCGAGGACGAAGAGGACGAAAAACTCGAGGTTGCAGATGATACAACAGTTGAAGATACACTTGAGCTTGACGATACAGCAGAAGAGAATACAGAGGCACTCGACCTTGACGGCGAGAAAACTGCCGAGGCTGATGTTGAGGCTGACGAGAATACAAACGAAGAATAATTTTATATAAAATATAAATATATAAATGCAGGGAGGGATTTTATGACACAGAAAAAACAGCCGCTTAGAAAATGCACAGGTTGTGGCGAAATGAAAGAAAAGCGTGAGCTTATCAGAGTAGTAAAAGCTCCCGATACCAAGGACGAGAACGGCAATTTAACCGCAAAGGGCGAGATAAGTCTTGACCTTACGGGTAAAAAGTCGGGAAGAGGAGCGTATATTTGTCACGACATAAAATGTTTTGAAAAAGCGAGAAAGGCAAGACGCTTTGAAAGAGCGTTTTCCTGCAAAATCCCCGATGAGGTTTATGAACAGCTTGAAAACAGCTTGAAAGCGGACAGCTAAGGGAGGCAATCGTATATGAATGACAGAATATTGTCTTTGCTCGGATTGTGCCGTCGTGCAGGAAAGCTGGTAATCGGAGCTGACCCCTGCATTGACTCAATGGCAAAGAGCAAGGCAAAACTTATAATATATGCAAACGATTTTTCACAAAACAGCTTAAAGCCTGTTTTACTGCAGGCGCATAAGCAAAGTGTGCGTGTGCTTGAGGTAAACAGAACTAAAGATGAAATCAGTTTTTCACTCGGCAAGCTTTGCGGAGTGCTGTCAGTGGAGGACAAAGGTTTTGCAGATAAGCTTGCTATGCTTATTGAAGGTGAACAGAGAGGAGAATAATATGATAAAATACAAAGTAAGAGATGTTGCCAAGGATTTGGGCGTTAGTGTAAAGGAAATTTCAGATATTCTTGAGAAGAATTGCGGTGTAACAAAAAAGGCTATGGCTACTCTTGAGGAGAGCGAGCTTAATATTGTTTTTGACGCAGTAACTCAGAAGAACAATGTGGCTAATCTTGATAAATATTTTGCGTCAAGAAATAAAACCGCAGAGCCTGCAAAGGCAGAGGTTAAAGCTGAGAAAAAGGCTAATAATAAGGATAACGGCAAGGACAATAAGGGCAGAGATAACAAGAACGGCAAGAAAAATGACCGTAAGCCTGAGAATAAAGATAACAGAGCAGAGGGTAAAAAGCAGGGCAAGCCGCAGGATAAGCCTGCAAAGCAGACTAAGGCTGAAACAAAGCCGGAGGCAAAGCCTGTTGAGGTTACAAGTGAGGAAGAAACCTCAACCCGTAAGCGCAGAATAATTGATACTCGTGCTATTAATGTTGATGTTGAGCGTTACAACCAAAAATACGATGACCTTGCAAACGCATCTTCAAAGATGAGAAGTACAGACAACACTGTTAAAAAGCAGAAGTTTACTAACCGTTCTCAAAAGCAGAAGGGCAGAAGACAGGGCAAGAGAGAAACCGAGCAGGAGCGTTTAAAGCGTATTGCGCTTGAGCGTAAGCAAAAGCAGATGACAATTCAGATTCCTGACGAAATCGTAGTACAGGAGCTTGCTTTAAGACTTAAGGCTACTGTTGCCGAGGTTGTTAAAAAGGCATTCCTTATGGGTACAATGGTAACAGCAACCGACACAATCGACTTTGATACAGCCTCACTTATCGCTATGGAGTTCCACGCTAAGGTTGAGAAAGAGGTTGTTGTTACAATCGAAGAGAGAATTATTGATGACAGCGAAGATGACGATACAAATCTCGTAGAGAGAGCACCTGTTGTGGTTGTAATGGGTCATGTTGACCATGGTAAAACTTCAATTCTTGACGCTATCCGTCATGCAAATGTTACAGCAGGCGAGGCAGGCGGTATTACTCAGCACATTGGTGCTTACAGAGTAGAAATTAACGGCAAGCCTATCACTTTCCTTGATACCCCCGGTCATGAGGCTTTCACTACTATGAGAGCAAGAGGTGCGCAGGTAACAGATATTGCAATCCTTGTTGTTGCTGCCGATGACGGTATTATGCCGCAGACAGTAGAGGCTATCAACCATGCTAAAGCCGCAGGCGTATCTGTAATTGTTGCTATCAACAAAATGGATAAGGTCGGCGCAAATCCTGAGAATGTAAAGCAGCAGCTCACAGAGTATGAGCTCGTTCCTGAGGAGTGGGGCGGCGATACACCATGTATTCCTGTATCTGCAAAGACAAAGGAAGGCCTTGACGACCTCCTCGAAATGGTAACACTTATTGCAGAGATGAAAGAGCTTAAGGCTAACCCTGACAGAGCCGCAAAGGGTACTGTTATTGAGGCTCGCCTTGATAAGGGCAGAGGCCCGATTGCAACCGTACTTGTGCAGAACGGTACACTTCATCAGGGTGACATCGTTATCGCAGGTACTTGCGTTGGCAGAGTAAGAGTAATGGTAAATGATAAGGGCGAGAGAGTAAAAGAGGCAGGCCCGTCAGTTCCTGTTGAAATTACAGGTCTTGCAGAAGTTCCGCAGGGCGGAGATGTTTTCAATGCCGTTTCAGACGAAAGACTTGCAAGAGAGCTTGTTGAGCAGAGAAAGTCAGCTCAGAAAGAGGAGCAGTTCAAGGCTCAGACTAAGGTTACACTCGACAACCTCTTTGACCAGATGAAGTTAGGCGAGGTTAAGGAATTACAGATTATCGTTAAAGCCGATGTTCAGGGTTCTGTTGAGGCTGTAAAGCAGTCGCTCGAAAAACTCTCTAATGACGAGGTAAGAGTAAATGTAATTCACGGCGGCGTTGGTGCAATCAACGAGTCAGATGTTATGCTCGCCGAGGCGTCAAACGCAATTATCGTAGGCTTTAATGTTCGTCCGGACAGCGTTGCGGCTGCAAATGCCGAGAGTGCAGGCGTTGATATGCGTCTTTACAGAATTATCTACGATTGCATTGAGGAGATAGAGGCTGCTATGAAGGGTATGCTCGCTCCTAAGACAAGAGAGGTAGTTCTCGGTACAGCAGAGTGCAGAAATGTTATCAAGATTAAGTCGGTCGGCACAATTTCAGGTTCTTATGTAAAGAGCGGTAAGATTGTCAGAAACGCAGGCGTTAGAGTTATTCGTGACGGCATTGTAATCGCCGAGGATACTATCGCATCATTACAGCGTTTTAAGGATGCCGTTAAGGAAGTAAACGAGGGTTACGAGTGCGGTATCGGTCTTGAGCGCTTTAACGATATTAAAGAGGGCGATATGTTCGAGGCTTACACAATCGAGGAGTATCGTGATTAATAAGTAATCAGTGGTTAGTGGGCAGAGTAAGTATTTGCTTTGCCACTAATCATATTATAGGATTGACTAAGGCATAAGCTGATTTTTTATTAAATTACAGCATTAGTTAATCGACCACAACCCTATAATCTGTAATGAAATTCAGAATAATTATGAATTATGAATTACGCATTATGAATTATATTTGGAGGATATTATGGCAGGGCATAGATTAGAACGCACTACCGAGGATATAAAGCGTGAGCTTACAGCTATTTTTCGTGAGCTTAAAGACCCTCGTGTGCAGCAGGCTTTTATATCAATCATTCGTGTTGATGTTACTAATGACCTTTCTTATTGTACGGTTTATGTAAGCGCTATGGAGGGGCTTGATCGTGCTAACGAGGCTGTTAAGGGACTTAAATCCGCAGCAGGCTTTATTCGCCGAGAGCTTTCGCACCGCCTCAAGCTCAGATATGTGCCGCAGCTTATTTTTAAGGCTACCGACAGCATTGAGTACAGCGCAAACATCAGCAGAATTTTAAACGATTTAGACATTCCCGATGATGAGGTGGACGAAGATGAATCTGTATGATATTTCCGTTTTCCTCAGGGAGCATAATAATTACGAAATTTTAACCCATAACTACCCTGACGGCGACACCCTCGGCAGTGGTTATGCGCTTTGCCTTGCTCTCCAACAGCTTGGCAAAAATGCAAGGGTAATTACCGCAAATCTGCCCGAAAAATTCAAGTACCTTACAGACGGAATAGAGGAGCAGTCCTTTACCGCCGACTACATTATAAGTACAGATGTTGCGGCAGACAGCCTTTTAGCGCCGAATATGGAAAAGTATCTCGGCAAAATTGACATTTGCATTGACCACCATGGCTCTAATTCCGTTACCGCTAAGGAGAAATTTGTCGATAAATACGCAGCGGCAAACTGCGAAATTATCTATAAACTTCTTATGCGTATGGGCGTAAACTTTACAAAGCAGATTGTAAATTGCCTTTATACGGGTATTTCTACCGATACGGGCTGTTTCCGCTACACAAACACTACCGCCGATACCTTTAGGATTGCCGCAAGCCTTGTGGAACTCGGCTGCAACTCGGCATATATCAACAAGGTTATGTTTGAAACAAAGTCAAAAGAAAAAATTATGCTTGAGCGGGAGGTTTATGATACCATTACCTATTGCGCAAATGAAAAGTGCGCCATTGTGTGGGTTACTCTCGATATGCTCAAAAGCCTTAACATCGGCGAGGATGAAATAGAGGGACTTGCCTCTATTCCTCGTCAAATTGAGGGTGTATTGATAGGCATTACTATGAAAGAAAAAGAGGGCGGATTTTTCAAAATTTCCGTTCGTACCAACGGCGATATTGACGCCGCAAAGTTCTGCTCAAAGTTTGGCGGCGGCGGACATAAGGCGGCGGCAGGATGTTCAATAAACGGCAGTCTTGAAGATGTGCGCAGTCAGCTTATAAAAGCAGCGGAAGAAACTTTATGAACGGTGTAATAATTATAAACAAGCCGCAGGAATTTACTTCCTTTGATGTGGTGGCAGTGGTGCGCAGACTTACAGGTCAGCGCAAAATAGGGCATACGGGTACGCTTGACCCTAATGCAACCGGTGTGTTGCCGATACTTTTCGGCAATGCAACAAAGGCGCAGGACATTGTGCCGAACCACGACAAGGCATATACTGCAAAATTCCGCTTAGGAATTATAACCGATACCCTCGACATATGGGGAAAGGTGATTTCTGAAAGCGGAAAAACCGCAGTAAAAGAGGATGTTTTGAAAGCACTCGACAATTTCAGAGGAGAAATTGAACAGCTGCCGCCTATGTATTCGGCAATCAAGGTGAACGGTCAAAGGCTCTATGACCTTGCAAGACAGGGCAAAGAGGTTGAACGAAAGTCAAGAAAGGTTACGATATACAGCCTTGAATTAGAGGACTTTGACGAAGAAACGCAGAGTGGAACACTGAGCATAAGCTGTTCAAAGGGAACATATATCCGCACAATAATTGACGATTTAGGCAAAGCACTCGGTACAGGTGCAGTGATGACGGCTTTGTGCCGAACCTCTGCCTGCGGATATAATCTTGCTGACAGCATAACGCTTGAAAATGCAAGAGAATTAGCAGAAAAAGGCGAAATCTCGGAGCATATTATGCAGACAGAAAGCCTTTTTGAAAGCTACCGCAAAATCTATGTGTCTGACGCTCAGGCAAAACGATTTTCAAACGGCGGCGAGCTTGATATGGCAAGAACCGCACTTGCAAAGTCCAAAGCGCAAGATAAGGAAATAATCAGAGTCAGCGACAGACAAGGCAAATTTTTAGGACTTGGCGTAGCCGATAACGAAAGCAATCAGTTAAAGATTTTTAAATTGTTTTTAAGCTGATTTTTAACATTTTACTATAATAATGTTAAAAAGTTTAAAATACTTTCGGTCGGGCAACAAAGTAAAGCAAAAGTTAAACTTTCTGTCACGAATATAAAAGTTTGGTCAACCTTTTTAAAGGTTGTGGGTAAAGCCCACAAAATAATAAAATGCACTGATTTTCCATAAAAAACAAACGGTTGCAATTATATTGTAGAATAACTAAACTTTAGATTAATCAAGATTTTAAGACAAAATAAAAGTCAAGACTAATGAGTGGCAGAAAGTAAGACAGTTATACTTGAATATCAGTAGAGAAAAGATGTTTTAAAGGATGTAAAAGTCTTTGTGTGTGGCTAATTTGCCTTTGAAAAGTGGCAAATTAGTAGTTTGGTAGCGTGGCTTTCCCTTTGTTGCTATCGTATTTAAAGGTTTACACCGTTGTGTTCCAGCCGCCAAACAGCAAGCCGTTTGGCTATTAAAATTTGCGATAATTTTAAATTTATAAAGCCATACTTTGATGGCTAAACCATAATTCACCTCAACTTTTGACAAATGACCACTTATTATTACACTAAAATTTACCGAACGGAGAATAACTATGGAAGATATTAAACTTTGTCCATTTTGCGAAAGTCCTATGCTCATCGTAGATGACGGAAAAAACAACGGCAAACCGTACTACGAATGTTCAACCTGCGGACTTCGTTTTCAAATAAAAGGCTTTGACGAAAAACCTGTGGAGATTAAGGAATGAAAATTACAGTAGTCAACGGTCAGAGCCATAAAGGCTCTACATATCACATCGGCAAAATGCTTGCTGATAAACTTGGCGGCAAAGTTACAGAGTTCTTTTTGCCAAAGGATTTCAGTGATATGTGCATTGGCTGTACCGCCTGCATTTTAAAAAGCGAACAGCTTTGCCCACATTATCAAAGGCTTGAAAAGCTCACAAATGCTATTGATGAGGCAGATGTTCTTATTTTTACAAGTCCTGTTTATGTTTATCATGTAACAGGCGCTATGAAGAGCTTTCTTGACCATTACGGCTACCGCTGGATGGTGCACCGTCCTGAAAAGAAGATGTTTTCAAAGCAGGCAGTTTGTATTTCTACCGCAGCCGGAGCGGGTACAAAGTCAACGAATAAAGACATCGCAGATAGTCTTTTCTTTTGGGGTGTACCAAAAGTTTACAAATATGGTGTTAATGTTCATGCTATGTCATACAGCAAGATTAGCGATAAGACGAAAGCGGAAATTGACAAAAAGACTACCGCCATCGCCAATAAAATAAAGGCGAAAAACGGCAAGGTGAAGGTCGGAATCAAGACCAAAGCCTTTTTTGAAATTATGCGAATGATTCAGCACAAAAGTGGTTGGAACGAGGCAGATACCGACTATTGGCACAACAAAGGCTGGGACGGCAAAAAACGCCCGTGGAAATAAGGAGCTTACTATGAAAAAATGCTTGATTGTAGTTGATTATCAAGTGGACTTTGTAAACGGAACACTTGGCTTTGATGGAGCTGAAAGACTTGAAAATACAATAGCTCGCAAAATCTCTGAGTATAGGGCAGAGGGTGCAGATGTAATCTTTACTCTCGATACCCACCAAAGCGATTATCTCAAAACCTTTGAGGGCAAAATATTGCCAATCGAACATTGCATTGAATACACAAAAGGTCACGAACTTTATGGCAAAATTAAGTCAATGGTGCAAACAAACGACAAAGTCTTTAAAAAGTGTACCTATGGCAGTGAGGGACTTTTTGATTATCTCAGAAAGTGCGACTACAAGGAAATCGAGCTTTGCGGACTTGTGTCTAATATCTGCGTTATTTCAAATGCCGTTCTCGCTCGAACCGCTTTGCCAAATGCACAATTAATAGTTGACAGCAATGCAACCGCCTCAAACGATGAGTCGCTCAATATTTCTGCACTCAATGTTATGCGTGGACTTGGAATCCGAGTGATCTAATCATTAGTTTTCCTACCGCAATGTTTTGAATGTTAAACTTGTAATAAATTAAATATTAATCTATAAGGCAGGGATGATAATACAGCCCTGCCTTTTGTGTTATGCAAATACGGACACTTAAAATTAGATATAACTGTCTGAATTTTCTTACCAAAAAAATTTCTCGATTTTTTTAAAAAATACTAAAAAACATTTGAATTTTTAAAACAGATGTGATATAATACTAATGTTGTTTATCACAATAATAAAATTTAATCTGCTGATATAGCTCAGGAGGTAGAGTGCGTCCTTGGTAAGGACGAGGTCACGGGTTCAAATCCCGTTATCAGCTCCAAAGCAGAGGTATTATCTAAATTATAGATGATATCTCTTTTTGATTTATAATGAAAATTTAAAACGGGATTTGAAAGCCCGTTAAGAAAACAGTACGGTGTACTGTTTTTAGGGCGTAGAGTTGATGAAAGTATGACTGTGAACAAGCCGCAATAAACGAGGTAGCAAGCCTGAAAAGAACTGCCGCCGTTATCAGCTCCAAGGGAAAGATATTATCCGAATTTGTGGGTAATATCTTTTTTGATTAAAGATGAAATTGTAAAACGGGATTTGAAAGCCCGTTAAGAAAACAGTCCGGTGGACTGTTTTTAGGGCGTAGAGTTGATGAAAGTATGATTGTGAACAAGCCGAAACAAACGAGGTAGCAAGCCTGAAAAGAACTGCCACCGTTATCAGCTCCAAGGAAAAGATATTATCCGAATTTGTGGGTAATATCTTTTTTGATTAAAGATGAAATTGCAAAACGGGATTTGAAAGCCCGTTAAGAAAACAGTACGGTGTACTGTTTTTAGGGCGTAGAGTTGATGAAAGTGTGATTGTGAACAAGCCACAACAAACGAGGTAGCAAGCCTGAAAAGAACTGCCACCGTTATCAGCTCCGTTAAAAAGCATTATTCAAATTTAGGGTAATGCTTTTTTATTTTATAGATTTGATATTGTAAAATAAAAAAATTTTAAATTAGTGCACGAAAATGAGTGTGATTAGTTGTATTATTAGTGAAAGGGGGTTACAAATGAGAAATTCATTCAGTACTGAAAATAAAATTGAAAAAGTAATTGTTAAATATGCGGATATGATATTTCGCATTGCATATCAAAATTTAAAATCAAAAGCTGACGCCGAGGATATTTTTCAAGAGGTTTGTGTTGCTTTGCTTACAAAAAAACCGCCGCTTGATGATGAAGAGCACTTAAAGTATTGGCTTATACGGGTTACTGTAAACAAATGCAATAATTTTCATAAGTCATTTTGGCGCAACAAGATTGAGCCGATTGATAAATATACATACCTTGAGAATTCGCAAACAAAGACTGTAATGGAAGAAATTTGGCAACTTCCTAAGCAGTACAGAAATGTTATTTATCTTTATTATTATGAGGATTATTCGATTTCGGAAATATCCTGTATATTGCACAAAAGCCCGAATACAATAAGCTCGCAGTTGCAAAGGGCAAGGAAAAAACTCGGCAAAATTCTATCCGAAGGAGGACTTTAGTATGCGTAAAAATTTATATACGAAAACAATCAATGATATTAAAATCAGTGAGAATGCAGTTAATTCTGCGATAGAAAATATTTATAGCAAGCAAAGCAATGACAACATTATTGACATTAAGAAAAGTAAAAATAAAAAAGTAAATAAAGTTATTGCAGCTTCTCTTGTTGCGGCAATGCTTGTTTCGGGAGGTGCGTTTGCCCTTTTTTCTCAACCAGCTCAAAATCAAAACGGATTTGTTATTACGGCCGCAGCTGCCGAATTAACTAAAGATAAACCGGTACAGGTTGCCGCTATAGATAGGACTGATAGATATTTTTACGGCTATGAGAGCTATGAGGAAACTTTTAATTTGTTGCTTTCTTGCAAGGGTGATAACATAAGTACAATTACATATAATGCAAAAGGCAATTCATATTTTACTTTTAATACAGATGACAATGAAAAAGTATATTGCGGTAAAGTATTACCGGATTTTGAAAACAAAAATGCCGATGAAACTATGAAAATATATATGAATTCGGGTGCCGATTATTTTTACTCGGGTTTTACCGTTGATTATGATAAGCAGGATGAAAGCGTTAAAGTGGATTCTGACGGAGTTGCTCCTGTTAGTATGAATGTTTATCTTATGGCAAATGACAGTGAAAAAGCGGCTAAAATTTTAAGTAAATATAATGCGTATAGTCTTTATTGCGGTGAAGCCGTGAGCGACAGGGTGAAAGCTGAATACATCGAAAAATACGGTGAGAATTTCGATAAAGAATTTAATCCCGAATATGATGAATCGGATATCATTGATATGTATAACGAGCTTTACTCACAACTTTTTGACGGCATTTCCGTTGATGTAACAGTAAAGTACAATGACGGCACAGAGGAAACACAGACTGTTGACTTTTCGGTTGAGCCTATTACCGAGGAAAATGCAGACGAATATCTCGAAAAAAACGGATATGACGGCACAAACAGCAGCTTGCTCACCTTGATTTGTTCAGTTCCTATGATTACCGCAACATTAAAATAACCGAATAACAGCAAACACAGAATAGAACAAAAAACGACAACTCCATTGTATATAAAAAGCACCCGAACCGTAAAAAGTTCGTGTGCTTTTTTATGCGTGTGAAAGAGTGGGAAAGAATATTCTGTCTTTTTCGATATTCTCCAGCCGGTTGCCGAGATAAAATAACCGATAGTCATTTCCACCGTCAAACACATTATATTTACATATGGTTTTGTTCTCTGTAAGAGGTGTAAAGCCGAGCTTAATTGGTTTAGTATTGCAAGATAATTCGGAAATAATTTTTTGAGCGGAATGTGGCTTTGTTTGCATAACTGACAAACAAAGTATATATTTATAAATAAACCTTAAAATCAGTTTTGCTGTTACTCAACCATTCTTAATAACAACGCATTTGTTATTCCTGGAGGTGAATACAGACTCAAAATTTTCTTTCGGGTACACTACAAGTCCGTTAATCGGGTCGGCAATGGTTACGGTGTCGGCGCTGTATCCAATTAAATCTGCGGCGTGGTCGTCCATACACCAGTCGTATTGTTTGCCGTCTGTGGCCGTCCAGCTTTCAATGTCGCTGCGCTCTACCATTCCTATTGTAACCCATACTACAATAGGGTAGCCTTTGTTGACAAGCTCATAAAGCTCCTGCGGAGTTGAACCTGTAATATCGACAGCCTTCAACTTACTTTTTGCATCCTTAAAATAGTTGTTTGCCGCCGTTACAATCGGCGTTGTGCCGCATACATATCCGTACACACTTGTTGGGTCACCGATAAAATATTGCTCGGGACTTGAGCCGTACAGGTTGCCGTCCTCGCCGTATTCGAGGTCATAAGGAGTGCATGGCAGATACTCGGTAGCCATAGTGTATTTGTCAACATTGCAGCCGCTGTAATTCATAGCCATTGTGAGGGCTGTTATTTCACATCCCGTAGGCAGTTCAGGCTCTTGGTAAATAATGTCAAAGTTTTGAATAACGCAGCTGTCCCTTGAGGCTCTTGATACCGTAGCGTTGCTGTTTTCCTGAAAATCTTTGGCAATGTCTTTCTTGCAGCCGCAGCCTGAAATGACTGCACCAAAACTCAAGGCAGCAAGCATAAAAGCAGCAGTTTTAACTGCTCCGTTCCTTTTCATATAAATAATACCCCATTAACTTCATAAATATATGAAAATTATAGCATAAGTATAGGGAATTTTCAACAAAATAATAATATTTTGGAATTTACTTTTTGAAAAATTTTGTTTTACAGCGTAACAAGACGGAAGTTGTTATTCATCTTCTTTCTGTTTTTTATAATAATAAACAGCTTGAATAATAAATATAATACTTAATATAATTCCGATAATACTTGTTAGCAAATATGACTGAAATGTAATGTGAATATAAAATACTGCTATTACCAAAATCGGCAGCAGCCAAAGAGTTCTTATAAATTTTCTTCTGTAACTCAAATTCCAAAAGAAAAATACAAAACATATGTCTGTTTTTTCTCCGTTTCACAATAATTTTTCTAATAAAAAAGAAATAAAAATAGAAATAAGAAAAGGTATCAATATCAATAAATAACGCATTATCATGCTCCTAATTCAGTGATAGTATGTTTTTCTGTTACTTACCTTAATCATAACTTATATCGCTAAATTAGTATATCTTTTTTGTGTAATGTTTCTGTAAAATAAAACCCAAAGCGCCGTATTACTTTCTGTCCAAGCTGCGGTACTGCACAGTTTATTGGCATAAAGAACGGCAGGCAGCTAAGGATTTAGCTACCTACCAGTTGATTAAGCTTATACTATTTTTTGTATTTTATCAGTGCGACAAACTGGAAGTTACGCTTTTATCGAAAACTATTTTCAATTACTCCAGGTAAACAATCATAAATGGAACATCCCATCTTTTTCTCAAAATATTCTTTAATGCCGAGTGTTACTTTCCATCGCTCAACCGTAGCTGGATGTGTTCCGTATCGAATTGTTACATCTACGAATCGTTTTTCCAATAGACAAAATCCTGTTGGCAATGCTAATGCATCACAGAGCTGTACCAGATAATCATAATCGTCATAGACAGCCTCTTTAACATACCGAGCCATAAACTCTTTATCTTCTATTGACACATCAGAAATGCCAATATATGTTGAAATGTCTTTAATCATAAAAGCGTGAGAAATGCAAATCTGTGCTGCCTTTTTCCACCCTCTTTCTATGCAATAGCGATAACCGTCTATTAAATGCTTTTCAGAAGTAACTCCGGCATATCTACCTATATCGTGCAAAATTCCGTAAACATAAGCCAAATTCTCATCCATTTCTTGGCAATGACTTGCAATATTCTGACAAGCAAAAGCAACATATTTGCTGTGGTCATACCAAGGTCCTGGATTTGCCTTATTTGCTTCTTCTAATGCTTTCTCAGCAATTTCTCTTGTTAGTTCCATTAATCTTTACACCTCAAATTCCAATTTATTACTTTCTATTATACCTTATATCGGCAGAATTGCATATCTGTTTTATGCCATATTTTTGCAAAATAAAACCCAAACCGCCGCACTACTTTCCCCAATATTTTCTGTCCAAGCTGCGGTACTGCACAGCCTCAAGGATATGGTCTGATTTAATTATTTCGCTGTTGTCGAGATCGGCAATCGTCCTTGCAACCTTTAGCACTCGGTCATAGGCTCTTGCGGTCATTCCCATACTTTCAAACGCTCCTCTCAGCATTTGCTCTGCCTCGTCATCAATAACGCACACTTTTTCAAATTGGTCGGCATTGATGTTTGCGTTGCAGCTTGTGCTTGTGCCTTTGTAGCGTTCGGACTGAATTTTTCTTGCTTTGTCAACACGCTTTTTAATTTCGGCAGACGGCTCCGTCTGTTCTTTATCTCTAAGCTCGTCAAATTTAACTGCCGATACCTCTATATGTATATCAAAACGGTCAAGCAGCGGGCCGCTGATTTTATTAAGGTAATTATGTATCTTTTGCGGAGTACAGGTGCATTTTCCTGACGGGTCATTAAAATATCCGCACGGACACGGATTCGTTGGAACACTGAACTTGATACAATTTAACCTTATTTCCCCTAGGGGTGTTCAAAGGGGGTTCATTTGAACACCCCTTGAGAAATGGCACTTGCAGGCATAAAAGAAGGCAGACGGTCTCGTTACAAGACCACCTGCCTGTTGATTATTGTTATCTAGTTTTCTGTATCTCGTCAGCCCGACAAACTTGAATTTATCACTATGATAAACAACCAATAGATTATTCGTTAATTTCTTGTTTGTCGCGAAAAGCCTTTTTTGTAACCATTGTGAAATCGAATTTCTCCATGTGGAGTGTGTTATATGGCTTTTCTTCAATTACGATGTCAGATTTGTCTGCTTCTATTATAATGTTTTTTCCGGAAAGATCGCAGGATATCTGCGTTTGAGCTATTGATGGAAGCCCCAATGAATGACAATTTCTTTGGTCATCTTCAAAAGAAGAGCTTTCTTCAAAATAGTCAAGGAAACATTTAAAATATAATCTGCCATTCTCAAAACCGTTGAGCTCTATTTTTGTCCAAGAAGAAGTATATTTATTAATATGTTCTTTAGGGATATCAAAAAACATTCCTACCATTTCAATTATCTTATTACGGTCTTTATTACTGAAAAAACATTTCTTTTTCATAGAATTAGTATCATAAATCCAGGTATGATTAAGACCTTTGTAGATAATTGTTTCATCATCAAGGAAAAACATAACAGATCCATCAAAATGCGGATTGATAAGTTTTTGTGTTTCACGGTCATACCACATTGTATTGTTATTACTATGTGTCCAGTGCTGAAAAAAGATACGCTTTGGCGTAATATGCAAGTCTATGCCGCTTTTCTTGATGCCTGAATGCTTGAACAATACTTCGGATTCTCCGCTGTTTAAGTGATATACAGCAACTTTGTTGCCTATATTGAAAAACAAATCGTTTTCGTAAAAGCAAAGATCACCGTAACATTCACCTTTATATATCAGCTTTTCTTTTCCCGTAGAGAAATCTCCAATATATATGCTTGCTTTTTTGCTTAACTTGTAATCGGCTCCGTCGGGCAGAAATTCCTGAGTATACCATGCAGCCATATTATTTCCGATAGCAATGTCCTGAACGGCTGTATGCTTTTCGATTTTTATATCCTCGCTTCTGTTTGACAAATGCTTTCCACCAACGCTGATTGCAGGCATTATTGACGGACGAGGATACTCTCCGTGAGCATCAAAAGAATATTTAATATTATTCTCGCTAAAAATGATTTTGCCGTTTTCAATCTTTATATCCATAAGTCACCTCATAAACAAATCCCAATTTTTCTGTATCTTGCTCCCATCTTCTTGCCCATCGGACAAGAATCATCCCTCGCTCAAAGAGCTCTGTCAATTCCGATTTGTAAAACTCAACACACTTATTATACCTTATATCGGCAGATTCGCATATCCATTTTATGTTATATTTCTGCAATATAAAAGGTTAAACCCGTCAAGCCCGATGGTTACTGACGAATACGACCTTTTATTATCAAATTTCTGAATTTTTTCTTCTATTATAATATGTGTCAAATCAGGATTTAATTTATCTCGTTTTTATCTTAAATCCGTTCTTAAAGATGAATAGTATATCATCCTTTGACTTTACCACCACTTCCTGAACAAGGCTGCTCCAAAGTCCCTCATCAAATTCTTCTACTAAAGCCCCCTGCTTTTCCAATGCCCGGATGAAGCCCTTGAATAATTCCCTCTGAGCCTTTTTGCTTTCAATCTGTCCTGAAATCTTGTCATAATCTGCTTTGATGGTATTGTACCTTTCGGTAAGGTCAGCATATCTTCTCTCATATCCATTCTGTTCAAGTGCCATCCGGCTGTTCTCCGCTATGGCTGTCTGCATCTGATCTGCGATTCAGTCAGACAATTTTTATTATCCAATCTGAATTTTATAACCGAAAATCATTTTCCCCAATACTTTCTGTCCAAACTGCGGTACTGCACAGCCTCAAGGATATGGTCTGATTTAATGACTTCGCTGTTGTCGAGATCGGCAATCGTCCTTGCAACCTTTAGCACTCGGTCATAGGCTCTTGCGGTCATTCCCATACTTTCAAACGCTCCTCTCAGCATTTGCTCTGCCTCGTCATCAATAACGCACACTTTTTCAAATTGGTCGGCATTGATGTTTGCGTTGCAGCTTGTGCTTGTGCCTTTGTAGCGTTCGGATTGAATCTGCCTTGCCTTATCAACTCGCTTTTTAATTTCGGCAGACGGTTCGGTTTGTTCCTTATCCCTCAGCTCGTCAAATTTCACCGCCGATACCTCGCAGTGAATATCAAATCGGTCGAGCAAAGGGCCACTGATTTTGTTAAGATAATTATGTATCTTTTGCGGTGTGCAGGTGCATTTGCCCGACGGATCATTAAAATATCCGCATGGGCAAGGGTTCATTGCCGCAACAAGCATAACGGTGCAGGGGTAAGTATAACTTCCGTGCGAACGGGAAATTGTGATTTTTCCGTCCTCAATCGGCTGGCGGAGCACCTCAAGCGACATTCTCGAAAATTCAGGCAGCTCGTCAAGAAAAAGCACACCGTTATGGGCAAGCGATACTTCACCCGGTCGAACTGTTCCCGTACCGCCACCGCCGAGTGCTACCGCTGTTACGGTATGGTGCGGCGAACGGAAAGGACGGGTGCGTACAAGTCCGTTTTTGTCGAGCAGACCAGCAATAGAATGTATTTTTGTGGTTTCTATCATTTCGTCAAATGTCATATCTGGCAGAATAGAAGGAATACGCTTTGCAAGCATACTTTTGCCTGAGCCGGGAGGACCGATAAGCAAAATATTGTGTCCGCCTGCGGCTGCAATTTCCAATGCTCGTTTTACCTCTGCCTGACCTTTTACCTGCGAAAAATCAGGAATAAACTGCGCAGCTTTGCTTTTGTCCTCAATTTCTGCAACGGCAGGGGAGATTGGCTTGTCACCGCTTAAATGGGATAGCAGCTGTAAAATATTTTCAACAGGATATACTTCTATTCCGTCAACCACCGCACCCTCAGCGCTGTTTGCAACGGGAACATAGATTTTTTTATAGCCAAGCTCACGAGCCTTTATCACCATAGGAAGTACGCCGTTAATCGGGCGCACATCGCCGCCGAGGGATAGTTCGCCCAAGAAAGCCGAGTCGGATAGCTCGGCAACCACAGCGCCCGTCATCTTGAGAACGGCTATGAGAATCGGCAGATCGTATATAGGTCCTTCTTTTTTTATATCGGCAGGTGCAAGGTTAATTGTTATGTGGGCGGTCGGAAACGGAAAACCGCAGTTTTTCATGGCACTTTTAACTCGGTCACGACTTTCTTTTACCGCCGCATCGGGCAGACCTACCATATCAAAGGCAGGAAACCCCTTGTTGATTGCGCCCTCAACCTCAACGGGGTAGCTGTCCATTCCCATAAGACCAAAACTGTTAATTTTCACAACCATTTTAAGCACCTCTTCTGTAAAGTTTAAATAATATTATACCATTTTATAAGATTGCTTACAAGTCAAAATACAGTAAAATATGTAAAATCTGCACAATTATTGTCGGCGTGATTAAAAAAAATTACGGAAAATATTTATTTTGTTATTGACAAATAAAAGCAAATCGGTTATTATTTAATATAAGGAATAGTCTTTTGAGGTGAGTGTGTGTCTGAGTCGTTAAAAAATCTTACTGAGCTTTCAGACGCAGAGCTTGCGGTGCTTGTAAAAAGCGGAAACGACAGCGCTTTTGATGTGCTCACCTTGAGATATTTGCGAAATATTGGCTTTTTGGCTAATAAATATTCTGCTGACGGCTACGAGCGAAATGATTTTGTGCAGGAAGGGCTTATGGGTCTTTTAAGTGCTTGCCGCACCTTTGACATTGCCCAGAAGACTTCTTTTAAAAGCTATGTTGACATTGTGGTGGAGCGCAGATTTATTTCTATTGTGCGCAAGGCAAAGGCGCAAAAGGCAGTGCCGAGCGCAAGCATAGTTTCACTTGAAGAAAGTACCGAGGAGCTTGAGGGCGAGCATACAAACCCCGAAGAGCTTATGATTGCAAAGGAGCATTTCTCGTTGCTGTTCGGTAAGCTGAGGGAGCTGCTTTCGGATAGGGAGTACAGGGTGCTTATGATGTATTGCGGCGGTTTAAGCTATGCTGAAATCGCAGAAAAGCTATGTATAACCGCAAAGTCAGCCGACAATGCACTGCAAAGAGCAAAAAAGAAAATTTCCTTACATATCTGTCCTTAAAAGATTGAGCGGTGCAACTCCGCAAAAGGGCAAAAACTATACAGTACAAAAGTGAGGTAAAAAACAATGTACGAAGATAAGACATTAGTATGTAAAGAATGTGGAAATGAATTTGTTTTCACAGCTGGCGAGCAGGAGTTTTATGCTGAAAAAGGTTTTGTAAATGAGCCACAGCGTTGCAAGGCTTGCAGACAGGCTCGCAAAAATGCAGCTAAACCGGCCCGTGAGCTTTTTGAAACAACTTGCGCAGAGTGCGGCGGCGTTGCAAAGATTCCTTTCAAGCCAATGGAAGGCAAGGCTTACTATTGCAGCGATTGTTTTGCAAAGAGAAAGTAATAACAGACAGACTTATATTTATTATAGCGATTTTAAAAGGCATTGTTTTAAAACCAATATAGTTTGTATATTTTTTAAGCTGTAAGAAACGGCGGATTTATGATGAATCCGCCGTTTTTCTTTTTATATTAATACTTTTTTGATGAATTGTTTTCAAAACTTTCATAAACAAAACACAAAATCTCTATTGACATTTTGCAATATAACCTTTAAAATGGTTACTAAACGGTAATTATTTAGATACAAGTTTTTAACAATTTGAAAATGGAGAAGGAGTTTTCTGATGGGAAAGCTTGGTTATATAATAAGATGTATTGCACATATGGATTACAGTGCACTTTTTGATACTGTAAAGCAGGTGCATAAGCTTTCGGGCAAGCCGAGAGCTGCTATTTTGGCAGATATTGTGTCTTGCGGATTTAAATACGGCGCAGGCTACAAGGATTATCTGCTTTGCGAGTTTTATAATCTCAACAGCGAGCAAAGGGCAACCTTTGTTACAAGAGGTATAAATAATTCTCTTGTAAAACTCCTTAACAACTCAAGCTATTATCATATTCTTGATAATAAAACGGAATTTTACACTATGTTCGGCGAGTATCTCCACCGTAAGTGGCTGAATTTTGCTAAATGCAGTAAAAGCGAGTTTATTGATTTTATGCAGGAGTTTGACGAAATTATTTGCAAGCCTGACGATTTGTGCTGCGGCGAGGGTGTGGATAAGCTGAAAAAAGCCGACTTCAACACACTTGACGATATGTATGACGAGCTGAAAAAAAGGCAGATCAGCATTGTTGAAGAGGTTGTTAAGCAACACCCCGATATGAGCAGAATTAATCCCGAATCGGTAAACACAATTCGAGTTTACACGATTTTGTCGGAGGGCAGGGCAAACACCGTTTATGCATGTATTCGTATGGGTAACAGCGACCGACCTGTTGATAATATTAATGCCGGCGGTATGTATTCGCCGATAGATATGGAAACGGGCAAAATTGCATTTCCGGCTTGCGACAAGCAGAGAAATGTATACGAAAAGCACCCCCGTTCCGGCTGTGTAATAAAAGGCTATCAAATCCCGTATTGGGAGGAGTCAATGCAAATGTGTCGAGAGGCAGCGCTGAAACTTCCGCAGCTGGGTTATATCGGCTGGGATGTTGCCATTGCAGAGGATGGGCCTTTGTTTATCGAGGCAAACAATATGCCGGGACACGACGCATTTCCGCAAATGCCCTTGCAGGCACCCGATAAAATCGGCTTTTTGCCGACACTCAGACAGTATGTTAAAGGAATATAAATATATTTTATCTCCGTTGCAGAGTTGCGACGGAGATTTTTAATTTTGCTAAACAAGAAGTTAAAAGTTGTAGCTGTGGGCAACGCACACAAAGTTTTATTGTAAATTATCTTTTCTGATGATATAATTATCTGTAATAAATCTAAAGTTTGGAGATATAATTATGAAAACAGCCGTAATTACAGGTGCATCGGGCGGTATAGGCTCAGCTATCGCTCTTGCCTTTGCAAGCAATAACTACAATGTGGTTTTGCAGTATAATCACAACAGTAAAAAGGCAATTTCGCTTGCTAATAAAATTCAAGAGAAATTTAATGTGACAGCCTTGGCGGTTAAAGCCGATGTTTCCTCATCGCAAGAAGTGGAGAAGATGTTTGATTTTATAGCGGCTAAGCTTGGTAATGTTGATGTGCTTATTAATAATGCCGGAATTGCTCAGCAAAAATTATTCACCGATATTACAGATGACGATTGGCATAAAATGATTGGCACAAATCTTGACGGCGTTTTTTACTGTTGCCGAGAGGTTTTAAAGCGCTTTATGATTAAAAATCATAGCGGTGTAATTCTTAATATCAGCTCAATGTGGGGGCAGGTGGGTGCGTCTTGCGAGGTGCATTACAGTGCGGCAAAGGCAGGAGTTATCGGTCTTACAAAGGCGCTTGCAAAGGAAGTAGGCTTGTCGCAGATTCGTGTAAACTGCATTGCTCCCGGTGTTGTTATGACCGATATGATGAAATGCTTTGATGAGCAGACCGTAAACGAGCTGAAAGAGGAAACTCCGCTTAATACCCTCGGTCAGCCACAGGATATTGCAGATGCGGCGCTGTTTTTATGCTCCGATAAAGCCAAATTCATTACAGGTCAAATTCTCGGAGTAAACGGCGGTTTTATTATATAAATAGGAATAGCAAAGCCTGAGTGCACCGATTGTGGTATGCACTCAGGCTTTTGTGTATGTGTAGCGTTTCTGTTTGCTTTGCATAAGGCAAGCGGAAAATTAAAAATCTAATTAAGCCAACCATTTTCAAATACCGCCCTTGCAGTCATTTACCAGTTCCTCAAATAAATCTGTAAAATTCGCATCTTTCTTTC